>JGI12635J15846_10000500_pt1 | contig 33489 bp, 33 predicted proteins | sample BlaSpr_A8_OM2_M2_FD_15846 | JGI IMG/M metagenome (IMG submission 15846)
TTGGTGAACTTCAGGAGGGAATCGAACGTACACGCAGGCGAGACGCAGCGAAAGCTAAAGCGTTGAGGAATGGGTGAGGGACCATGGTTTCTGCTCGCAGTTTCACTAGCGCGAGCAAAAAACCATGATCCCTCGCTTCACTCGGGATGACAGTATTTTTCGGCGGACCGTTTCTTAATGAGCCGGCAGGTTGCTACTCCAGCAATCGGCGATGATGAGCCACGCTCCCAGGCGGCGCCAGGCTTTTACATATTTGCCGCGGTCAGCCGTGACCGTGCCGTCGGGCAGGTGAATGGCGACTGAGTAGCGGCCAATCTCCATGGCCATGTCCCCCGAAGATTCAACGCGAATCGTTTCCAGGCGAAGGTCCTGATAGCCGGCATCGCCGAACTTGCGAAGCAGATGCTCTACCGCTTTCGGGCCGTACGCGGGATCGTGATGAGGAGCCATAAACGCTCCTTCGGGAGAAAACATGGCGGCTGCCTGATCGTAGTTGGCGGTGTTGAATGCGGTGACGAAGTCCTGCACGCTGTTGCGAATGAGAGACTGCACATCCAAGAACGGACGCGAATCCGCCAAGGAACTGGAATAGGGCCGATACATCTACAACCTCCTGGGGGAAGGCCAAGAGCGAGTTTCGCGGCCGGCGAAAATCGCTCTGCGTTTCAAAGTTAAATCATTCTAGCGCAAGAGTCTGTGGAAAGCGCAAAAAGTTGCGCCTGTCGGGTGAATACGGTAGATCGCGCCGGAGCGAAAGACAAACATCCCGGTCGGTCGAAGATCGCATCTGACTTGAGCCCAGAATTGGAGGCAAAGCAAACTTGCGTGAAGGAGATCTATATGAGACTTCAAGACGTGAGATTTAAAAGCTTAAGCGCGGGATTCATGGGAGCTGGACTGCTGGGATTGGTGCTAACCACCGGCACTACGCTCAGGGCGCAGGATGATGCCAAGCCGGCTCAACAGGAACAACCAAAAGACGAAGCCAAACCGATGCAGCCGAACGAAACCAAGCCGGAGACGAGGCCGCAGGATGCGAAGCCTACAAAACCCGAAGATGCCAAGCCGGCTGCCAATGACAAGCAGGATGAGAAGGCTATGAAGCCGGCGCAGGACCATCCGGCACAGAATAACAACAGCGATCATGCGATGCGGGCCTCGGGACAAAATCAGAAGATTCCTGACGATAAGTTCAAGGCGAATTTTGGGCGCCAGCACACGTTCCGGGTGCAGACAACCGTGGTGGAAGGTCAGACCCGTTTTCAGTATGGCGGCTATTGGTTTGGTTTGGGGAATGCGTGGCCGGTTGCGTGGGCCTATACCGACCCTTGCTACGTCGACTATATCGATGGAGAGTATGTGTTGATCGACCTGGCGCATCCGGGAATACAGATTCCTCTGATTATTGTGGTGATGTAGAACAGAGTCACATAGACGGGCGGTTCTTCATTCAAAGTTGAACCTGGCCGGGGCCTTCCGAGCGGGAAATTTCCGCGGAGAAGGCCGTTTGTTTTTTGGCGTGACTCGCAACTGGGATCATCTGCATCTAGAATGAAGAAGGCAATTGATTTTCTAATCACGATTGGAGAACGAGATGGAACGCAAGGCGAGTGCAGTGTGGAAGGGTGGGCTGAAGGATGGCAAGGGATTGATTTCGGCTCCGGGCGGAGTATTGAAAGATACGCAGTATTCCTTTACCTCGCGGTTTGAGAATGGGCCAGGGACAAATCCAGAGGAATTGATTGCCGCAGCGCATGCAGCGTGCTTTTCGATGGCGCTCTCGGCGCAGTTGGGCGGGGCAAATCTGACGCCGGAGAGCATTTCAACCAACGTTACGCTGACCATGGAAAAGCAGGATTCCGGATGGACGATTACATCGAGCCACCTCGATGTGGTGGGAAAGGTTCCGGGAGCGGACGCAGCTACCTTTCAGAAATATGCGGAAGCGGCGGAAAAGGGATGTCCGGTGTCGAAGGTGCTGAACGCGAAGATTACGATGGACGCAAAACTGGGATAAGGTTTTGGAGACCTTTGGGTTAGAATCCCCACTCTAACGTCGCAAAAAACGCGACGTTAGAATGGGGCACCCAGCAGAGAGATTGGTCGCGCGCATGGTCGGGTCGCTTTGCCATGGAGCGCTTTACCGGCGGCCCGCAGGACTCCATTGCCCCTTGCCAACGCCGAGATTGTGCGCGCGGTGTTGGCTTATTTGCCCGCGTAGCTTGATGAGCCTCGCAGTTTGACACAGAGCGACATGGCTGTGAGAATACGGATGCAGGTCTTCTGACACGGCGGCCTTAGGGCCGCCGCTGCATTGCAGTCCAGAATTGCCATCGTGGCGGAATTGGCAGACGCGCATGGTTCAGGTCCATGTACCGGCAACGGTGTGGGGGTTCGAGTCCCTTCGATGGCACCAAAACAAAAATTCTCTCCTGACCCGAGTTTTCCTGACGAATCGGCTCGTTGACGCACGGAAATCACACTCATAAGATCGTTGGATCATAAGATCATTAGATCGAAGGATCATCGCTGAATGATCGGCCAGGTCATCTCGCATTACCGCATCGTGGGGAAGTTGGGCGATGGCGGTATGGGTGTGGTTTATGAAGCGGAAGATTTGACTCTGGGGCGGCGCGTGGCTCTGAAATTTCTCTCCGACAGTCTGGCGCAAAGTCCGGTTGCGCTGGAACGCTTTCGGCGGGAAGCGCGGGCGGCGTCGGCGCTGAACCATCCCAACATTTGTACGATCCACGAAATCGGCGAGCAGGATGGGCGCGCCTTCATCGTAATGGAGTTGCTTGAGGGCATATCGCTCAACCATCGTGTGGGGGGCGTGCGCTGGAGATGGAAGAATTGCTCTCGATCGCAGTGGAGATTGCCGATGCCCTCGACGCTGCGCATGCAGTAGGCGTTGTTCATCGCGATATAAAGCCGGGAAACATAGTTATTACCAAGCGTGGCCATGCGAAAGTTCTGGACTTTGGCCTCGCTAAAGTCGTCGACAACTCCAACCCATCTGATTCCTTTCCGACCCAGAGCGAGAGCGCGGGTAATCTGACTGCGGCGGGAAACGCGGTTGGCACCGTTGCCTATATGTCGCCGGAACAGGCGCTCGGCAAACCGCTCGACGCACGCACCGATTTGTTTAGTTTCGGCGTGGTGCTCTACGAGATGGCGACGGGCAAAGCCGCCTTCACAGGGCCGACCTCGGCGGCGATCTTCGATGGAATTTTGCACGGAGCGCCGGTAGCGCCGGTGATTTTGAATCCGCAGACGCCGCTCGAACTGGGACGCATTATCAACAAGGCGTTAGAGAAGGATCGCGAACTGCGCTACCAGTCAGCGACCGAACTGCGCGGAGATCTGAAGCGGCTCAAGCGGGAAACGGACTTTGGAAGACATGCAGCGCGTCCAGCAGGGACCGATGAGGACACTGTACGTAAAGGTGTGGGAGAGGCTCACGGACGGACGGTATCAGAAGAAATAGATGCGGGTAATAGTGCGGCGGGCATGCGGCGGTGGACGAAGCTGTGGCTGGTTGCCTTTGTGATCATTGTGCTGGCTGGAGTTGCGGTGGCGGGCTGGTATTGGCGATCGCGGCAAACGCAGCGCCTCGGCGATAAAGACAACATTGTGCTGGGGGACTTTGCGAATTCCACGGGTGATGCAGTGTTTGACGACACGCTGAAACAGGCCTTGAACATGACCCTGCGGCAGTCGCCGTTTCTCAATATTCTGTCGGACGATCAGGTGACCGCAACTTTGAAAGAGATGACGCGGGCCGGCGATTCGCCACTGAATCCGGTCGTGGCGCGCGAAGTGTGCCAGCGGTCGGGCAGCAAAGCTTACATAGCGGGCGCAATCGCGAACCTGGGAAGCGACTACGTTCTCAGCCTGAAAGCGGTGAACTGCCAGAGCGGAGATATTCTCGCGCAGCAGCAGGTTACGGCTCCAGCAAAAGAGAAAGTGCTTGACGCGCTCGGTAGTGCAGCCAGTCATTTGCGCGGTGATCTCGGAGAATCGCTGGCGACGGTTCAGAAGTTCGACATTCCGCTGGAGCAGGCTACCACTTCATCCCTTGAGGCGCTACAGGAATACAGCTTGCAGTTGAAGGCTATGCGGGAAAAAGGCTCGGCGGCGGCGCTGCCGCACGGGTTGCGAGCGATTGAACTGGATCCGAAATTTGCCTTGGCGTATTGGGCGGTGGGCGGCAACTACAGCGATATGGCCGAGTATGGGCGCGCGCGGGATTATTTCGCCAAAGCGTTTGAGTTTCGCGACCGTGCCAGCGAACGAGAGAAGGTGTTGATTGCCGGCTACTACTACCTTGACGTGAGTGGGGAGATTGGGAAGGCTCAGCAGATTTATGAGGAGTGGGTCGAGAGTTACCCGCGTGACTACATTGCGTGGGGAAGTTTGGCGATGGCGGACTCGGAATTGGGGATGCATGAGAAGGCGCTGGAGGCAAATCGAGAATTCGTGCGGCTCTCTCCGAACAATGTGATTGGCTATGTCAACCTGGGCGCGGCTTTTTTGGCGCTGCAGCGCAGTGACGAGTCGCGCCGAACCTTGGCGGAAGCGCAAGCGCGCAAGTTGGATGATGTGAACATTCATATCAATCTATATGCGGTGAACTTTCTGGCGGGCGATGAAGCGGGCATGGCGAATGAATTGTCATGGTTACAAAGCCGCCCAGAATATAGCAGCCAGGGATTGTCGCTAGCATCCGACACGCTGGCCTATCATGGTCAATTTCGCAAGGCTGGAGAACTAACTGAGCAGGCGGTACAAGCCGCCTTGCGGGCGGTGAATAAAGAAAACGCCGGCGTGTGGCAAGCGAATGCGGCACTGCGTGAGGCAGGAGTGGGTCAGCAAGTTGAGGCGCGGCAGGCAGCGGAAGCGGCTCTGAAGCTGGCGCCCGACAGTCCGGGAGTGCAGGTGGAAGCGACGTTGGCGTTCGCGCTGAGCGGCGAGGGGCAGCGTGCGGCAGCGTTATCCAGGAATCTTTCGGCGAAATTTCCCACCGACACGCAGATGCAATCGCTTTGGCTCCCGACGGTGGAGGCGCAACTGGCGCTGGATAAGCACGACGCGAGTGCGGCGGTGAACCTTCTACTGGCGGCGAAGCCGCTGGAGTTGGCGATGATTCCATTTTCCGCGAATGCTTCGTGTCTCTATGCGCCATACGTACGAGGTCAGGCCTATTTGACGATGGGCGATGGTGCGGCTGCGGCGGCTGAGTTCCAGAAGATTCTTGATCACAGCGGGCTCGTGTGGAATTGCTGGACTGGGTCGCTGGCACATTTGGGATTGGCGCGGGCGAATGCCCTGCAGGGTAAGCAATTGAGCGGAGTTGATGCGGAGAGCGCCCGTGCCCGGGCGGTAATTGCTTATAAAGATTTTTTTGCACTTTGGAAGGATGCCGAACCTGCGATTCCGGCACTGAAGCAGGCTCAGGCGGAGTTCGCGACATTGCAGTAACGCGCTAATTTCCAGGTATTCTGCAATCTCTTGTTTCGGATGTTCATGTGGTGGTATTCAGCCATCGTTGTGCATGTCTGAAGTGAAGTACACTCATTCTCATGAAAATTATTTTCCGCTTCGTCTACAAGAGCCTGTGTGTATTTGTTTTTTCGCTAGGACTTATTGGAATTTGCGTTGCACAAAAATTAGCCATAACCATGGACGATTTACCGCTGAATGGGATTCTCCCGCCCGGTGTGACGCGGACAGAGACAGCACGCGACGTAGTCGCGATTCTAAAGAAGCGGCACGTGCCGCCGGTCTATGGGTTTATCAATGCGCAACGGTTGGAAGGGAATCCGGATGGTGCCGAAGCACTCAAACTCTGGGCAGCGGCGGAACCGGTGGGAAATCACACGTACTCGCACATGGATTTGGAGCAGAACTCGGCCGAGGCGTTTGAACGAGAGATTGACGAGAATGAGCCGGTGCTTGAACTACTGAAACTCGATTCTCCAGGAGGAAGTGCGAACGACGATTGGCATTGGCTTCGATATCCGTATTTGCACGAGGGTGACACGGTGGAGAAGCGACGCGCGGTGCGGGCGTATCTGAAGACTCGCGGTTACCAGATCGCGCAGGTGACGCTCGATTGGGAAGACTACATGTGGAATACGGCGTATACGCGGTGCGTCGAGAAGAACGATGCGAAGTCAATTGAGTGGTTGCGAACCAGTTATTTGAGCACGGCGTCGGATTTTCTCGACCTTGGGCGAGAACAGGCGAAGCTGATCTATGGGCGGGAGATCAATTATGTGTTGCTCATGCATCTGGGAGCCTTTAGCAGTGCGATTTTGCCGGATGCGCTCGACCTGCTGAAGAAAAAAGGGTTCAAGCTGGTGACGTTGCAAGAGGCGGAAAGCGATTCGATTTATCAGGGCGATCCCGACGTAGGGCTGCATGATGCGGGAACGCTACTTGACCAGTGGATGCAAGTGAAGGGCATCAAGTATCCGCAGCACACCGACAAGCCTTACAAAGAATTGGAAAACGTTTGCAAATAAGAAAGGCTGAAGGCGCCCATACCCGTACAAGTTGCAGGGGTCCTTCGACTACGGTTGTACTTCGCTTCCGCGAAGCACAATCCTCGCTCAGGATAACAGTTCTCTAAGTTGGCGCCTCACTTCCGGAATCATTCCTTCCCGTATAATTCAAGGACTCGTATGGCTGTTTCTCTGAATCAGATCGTCGATGCGGCGCGCGCCAAAGTGCGCGAGGCAAAGAGCAGCGCGGACATCGCGGATTTGGAACGGCGGGCGGAACGCCATATGCCGCGCGGGTTTCGGACGGCTTTAGAAGAGAAGAGCAGAGCCGGCGTGGCGGTGATTGCGGAGTTGAAGAAGGCGTCGCCGTCGAAGGGATTGATTCGCGCTGATTTCTCCGTGAGGGAACTGGCGGCTGAACTGGAAGCGGCAGGAGCGACTGCGCTTTCTGTGTTGACGGATGACGAATTCTTTCAAGGGTCGCTGGAGAATTTGCCGACGGCGTCGGCGTCGGTGAAGGTACCGTGTTTGCGGAAGGATTTTATCGTCGACGACTTTCAACTGTTGGAAGCGCGTGCAAATTCGGCGGATGCGGTGCTTCTGATTGTAGCCGCGTTGTCGCAGGAGGAGTTGGACAGACTGGCGCGCGGGGCACGGGCGCGTGGGTTGGATGTATTGTGCGAAGTGCATGATGAAGAAGAATTGCAGCGGGCTTTGGATGCGGGATGCGATCTGATTGGAGTCAATACGAGGGACTTGCGGACGTTTCGTGTGGATCGTAATACGGCTTTACATCTGGCGGAACTGCTTCCCAAGGGTGTAGTGAAAGTGGCGGAGAGCGGGATAAGGTCGGGAGATGATATTGCGCGGCTGCGCGCGGCGGGGTATGACGCGTTTCTGATCGGGGAGACGCTGATGCGGGCGGAGCGACCGGGAGCGGCGTTAAGGGAATTAGTGGCGAGTACCGAATTGCGGGTGCCGACTGGACGATGAGACTTAGGATAATTTGTGGACAATTGTTTTCATGACATGGGTGAAGATTTGCGGGATGACGAGCTTGGAGGATGCGCTGGTTGCGGTGGAGGCCGGGGCGGATGCGGTGGGGTTTGTGTTCTATGAGAAGAGTCCGCGGAATGTGACGGTGGAGAAGGCTCGGGAGATCTGCGAAAAGCTGCCAGAGAGTGTGGAGAAGGTAGGGGTGTTCGTGAACAAGTATGAGGATTCGATCTGCGCCGTCGCCGACGAGGTTCGGCTTACGGTAGTTCAGATGCATGGCGATAAGGAAGATCCGCACGTGGCGGATCTCGTGGTCGAGAGGCGCCCGAGTCTGAAAGTTCTTGCAGCGCTCTCGATCCACCGCGAGGGTGCGGTGAGCGGTGCGGGAATGTGGAATCCGGATTTTGTGCATGCGTTCCTGGTTGACTCTGGCAATCAGTCAAAGCACGGAGGGACGGGTGAGAGATTCGATTGGAAGGGCTCGGCTCGTAAGCTGGACGAGATCGGTCGATTCGGGCCGTTGATTTTGGCGGGTGGATTGACCCCCGAGAATGTATCCGAAGCGATTAGCATTTTGCATCCCTGGGGCGTGGATGTAGTTTCGGGAGTGGAGGCTGCGCCAGGCAAAAAAGATCCGGAAAAAGTGCGAGCATTTGTGAGGGCAGTGCGGGAGATGGATCGGAAGGTTGGTTAGCGGTATGGCGACAGTTCTTCCACGAGTCAGTAAAGTCAAAGCTCCCACCCTAGTCGCAAAACCCGCGACTAGGGTGGGGCACCCTCGGGTTTCTCGTCCGAATGAGCCGGGCCGGTTTGGGGTTTACGGCGGGCGGTATGTGCCGGAGACGTTGATGGCTGCGCTGGAGGAGTTGGAGCGCGAATATGGGAAGGCGAAGCGCGATCCGAAGTTTCAGAAAAGGTTGGATGGGTTGCTGCGGAATTATGCAGGGCGTCCGACTGCGCTGACGTTTGCAAAGCGGCTGACCGAGAAGTTAGGTGGAGCGAAGATTTACTTGAAGCGGGAAGACCTGCTGCATACCGGAGCGCACAAAATAAATAACTGTTTGGGGCAGGCGCTGCTGGTAGAGCGCATGGGCAAGAAGCGAGTGATTGCCGAGACAGGCGCGGGGCAGCATGGCGTGGCAACGGCGACTGTATGCGCGTTGCTGGGCTTTGAGTGCGTGGTTTACATGGGGACGGAGGACATGCGGCGGCAGGAGTTGAACGTGTTCCGCATGCGGCTGCTGGGCGCGGAAGTGCGCGGAGTGGAATCGGGCTCGCGTACTTTAAAAGATGCGATCAATGAAGCGATGCGCGATTGGGTGACGAATGTGCGCACTACTCATTATTTGTTGGGGAGTGTCCTGGGCGCGCATCCCTACCCGACCATGGTACGGGATTTTCATCGGGTGATTGGGCGGGAAGCGCGGGCGCAGATTTTGAAAGCGGAGGGAAAGCTTCCGACGGCAGTCATAGCGTGCGTGGGTGGCGGGTCTAACGCGATTGGGATTTTCTATGAATTTATGAAAGATAAGAAAGTGAAATTGATTGGAGTCGAGGCAGGCGGGCGTGGCGAGGCACTGGGCGACCATGCGGCGCGGTTTCGGGGAGGGTCGCCGGGAGTTTTGCAGGGAACATATTCATACGTGCTTCAAAACGCTTCTGGGCAGATTGCGAATACGCATTCGGTTTCGGCAGGGTTGGATTATCCCTCGATTGGGCCGGAGCACGCGGCATTGAGAGATGCGGGGCGCGCGGAATATGTTCAGGCATCGGATGCGGAGGCGTTGGAGGCAACAACGCTGCTGGCGCGGACGGAAGGGATCATTCCTGCTCTGGAGTCGGCACACGCGGTGGCGGAGCTCGTGAAGCGCGCCCCTCGCATGAAGAAATCGGATAATGTGATCGCCAATATTTCCGGGCGCGGGGATAAAGATATTGGGATTATGCGGGAGAACTTGAAGATTGATTGATGATTGATGATTGATGATTGAAAAACCAGACCGGCCAGCCTCTGTCTTTTTAATCGTCGATCAACAATTAACAATCAACAATAAAACATTCTGCCTATGCCTTTATCTTTTTACAAAAAGCCGGGACTTGTGGTGTATGTGACGTGTGGCGATCCCGATCTCGCGACCACGCAAGCAGTCGTGCTGAGTGCGGTTGAGGCGGGCGCGGACGTGATTGAACTGGGAGTGCCGTTCAGCGATCCAGTGGCCGATGGTCCCGTGATCCAGCGCGCGAGCGAGAGAGCGCTGAAGCATGGGACTTGCCTCGCACAGGTATTGACGCTGGCGGCGGATATTCGGCAGCACGCGCAATCGACGGGACTGGTGGTATTTTCGTACTTGAATCCGATCTTGCGGATGGGAGTGGAGAAATTTTGTAAAGTGGCGCGGCACGCAGGTGTGGATGGCGTGTTGGTCACGGATTTGCCGGTGGAAGAGGCAGGTGAATACCTGCGCGCGATGCGGGCGTATGATTTGTCACCGGTCTTTCTGGTTGCTCCGACCAGCCCGGATGAACGGCTAAAACGGATCGCGGATGCGTCGCGCGGATTTGTTTATGCGGTGTCGCGAACCGGTGTCACCGGAGCGAGGCAGCAGTTGGCGGCAGATGCGCAGAAGTTAGTGCGAAGGTTGCGTCGCGTGACNAATTTGCCGATTGCGCTGGGATTTGGGATTTCCAGTGCGGAACAATTTACGGAAGTTGGGAAGTTTGCGGATGTGGTGGTCGTGGGTAGCGCTATTGTTGAAACAATTGAGCGGAATCGCGGAGAGGAAGCGGAAGCAGTGGGTGAATTTGTCAGGCGGCTGATCGGAAGATTGGGATAACAATTCCGGTCGGTCACAGCTCAAGATGACAAGGTTTATAGAATGGACATCGCAGATTGGCGAAAGAAAATCGATGAACTTGATCGGCGGCTTGTAGAGTTGCTGAACGAGCGGGCGCAGGCCGCGGTTGAAATTGGCCGGCTGAAACGAAATACCTCCTTGCCAATTTACGAGCCGGAGCGGGAACGGATTGTATTTGATAACGTCCGGGAGATGAACCGGGGTCCGCTGCCAGGGCAGGATCTGGTGCGGATTTATGAGCGGATCATGGATGTTATGCGGAATATTCAGAAAGAAGGGATCGGGACGGCACCTACCACGAAAAGGGCGGAGACGGAGTTCGATTCCGAAGTGAACGATTGAAAATCGTTGCCGGTCGCTCGTTGTTGGTCGTGTGTCACTGACGGGTGTGGCGATGGGCGCGAAACACAAGTTCCTCACCGGGTCTTCATTCCGGCTCGGAATGACAAAAGTATTGTAGACAGAATTATTTCAAGCTGAAGAGCTGGAAGCAGAGATTTCATTATGATTGTGGCGATGCAGGATGTGGCGGATGAAGGGCAGATCCAGTTTGTAATTGAGCAACTGGTGAAGTTAGGGTTTGAGGTGCACCGCTCGTCGGGAGCGCGGCAGACTGTGTTGGGAGCGGTGGGATCGGGGATCGATTTCGATATCCGCAACCTTGAGCTTCTGCCGGGTGTGCAGGAAGTTCATCGGATCAGTGCGCCTTACAAGCTCGCGGGCAAGAGTTTTCGTCCAGAGGGCACAGTGGTCAAGCTGGCAAATGGGGTTGAGATCGGCGGCAATGAAGTAGTGGTGATGGCCGGGCCCTGCACCGTGGAATCGAGGGAGCAGATTTTTGCGACGGCGGAGGCGGTGGCGAAGGCTGGGGCGAAAGTGCTGCGGGGCGGTGCATTCAAGCCGCGGAGTTCTCCTTATTCTTTCCAGGGTCACGGAGAAGATGCGTTGAAGTTGATGCGCCAGGCAGGAGAGAAATTCAAGCTGCTGGTGATCAGCGAGGTGATGGAAATCTCGCAGATCCCGATGATGTTGCCCTACGTCGACATTTTGCAGGTAGGAGCGCGCAACATGCAGAATTTTAATCTGCTGCGCGAACTGGGAAAGGTCCGCAAGCCTGTGCTGTTGAAGCGCGGGATTGCCGCTACGCTGGAGGAGTTGCTGCTTTCGGCGGAATATATTTTGGCGGGCGGCAATTACGAGGTGATTTTGTGCGAGCGCGGAATCCGGACATTTGAAACTTACACGCGAAACACCATGGATATTTCGGCAATTCCCATTATTCACAAGCTATCGCACCTGCCGATGACGGGCGATCCCTCGCATGGCACCGGGCGAAGGGACAAAGTTCCTCCGATGGCGCGGGCGTCGGTGGCGGCCGGGGCGGATGCATTGCTAATTGAAGTGCATAACGATCCGATGAATGCCTGGTCGGATGGAGCGCAGTCGTTATTTCCAGAACAGTTTGCAAAGTTGATGGATGAGTTAAGGATGATTGCGCCGGCGGTGGGGCGAAAGATCGGTGATTGAAGAAAGTTCTTCACCACAGAGTCACAGAGACACCGAGAAAATCAAACCCAATATAAATCCAATATCTGAACCTGAACTTAACGGCTTCCATGCTCCTGCATTCCGCCGAACTATAAATCTAAGACTTGTTCTCTCTGAGTCTCTGTGACTCTGCGGTGAGATGTTGTTTATGTCGATTCGGCAAATCACGATTATCGGGACGGGGCTGATTGGCGGGTCGTTTGCGCTGGCGCTGCGGAAGCGAAAATTTGCGGGGCGCATTGTGGGATGTGATCGCGAGTCGGCGTTGGCTAAGGCCAAGGAGTGCGGCGCGATCGAGCAGGGATTTTACGAACCCGCGGACGCGGTGCGGGGAAGTCAGTTGGTTGTGCTGGCAACTCCCGTGCTCGGAATTATCGATTTGATCGGTCGGTTAGGCCCTTCACTCGCGCCGACTATTTTGATGACGGACGTAGGCAGCACCAAGGCAGCGATAGCGCAGCAGGCTGCGAACGTGTTCGGCGAGAGCGCAAAGCATCGGTTTTTAGCGGGGCATCCGATGGCAGGAAAAGAGAACAGCGGGGTGGAATTCGCCGATGCCGACTTGTTTCAGGGCGCGGTATGGTTTCTGACCCCGCTGGCGGAGCAGAATCTGCATGACGAGGCATTCGCGGAATTTCTGGGATGGATCGATCAGATTGGGGCGCGGGTGGCGGCGCTTTCACCGGAGAAGCATGACCGGCTTTGCGGTTGGGTGAGTCAGGTGCCGCAGATGATTTCTACCGCCCTTGCGGCCGCGCTGGTGGAAGAGTTCGGTGAAGACTCGCCGTTGCTTGCCGCGGGCGGACGGGCATTGCGGGAAATGACGCGCATTGCGGCGAGCCCCTATTCGATGTGGCGGGACATTGCGATCAGCAACAAAAACAATTTGGAAGATGCGCTGTTGAAGGTGGAGCAGCGACTGGCTCATATACGGGAGAATTTGACGACAAAGCAGTTGGCGGAGGAGTTTGAAGTAGCGCACCTGCTGAAGAAGAGCGTGGGTAAAGAGAGCACGACAACCACGCCACAGAGACACAGAGGCACAGAGAAAACCTAAGAAAAATGTTTATTTTTCTCTGTGCTTCTCTGGGTCTGTGTGGCGTGGTTTGGTTTAGAATGCGGACGCTATGAATAAAGTTGTAGCAAGCGCGGATGAGGCAATTCGGGATGTAGTCGATGGTTCCGTGATTATGATTGGAGGCTTTGGTCTCTGTGGAATTCCGGAGAATTTGGTTCGCGCGCTGGTGAAGAAGGGATCGAAGAATCTGACGACGATCAGCAACAACGTCGGCGTCGATGGGCTGGGGAACGGGCTTTTACTGGCAGCGGGACAGATCGTGCATCATATCGGAACCTATGTGGGTGAGAACAAGTTGCTGGAAGAGATGGTGCTGACGGGTAAGATTCGACTTGATCTGGTGCCGCAGGGAACATTTTCCGAGAGAATTCGAGCCGGCGGCGCGGGGATTCCTGCATTCTTTACGCCAACCGGTGTAGGGACAATCGTTGCCGAAGGAAAAGAGACGCGGGTTTTCGATGGGCGGACTTTCGTGATGGAACGCGGTTTGAAAGCTGACTTCGCGTTTGTGAAAGCGTGGAAGGGCGATAAAGAAGGGAATCTGGTTTATAGAAAGACTGCACGCAATTTTAATCCCATGATGGCAACCGCGGCGAAGGTAACCATTGCTGAGGTAGAAGAGCTGGTTGAGATTGGCGATCTGGATGGAGACGCGATTCATACCCCTTCGATTTACGTGAAGAGGATTTTTCAAGGGCAAGTATATGAGAAGAAGATTGAGAGACGGACAGTGAGGAAAGAGGCTGTTAGCCGTTAGTCGATGGCCGCTGTCATGGGTCCATCGCGATGCATGCGAAAACCACGGTTCCTCGCTTTGCTCGGGATGACCTCGTTGAGTCTGGGGATGTCAATTTGATGATCTGGAGACGATGGCGGTCTAATGACGGTATAGGGGTGCTTCGACTGCGGTTGTGCTTCGCTGCCGCGAAGCACAATCCTCGCTCAGGATGACAGAGAGAAATAATGAAGGCAGAAAAAGATACGGAAAAGCGCGAACGGATTGTGAAACGAATTGCGCGCGAATTGCGCGATGGGTTCTATGTGAATCTGGGGATCGGCATGCCTACGCTGATTGCGAATCATGTACCGGCGGGCATTGAGGTGGTATTGCAGTCGGAGAATGGGATGCTGGGGATTGGGCCGTATCCGATTGAGGGTCAGGAGGACGCGGACCTGATCAATGCGGGCAAAGAGACGGTGAGCGAGATGGCGGGTACCTCGTACTTTTCGAGCGCGGATTCGTTCGCCATGATTCGCGGCGGCCACATTGATTTGAGCGTGCTAGGGGCGATGGAAGTGGATGAGGCGGGAAGCCTGGCGAATTGGATGATTCCGGGAAAGATGGTGAAAGGCATGGGCGGGGCCATGGACTTGGTGGCTGGCGCGCGGCGCGTGGTCGTAGCAATGGAACATACGACGCGCGACGGTACTCCGAAAATTTTGACAAAATGTACGCTGCCGCTGACCGGAGTGAAAGTAGTGGATACNATTGTGACGGAGATGGCGTACATTCGCGTGACCGAGCGAGGATTGGTGCTCGAAGAAGTAGCTCCGGGGCTGACTGCGGAAGATGTGCAGCGGGCTACGGAAGCGACGCTGGTGGTAAGCGATCGATTGAAAACGATGGAGAGCTAAACTCCATGTTGACTNGACTGGCCAGCTATTTTTGTAAGATTCNTTCGCGGCGCTGAAGCGNCANGCTTCCACAGTATTCCGGTCTGTTCTTCTCGATATTTCCTGCGATCACAACCTGAATGGCGCAGCCAGCAGTCGGACGGGGAGTGTGATGCCGAGGAACATCACCTCCAAAACTCCCTTCACTGCGATGCCAACGATGCGGAACGGAAGCAGAAACAGCCAGACGAAGGGGTAGGTGATCAGGGCCAAGAGAGCTAGCGGCCAGCAGACTACCAAGAGGATGCACCACAGAAGGAATGTGAACACGGGAGACCTCCGTTTTTCTACTCGTATATAAGCTACGAAGACGGCCCGAATAAAGTTCCGCGGGGTCTGTTGAAAAATCCGTCAAGAGTACTAATCGGGCATACCAGTGCAGGGTCCTTCGACTGCGGTTGTGCTTTGCTGCCGCGAAGCACAATCCTCGCTCAGGATGACAGTCTCTCCGTGGGAGCTTCTTGGCCTTGTTTTCTGACCTGCTATTCGTAGCGCAGCGCTTCTGCGGGTAGCGTGCGTGCCGCCGACCACGATGGGTATAGCGTAGCGATGAAAGAAACTCCGATAGCGACGAAGGTGACGAGGATCCCATCCGCGATACGCGGGGCGAAGGGAACGTAATCGATGGAGTAGACCTCGGGCGAGAGGGAGATGATGTGGTAGTGGCCGCCGGCATACGAGATGGCGTAGCCGAGCAGCAGGCCGATGGCGGTCCCGATCAGGCCGATCAGCATTCCTTGCGCGATAAAAATATTTCTTACTTGCGATTTGCGCGTGCCCATGGAGATGAGGACGGCGATGTCGCGAGTTTTTTCCATGACCATCATGATGAGGGAGATGAGGATGTTGAGGGCGGCCACAAAGACGATAAGGCCGATGGTGATAAAGGTGACGAGGCGCTCGAGTCGAAGTGCGTGGAAAAGCGCTTGGTTTTGTTCCATCCAATTCGTCGTCATGAAGCCTTTACCCGCGGCGGCTTCGAGTTCGCGAGAGACTTTGTCAGCCTGGTAGATGTCGTCGATTTTGAATTCGATCACCGAGATGAGATCGCCCAGGCCGAAGAGGCGTTGAGCGTCAGACAGGTCGGTGAAGGCCCAGGAGGAATCGTAATCATAGAAGCCGGAGTCGAAAATTCCTACGACCCGGAAGCGTGTGTACTTGGGCACCATGCCGAACGGAGTGAGTTCGCCTTGCGGGCTGGTTACTAGAACTACGGAGCCTACGGTGGCGCCGAGATTGTCGGCCATGTCTTTGCCGAGGATTATGGGTGGCATGGCGGCGATGCGGGCATGAACACCGGAGAGTTCGTCGGGGGATTCGTCTGGCGGCGAGATTCCATTCTCATCCTTCATGTTCCCAATGCGACCCGCTTTATCCGACGTTGGATCTGAGCTTTCTTCGAGAGCGGAAGCGGAGCCTTCTTTTATGCTGCTGAGGAGGTCGCCAACTTTTCTTTCGTCGGCTGGGATCATACCCTTCAATACTGCGCCGCGAGCGCGTGGGCCGCGAGAGATAAGCACTTGTTCAAAGATGGCGGGTGCGTCGGCCACCACGTGTGGTTGCTTACGAAGACGATCGAGAAGCGCGGGCCAACCTTTGATGCCGTCATCGGCTACGCGGAGAAGGCTGATGTGCGAACTGGATCCGATAAGGCGCTGCTGAAGGTCCTGGCGAAATCCATTGTTAATGGCGAGTGCGACAATGAGCGAAGCGACCCCGGCAGCGACGCCGACAATAGAAATGCCGGTAATGATGCCGATGAAAGCCTGGCGTCGTTTAGCGCGCAGGTAGCGGCTCGCGATGAAGAGTTCGAAGCGCATAGAGGAAGAGGAGCGGCTGCCGCTTTCCGTTCATGTCGGATTATAGACGGCCTTTAGACATGAGGCTCGGCGATAGCTTCGATCAGCGTCTCTTGCACCGCAGACTTGATTGGGATTTTGAAATCGCGCAAGGTCAACTCCAGGCCACCGAAATCGGGGTGGTCGTTGTGGCCGATGGTAAAGGCGATGTCGATGGCGTCTCCGGCAAGCAGCGGGGATTCCTGGAGGCGGTCGGCCATGTTCCAGCCGAGGGCGTTGAGAACGGTTCTCAATTCTCGATTCTCAGTTCTCCGATCTTTGCTGCCGTTCTCGTCGGCCTTGAATTTTAGTTTGATGTGTTTATCTTTCAGGATCTTAGGCGGAGCGAGCAGGCGGACGTTGCGGGCGGTGAATGCCGGCTCGTGGTTGCCGGTGCCGTAAGGTTCGAGCAGACTGAGCATCTGATAGAGAACCGGAGTGACTTCCGAGAGATGCAGCTCGGCTTCGACTTGGAGGGTAGGCTCGAAATCGGCTGTGGTTAGGCGATTTCTAGCGAACGCATCCAGTTCGGTCCGGAGCTGAACCACATTCGCCGAGGGCATGGAGAAGCCGCAGGCGTGGGAGTGGCCGCCATAGCGGGTGAAGAGAGTGTTGCTGGCCTCAATGGCCTCGAGCAAATGAAATGGGCGGATAGAGCGGCCGGATCCGTGGGCTTCTTCGCCATTGCTGGAGATCACAATCGCGGGGCGGTGATAGCGTTCGACCACGCGAGTGGCGGCGATGCCGATCACGCCGCGGTGCCAGCCTTCACCATCAACCACAATGCAATAAGCCTCGCACAAAGCGGGATCGCCGGCGATGCGCTCTTCAATCGCACGCAGGATGCCGCGCTCTTCTTCCTGCCGGTCGGTATTGAGTTGGTTTAACTTCGCGGCCAGTTCGCGGGCGCGAGTTTCATCTTTCACGCTGAAAAGGTCGATCACGTCGCGCGCAATGTCCATGCGTCCTGCGGCATTAATGCGCGGAGCGATGCGGAAGGCGACTTCAGCGGAGTTCGGCGGACGATTGGTAGAGATTTGAGCTTCGTTGAGCAGCGCCTTAAGACCGGGATTTACAGCGTGGCGAAGAGCTTCGAGCCCGAGCTTGGCGAAGACGCGATTTTCGCCGGTGAGCGGAACGGCGTCGGCAATGGTTGCTATGGCCACAACTTTCATGAACGATAGCAGTAATTTTTTCTGATCTTTTTCCGGTAAGCGGCGTTGCACTAACGCTTGCGCGACTTTGAAGGCTACGCCGGCACCACAGAGTTGCTTGTAAGGATATGAGCATCCAGCCTGATTGGGATTTACGACAGCGTGTGCTCTGGGAACGCCGTCGGGGCCGGGAAGATGATGGTCGGTGACGATGAGGTCGACGCCGAGACGGTGCGCGGTTTCCGCCGGTGCAAAGGCGCGAATGCCCATGTCAACGCTGATGATGAGGCGTATGCCAGCGGTGGCGGCCCTTTCGATGACGTCGTCGCGCATATCATAGCCTTCGCGGATACGATGCGGAACGTGGAAATCAGCGGCGCCTCCGCAGAGCTCGATCGCCGTTTTCAGAATGATGATTGCCATGGTTCCGTCAACGTCGTAATCGCCATAGATCAGCATTAATTCTTTGCGCTCTATGGCGGCATCGAGCCGGTCGACCGCGGCGCGGAGGCCGGTCATCTCTTCCGGCAGGTGCAAGTGTTCCAGTGAGGGCGTCAGGAAACGTGCAGCGGATTCGGGGTCAGTAAGGCCGCGGCGAACCAGCAAACGGGCCAGAGTACGGGCCGCATTGCGCCTTTGATTATTTGAGCCTTGACCACTTGAAGCGGTACGGTTGAACGGCAAGTGAGGAAGATCGCAGAGAGCTATGGCGAGCGAGTGAACTTGCGCTGCATCTTCCGTGACCAGTTCCCAGCGGGCGCTTTTCAGCACAGTTAGTTCTCGTCGTCCTGATCCGGTTCGTCGATGGGAATGCCGCCGAAATCTTCCGAGACCTCGAGCAGGTGCTGGTAGCGCTCGTACCACTCGGTGCTGACTTCGCAAAGAAACATCGATCCCTGATAGGCCCAGCCCAGTTGCAGAAATCCTACTTTGCCGGTGTGGGCGCGGAGCCAGCGCGCATCTTCCACGTCGTCGCCATCGGAAAATTCGGAGTGCGAGAGCCGCTCGACTAATTCGTCCAGTTGCTCGCGGTCGAGCTTCCAGGAGTGCATGGTAAGAAACGGAGCGCCGGTGCTCTTGGCAAGTTCGACAAAATCTTTCCACGCATCGGGATTGTCGCCAGTCTCCCACATAATGCACTGCACTTCCTCGTAGTCAACATAGCCGTGGAAACGACTCATGCCGTGGCCTTCGATGAAGGCAATCATGTCATCTTTAATGATGGAAAGGTCGTCTGGAGTGGGTGACATTGCGGAAATCTTCTTACAATGCCATTGTATGCTGTTTGGGCGGGAAGGTGCCAGCGCGCTTCCTATAAATGCCGTGTTACACTCTATGTTTCGTAAACGATGCCTGGTGAGACAGGATAGTCTGGTTTAGGACGAATTTCCGCACATGCTGCTTTCCAAGGAATATGTGGGCTATTTGGCCCGCGAAGTTACCAAAAAACTGATTGCCAACAAGGCTATCGAGACCTCGGCGGTGCCGAAGGTGACGGAGCGCGTACATGCCGCTCTGCTCGAGGAAATGACGCTCGAGGACCGCATCAACGATGAGGTGCGGGTGATCCTCGAGGCTTATTCCGACGAGATGAATAAAAGCGGCGCCAACTACCAGGAGATGTTCCGCAAGGTGAAGAGCGAACTGGTGCGCAAGTACAAGGCGGTGCTGTGAGACTGAGCCGCGACAAAGTGAACGTGCTGGCGCGGGCCGTGGCCGATGCGCTGAAAGAGATGGACGAGGTCGAGTTCATCGAAGATCCGAATACCATCCGGCAGGAGACCCGCAAGATTCTGGAAGAACTTTTGAATCACGAAGAGCGGATCGATAAAGCGGCGCGGCTGAAGATTGAGAGCCAGAAGCGGACCATCCTCGAAGGTTCCCAGGAGTGGGACATTCTTTACCGTAAGTATTACAACGAGGAAGTGAAGAAGTTGGGTATGTAGTGTAGCGCCTTCTAGCAACCAGCAAGTCTCCGCGGGGATCCGTAACCAAACGGTGAGATTACGACGGTCATCGCGCCAAGTTGGCGCTGTAGCCTGACGTTAGCACTCGCGGGTGGGGCATCCAGATCATCCATGACAGAATCGTGTTTACAAAACCAGGCAAGCCTCGTCGAAGGATAAACGCGGGTTCCGGGGAAAAAGTTTCGTGGAGTCTCCATAGCCCAGATTACACAGGAAGTTCGTCTTCCACTTGCCATCGGGGAAGAACTCGGCATTGACTTTGGCGGCGTCGAATCCCGACATGGGACCGCAATCCAGGCCAAGGGCGCGGGCCGCAAGAATAAAGTATGCGCCTTCGAGCGAGCTGTTGCGGAAGGCCGTGGCTTCGATGAGGTCGGGTTTGCCGGCGAAGATGGAACGCATATCTTTATTATTCGGAAAAAGCTTGGGAAGCATTTCGTGAAACTCGGTGTCCCAGGCAATGATAACGGTGACAGGAGCAGACATTGTTTTATCGACGTTGCCCGCGGAAAGTGCGGGGCGCAGACGCTCTTTGGCTTGCGCCGTCGTCACAAAGACATAGCGTGCCGGCGTGGTATTGGCGCTAGTAGGCCCCAGGACCGAGAGTTCAAAGACCTGGCGCAGCAACTCGGGAGAAACCGGCTGAGGTAGCCAGACATTGTGGGTGCGGGCCTCACGGAAAATCTGATCGATGCAATGGTTGGAGACGGGGGTTTTGTGTGATGTTGAATTATTTTCGGGTGCGTCGGGCATGGTCGGATTTTCCCTCTTGAGAAGTCTTTCGTTGGGAATTGGATTAAGGCGCAAGGCCTAGAGATGCAACGATAAATCAAAGCGATCCCCAAAAAGCAGCCCCGCGTCTTTTGCGCAGGGCTGATTTCCCTAAGACCGATTTCCCAAGGACAAGACTTTCTACGCGACCGCTGAGCGGGCCTCGCGCCGCTGCTCGATGTTCTCCAGGTGCTGGCGATATTTCTGTGCGTTGCCGACGATCTTGCGCTGCGGCAGGCTGTTGACCCACAGGTCGCGAGGCGTGTTGCGGCGTTCGCGCCGGGTTCCAACTGCGCCACGGTTCTGAAGGCTGGTGGGATGCAACTCGGCGGTCAGTTGCTGCCAGCCACCGCCGGTGGTCACATTGAAGGTCCCGATGTAACCGCCGGACAGCAGCTGAAGCGGCTTTTGGATTTTGTTCATGCGATCGAATTGAGTGGAGCCCTCCGCGCGAAAACTTTCAAACCATGCAGGGTAGACAAAATCGGAGAGCAGGACACTGTCGATTTGATAACCCAGGCTGTCATCTTCGCAGGAGTCGCAGACTTCGTAGGCGTAGAGTATCCCGCCAGTGTCGCTGTTCTGCGCGAAGACAGTGAGGTTGATGTTAGGGTCGCCCAGCATTTCGAGGAGTTCGTGGCTGGCGGTAACGGTCCAGGATGTTCCCGCCTTCAGGTCGCTGGTGGTGAAGACCTTCCCGATGGGCAAACCTTCGGTGGTCAGGTCGTGATAGCCGAGCGCGCCGGCCTGATCGGAGTCATCGAGCAGAACCAGCCACCACCTTCCAGCCGGCGGTTGCGCGCCTTTGGGCACGATGGTGAGTTCAGCGTCCGTTCCCCAGACCGGACGGAAATCATTGGTCACTTGTTTTTGGAGAGCAGCGATGACCGGCACAACCTCGGCGTCGGTCAGAATGGTGCTCTCGTTGATTACGGAGATTTGAATGGTTGGGGTTTGAACGTGCGTGGGTTGGGTCATATAGCTTCTCTCCTGAGAAACAAAATTGGAGAACGCGCAGCGTGAGCTTGCGTGACTCTGTAGGAAAAAGCCTATACGCTGATGATGTGTGACGAATCATTTTTAGGAAGATAAAAATGATGCCTGATTCCGAAATGGAACTTTGTCATAGCGTGCTTTAAGCGTCCATACTTTGCAGTCGAGAGTTTACCTGCCATGTTTCAATCCACTGAAATTACCGCGAGCGTGCTGCAAGCCGCGAAAGAGGCTGGATTTGACCAAGCGGGCATCGCGCCTATCGAAGACTCTCCAGAACTGGAATATTTTCCCCAGTGGATTGCCGCTGGACACGCCGGCGACATGAAGTATCTGGAGGCGCGTGATGACCAAGGCCGGCTGAAGCGCGCGTCTCTGGCGCATGCCGCTCCATGGGCCCGCAGTGTGGTGGTGTGCGCCATCAATTACAACACCGCGCAACCGTATTCCACTCAGGCGAGCGATTCTTCTGAAACCAAGCAACGCGGCTGGATTTCGCGCTACGCCTGGGGCGGGCAGGACTATCACGATTCCGTGATGCCGCGCTTGCTGCAGGTTGAGGCCGCGCTGAAGCGCGCCGCAGGTGCAGGTGGTGATAACGCCCTGGTAACGCGCTGCTATGTCGATACCGGCCCGATCATCGAGCGCGTGGTTGCGAAATATGCGGGAGTGGGATGGATTGGAAAGAACACCTGCATCATTAATCAGAAGCTGGGATCGTGGATGTTTCTAGGCGTGATCTTAACGTCGCTGGAGTTGAGAGCCGGAGTGCCCGCACCCGACCGTTGCGGCAGTTGCACACGCTGCATCGATGCCTGTCCGACCGAGGCGTTCGTCGGACCGTACCAACTCGATTCCAACAAATGCATTGCTTACCTCACCATCGAGAAGCGGGGAACGATCGGGGAAGCGCTACGCGAGGGAATGGGGCGGCAAGTTTTTGGCTGCGACATTTGCCAGGATGTTTGTCCCTGGAATCGCAAAGCGCCGGCAACCAGCGGTGAAGAATTTCAGCCGCGGCCGGAGTTAGTAAATCCCGCGCTGGACTGGCTTGCGGAGATGAGCGCTCAGGAATTCAACCGTACCTTTCGAGGCTCTCCTGTGCGAAGAGCGAAACGCGCGGGGCTGCGCCGCAACGCGGTGATTGCGATGGGAAATAGCGGAGAACGTAAATTTCTCGGCATACTAGAACGACTCGTAAACGATGAAGATGATGCGGTGGCTGAAAGTGCTCAATGGTCAATGCGAAAATTGAATTCGTCCGATTAGCCGCCGAAACCCCAGCTCCGCACATTTAACCTTCCATTCATATCGGGAAAGCTTAGTAGAATGAAGGTAATGGCCGAGTACTATGTTACGCGTTAACTTCCGTAACTGCCCCTCCCGCAGAGATAGCAACTAAACTGATGAAAAAGGGTTCTTATTAGTGGCGCAAGTGTGGCCAGTGGTGTGTTCAGTAAGTGCGACTATGTCTTTTCAAAACAAATTACGCCGCCTTGGCCTCTGCTGCGTGCTGGCACTCTTGTCGGCGCGTCTGGCGGTTGCCTCCTCGGCGACGCTTTTGCTGGAAGAGCCTTACGGGAAACTGGGATGGTTCACGGCCACCGGACACGCGGCCGTGTATTTATCTGGAGTCTGTGCTCAGACGCCGCTAGTCTTGCGTCCCTGTGCGAAGGGCGAACTTGGCGCAGTCATTGCCCGCTACAACGGCGTCGGTGGTTATGACTGGCTGGCGATTCCACTCATCCCTTACCTATACGCGGTTGAGCACACCGGTGATATTCCGCTCTTCGCCGATCCCAAGCTGGTCGGTTTTTTGCGCGATCAATATCGCCGCAAGCATTTGGAGACAGTCGTTCCGGATGCGGCGGAAGGCCAGACGCCCGGCGGAAACTGGTATGAGTTGGTGGGGACGGCATACGATCGAACGTCCTATGCTTTTGAAATCGAAACTTCGCCGGATCGCGATCTGGAATTCATTCGTGCTTACAATGCATCGAAGAATCGCTCTCACTTCCGTACGGTATCTTCAAACTGCGCGGATTTCGCCAAGGACGTCATCAATTTTTACTATCCCCACGCCCTGCACCGGAGCGTGATTGCGGATGTAGGCATCAGCACACCCAAACAGATGGCGAGGACAATCGTTAGATTCGGCTCGCGCCATTCCGAAGTGGAGCTCTCCCGCTATGTAATTCCGCAGGTTCCAGGCAGCGAGGCGCGCAGCGCACCGGTGCACGGCGTTGTGGAGTCGTTCTTTAAGTCGACAAAATATATTGTTCCCGCGGCGGTAGTCAGTCCAATCTTTGCCGGTTGTGTGGCTGCGGTGGATGTAGGGACGGAAGAAGGGCCGGAGCACTTTAATCCCGCGCTGCACGCGCTGGTTTTCAGTCCGGAACGCGACTTGGAGCCTCCCATCGGAGAAGAAGACAGGCGATCCTATGAAATCGAGCTGAAGCACATTGAGGCTGCTGAAGCCGCCGAGAGCACGCTGGTAGGAAAGAATTTTCTTCACATGATGGAAAGCGCCGTACCCAGCTTCGATTCCAGCGGACTTCCCGTGCTGCGTGTGCAAGTCGAAGACGAAACGGCGAATGTTGGGTTAGCCGAAGGCAACATCCTGACCACGAATTCGCCGAACCAATTTGCGCACGAGGTTCTCAAAGCCAGGCTACGTGAGGAATTGCGACACGGAAATCGCCCCAGGATTTCCGAAAGCGACATCGAGCGTGATTGGGCGTTGCTGCAGAAGACGCTGGACCATCCGCAGGAGCAGGTCGCCCGCTCCGGTCGAGCCTTGCAGACTGGTTCGCAAATATCAGACCGCATCCAGCCCTAAATACCGGCCAAAGCTCGCCAAGCAAGCCTCGCCAAACAAAGCCTATTGATCCTGCTGCGGCTGTGGTTGATGTGGGGCGGGCATACCCGGAGCTTGTGGGTTAGCACCCTGTTGCTGCTGCAGCAGAAGCTGCCGCTGCTGCATTTCCTGCAATAACTGCTGAGGGCTCTTTGCTCCCGGCTGGTCGGCAGGCTGTTGGTCGGCCTCTACGGCGCTTTGATCGGCGCTGTCATCGGTCGTGGCGTCGTCCGCCGCCTCCGCCGCGTCAGGAGTTGCTACGGTGGTAGCAGAGGGCGGAGGTGGTGTTGTGCCATCTGCCTGAGTTGTTTGTGGGGGAGTCTCAGGGCCCGTCTTTGCCACTAGCACAACCCGCACCAGCGCGTTGGTGTCCTCTGGCGATCCCAGCAAGATATAGTTGAAACGCGATCCATTCAGCAGTTCGGCCATTACTTCCCGCGCCGGGGCTGGCCCCAGTCGCGTAACTACTCGCTCGGTGGCAGCGGGAGGAATTTCAATCTCGGCTGAGGTATGTTTGCGCACGCTGCGGAGAATATCGCCTAGCGTGGAGTTCGGCGCGTCGATGGTCAGGAATCCATCCTGATAGGTCACTTGAGGTGCGATCGGCGGTATGGCGTCGAGCGGTACCTGGGGCACAGGACCGCGCGTTCCCGAGGGAAGCGGAGGAGGCAACTCCTCCTTCTTCGCTATTTTATGAGTGCGGTGGGTAGTAGCCGGAGTGGCAGTTGGGTGCGGGATGGCCGGGACGGCAGCCGGTGTGGTGGCCGGATGGGCGGCGGTCTGCGTGTCGGCCAAAGTTGCCGTCGGCAGAGCCAGTACTGCGGTTACCAGGAACCCCGTTACTCGTAATCTCATGTTCATATCAACTCCCTGGCACTTTTCCTGATTATGATTGCGGTCGGGGATGGCACCTATATGCTGCAATTTTAGCACCAGGCCGCAGTGCCAGAGTGGAACTGCGTTCGTTCACTGCTACTCTATAGAACGTATTGACTTTAGGGTCTTGCAAAGCGATTTTTAATATCGTGAAATCCTTGGGATATGCAAATATTTGCGTTGCATGGAGACGGTGGCGTTCGGAATCCACTGTTCCGGAAGCTATAAGAAAGACGTCTAATAAAAGAATAAAAGAAGTCTAAATATTATGAGAACCCGGTAGTTGCCAGCGGGAAAGGAATCCATGAGCGATCGATGCAGCAGTCTGCGTGCGGGCTTAACGATGGTGCTAATAGTGTGTAGCACGGCGAGCTTGTTGGCGGAGACCTGCCAGACGGCCAACGATATGGATGCGGGCACTCGTACCGCGCTAGTGACGGCGGGGCAGCGCTATTTTGACTTCATCGCGAAAGGCGACGCGGCATCCTTGCGGCAGAATGCCATTCCCAGCCTGGCATCCGATTTTTCCGGGATCGAGAACGTGGTGAAGGACAATCAGGCCGCTTTGACCGGCGCCAAGGGCACGGCGCGTTCCCCGTTCTTGCTTGTGGCCGAAGGCACTGCGCCGATTCCTCGCGCCGAATTTTTCTGCGGAGTGTTCGGGAGCACCGGCCAGACCGCGGACAGCGCCATATTTACATTGGGCAATTTGCCGCCGGCAAAATACGCAGTGGTGATTGTCGATGCGTCATCTTCCAAAGGGCCATACACAGTCTCGTTGATTTTGCAGCAGATTGCTTCGGACTGGAAGCTGGGCGGCCTCTACATCAAGGCTTCTCAAGCCGGCGGCCACGACGGTACCTGGTTCCTGACTCAGGCGCGCGACGACAAGAGCAAGGGACAGACCTATGTCGCGTGGCTGTATTACCTGGAAGCCCGTTCGCTGGCTTCTCCGCTGCCCTTTATGAGCACGGCCGCTACCGACAAGCTCTATGACGAATCGCAGAAAGCACAGCCTACGGACTTTCCAGGCGATGGAAAAACCGCCGATCTTTCTTCGGGAACGGCTTCGGGAATCGTAACCTACAAACTAACCACGCTTTTTCCGGAGGTGGTGGGAAACGATCTGGATCTGATCGTGAAGTATCAGGTGCCGGATGTTTCCAATACCAATCAGGCGTATCAGAACAATCTGGCCGTGATGAAAGCATTGGTCGCGAAGTATCCCGAACTGCGAAGCGGATTTGCCGGGATTGAAGCGCGAGCCGTTGCCCCAAGCGGCCAGGACTATGGCACCTTGCTGCCGATGAAGGATATTAAGTAGTGCCCGGGTCTTAGGTGCTTGATTTCAGTTTTTGACATGCTGCGGGCGTTCTTGGTCGAACGTGCATTCTTTGGGATCTTTGTCGTCGCGTAGGCCAAGGAATACAGGGGCACGCAGTTTGGGACCGCTGCCGCTGTTGGCTCCGCCCGTCCATTCGGCGTATTCGATCTGGGCTACTAACTCCGGCTTTACCCAGTACACTTTTCGCAGCGCTTCCACTTCGCCAAAAAAGGGTGTTTGCTTGGTCTTGCGCGGCACGAGTAGTTTCCAAATCTCGGTAAGGGATTTCTGGTTGAACCCGCTGCCCGCCTGGCCCACGTGAATCAGCCGGCCTTGCTTGTCGTAAAGGCCGAGAACGATGGAGCCGAAGTGAGCTCGGCTGCCTTCCGGTTCGGTGTAGCCGCCGATCACACACTCCAGTTCGTGACGGATTTTGATTTTCAACCAATCGCTGCTGCGGCGCTCCTGATAAGGACTGTCGCGTTTCTTGGCGAGAATTCCTTCCAGCCCTTTTTCCCGCGCGATCTCGAATAACGCTTTACCTTCGCGCTCGTAGTGGTCGGAGAATCGCAGGGAATCACCGGGGCTAATTATGGACGCCAGCTTCTTCTTCCGCTCCTCCAGCGGAAGACGGCGCAGATCGTATCCGTCAAGATAAAGCAGATCGAAGACATAGTAGAGTACGGGGACGCCCGCTTGCGGCGTGGCGCGGCGTCCACCGGGACGGAAGCCTGTGCGCTGCTGCATCAGGCTGAATGAGGGCCGTCCCTGCTCATCGAGCGCGACTACTTCACCGTCGAGAATTGCAGTTTTGGCTTTGACGAAATTTGGCAGGTCTTTCAGTTCTGGATATCGCGAAGTGAGCTCGTTTTGATTACGCGAGACCAAGCGGGCCTTGCCGTTTTCTATGAAAGCTACCGCTCGGTAGCCGTCCCATTTGATTTCGAATAACCAATCCCGACCGTCGAACGGCTTGTCGATGGGCGTCGCCAGCATGGGATGAATCTCCGATGGCATGGGACGCTTTACCGCAGCGGAGGGAGGATCCTTAAACACAGGGGCCACAGAGTAAGTATTAGATCGCTTGTGATCTACCCCGTGTTCCCCCGGCCGCCCTGAGCGACGCCGAAGGGTGTCCTCTGTGTTTAACTCTTTAGTTTTTTTTTAACGGCAGGTTTCGCCTTCTTGGCGGAATTTTTCTTGTCCAGCTTCGCGACCGCATCGGCCAGCCACGCCGCTTTCAACTTGCCGCGGCTTGCGGGACGGCTGCTCGTCCACTCCGAGCCCGCGTGGCCCGCGATCTCGTCCAGGCTGCGGTTCGTGAGCACCGATCCATCGTAGGCATCAATGTCATAGCCTTCGATTTCGTGGTCGTCGTGCTTTTTGATCAAAAGCCATTCGTTGCCTTTGCTTCCCGGACGGTGGCCTTTCATCTTCACCAAAGCAAAGTCGCCTTTCAGCTTCTTGCCATCCAGTCGAAACTTCAAATCGCCCTTCGCCAGCATTGCCGTAGCTTCGGCGTCAGTTCCGCGAACATATTTCCCGTCCACCGGAACCGGCGAAAGCGGCTGCCACGTGCCTACATCCCATACCATCACCGTGCCGGCGCCATAGTTGTCTTCAGGGATGGTGCCTTCGAAATCAAAGTAGGAAACCGGATGATCCTCCACGTGCATGGCGAGGCGCTTATCCGCGGGATCGAGCGACGGACCCTTGGGAACGGCCCATGATTTCAGCACGCCTTCCATCTCCAGGCGAAAGTCATAATGCAGGCGCGTGGCATCGTGCTTCTGTACCACAAAGCGATGACCGGTCTTCGGCTCAAGCTTTGGCGGAGGTTCGGGTGTCTGCTCAAACTTGCGTTTTCGTTTGTATTCTTCCAGAGCCATAGTAAAGACCATTTAACCACTAAGGACACGAAGGCATACTAAGTAAAGCGCGAGTTGCGGCCTTCGTGCAACTTCGTGTCCTTCGTGGTTCATGAATTTGGTTCGCTCCCATGGGATAGAATTTCACAGGCATGCAACGCGAATTTCCCGAAGTTCCCTTGGTTGGCGTGGGCGCAATTATCATCGAGGACGCTCGCGTTCTGCTGGTGAAGCGCCTTCATCCGCCGCTGCAAGCCGAGTGGTCGATTCCCGGAGGCGTGCTCGAAGTGGGCGAACTGCTGCGTGAAGCCGCCATCCGCGAAGCCCGCGAGGAGACCGGGCTCACCGTCGAGCCAAGCGAACTTCTCGGCGTCTACGACCGGGTTTTGCGCAATACCGAACAGCGCGTGCAATATCACTACGTTTTGATTGATTTTCTCTGCCGCCGCATTGCGGGAGATTTGCTAGCTGCGAGCGATGCGGCGGAAGTGCGCTGGTTTAGGCGCGAAGAGTTGCCGGGACTCGGGCTGTCGGAGGACACGCTGGATGTGATCGGCAAGGGATTCGCAAGGTTACGCCGCGGAGCTGATAGTTAGCCAGCATTATGCGCACGGCTTTGTCACATGTCATCCCGAGCGCAGCGAGGGACCTTGGTTTTGCCTGCGCTCGTTAATACTGCAAGCAACAACCAAGGTCCCTCGCTGCGCTCGGGATGACATTGCATGATCGCTGCTAGCTGATTATCCCTGCGGGTTTTCCCACCTGCCCGACTCTCCAGACCGAAAAATCGCCTCAATCACCGCCATATTCTTAATGGCGTCTTCCAGCGGCACGGGCACTTCAGTATTTTCCAGAACAGCCTTGGAAAAATCATCGCCCTGCATGACGTATTGATTGCCGGTGGGGAAAGCTTCCGTAGTGATGTTCTCGCCGAAGATGCCGCCCCCGTCGTCGATGAAAATTCGCGTGGGGCGATCGATGGGAGCGTTGAACGGAATTTCGATCTCGATCCGCCCTTTCGTGCCGACGAAATGCATACGCTGGTAGCGCACGATCTGCGTGCTGCAAGTGAAGATCGCCTGCCCCGCCGGAAATTCCAGGATCGCCGATGTGAGCCGGTCGGTGTGCATCTGCGGATCGCGTTCCATGCACCCGATCACCCGCTTCGGTTCGTCGCCAAAGCCATAACGCGAGCCATGGATCAGATAGCAGCCAACATCCATCAGCGAGCCTCCGCCGCATTCCGCCTGATTGCGAATGTTTCTTGGATCCACATTGAAATAACTGAAAAAGCCCACGACGGAGCGCACTTCGCCGATGCGGCCCAGGTCGATCAATTGGCGAATCCGCAACCATTGCGGGAAGCTGCGGATCATGAAGGCTTCGCCGATCTTGACTCCGGTGCGGCGGCGAACCTCGAGCAGAGATTCCGCCTCCGCCACGGTCAAGCTGAAAGGCTTCTCGCAGAGTACATGCTTGCTCGCTTCCGCAGCCTTGATTGTCCAGGGAGCGTGAAGCTGGTTCGGCAGCGGATTGTAAATGGCGTCGATGTTCGGGTCGGCCAGAAGTTCCTCATACGAGCCGTATGCTTTGGGAATACCAAGCGTCGTCGCAGCCTGTTGCGCCTTGGCCAGGTCGCGGGATGCAATGGCATCGACGCTCGAGTATCGCCCCTGCTGCATGGCAGGAATCACTTTCCTGACTCCAATGTCAGCAGTGCTGAGAATTCCCCAACGAATCTTTTTGGACATGCTGGCTATGATAAAGGCAGGGAGCGCGATCGGAGGTTAATTTCCAGAATGTTTATGTAGGGACAGCCGCCCTCGGCTGTCCATCGAGCGAAGCTCGACTTGACTCTTCCATGAGCACGAATTACATCATCATTTGATGCTACAATTGATGCAGAGGATTTGTACATGAGAACAACGGTTGCGCTCGATGACGAACTGGTACGCATCGCTCAGGAGTTTACTGGCGTGGAGGAGAAAACGGTGTTGCTTCGGGAGGCGCTGAAAGCTTTGATTGAGCGGGAAAGCGCCCGCAGGTTGGAGGCTCTGGGAGGTACCATGCCGGGATTGAAGAATATTCCCCGCCGTCGCGCGGGGCGGAATTGATTCTGGCAGATACCTCGGTTTGGATCGATCACTTTCGTTCGGCTATCCCGGAAATGGCGCACCACCTGAGCGAAGGGCGGATTGTGATTCACCCTTTTGTCATCGCGGAACTCGCGCTCGGGTCGCTGCGGGATCGCGGCAAGACACTTGCGCTGCTGGATCTTTTACCTCAAGTGCGAACAGCCCAACTCAGCGAAGTACGCCTGACGATTGAGGCTCGGCGTTTGTTCAATCTGGGCATCGGTCTGATTGACGCCAACTTGATAGCATCCGCATTACTCAATCCTCCTGCTCTTTTGTGGACCCGGGACAAGCGGCTACGTGCCGCCGCCGAAGCTCTCGGTATTCACGCCAGATTGCCTTAGGATGCCGCCAGGAACCCGCGAGAAAATCACTCTCCGACCATATCACTCGTAGCTGAACGTCAAATTATCCAAATATACCGAATAAGGCGTTTGCTGGCTGTTGCCGTCCATCTGATAGTTAATGGTCACGCCATACCAGTTCACCGCTGAGCCGGGCTCGTAGTACTGGTTGACCGTGTTAGTAACGCCGTTTAGCGTTATCGATTGATACAGCAGCTGATTGCTCGACGTGCGCTGCACCTGGATGGTCAGGTGATTCCATGCATTGCTCTTGGGGTAGCACGGGATGCCGGTGGGAACCCAGTGAGCGGTTACGTTGTCCCAGATATCCCATTCATTGCCGCCTGCAATGCGGCACTCATGGCCCCAGATGAAGCCCTGATTGTTAAAAAATTGATTGATATCGAACTCGACCGCCTGCGAAAGCTCAAGATTCGTTCCGTAAAAATAAACATCGTAGGTGAAATTGTGGTACGTGGGAACCAGCGTGTGATGGTTGTCGGGCAGGCCTTGCGAGGAAAAAGCGCCGATCAGGTGGTTGTTGAACAGTGCGTCGGTATAATCGGCCGTTCCGCCAAGGTTGAATTTCGTTGACGATCCGCTCATGGATGGAGTTTGGATTCCCTGCGTCATGGAGAAGCTGATTCCGTCGCAAGGCGAGGGTGAACAGTCAATGAAATCCGGAGGACCCTGTCCGGCCTGACCCCACCCTGCGCTCTGCTGCAATTCGGAGAAAGAATTTGCCGCCGTCGAAGCTGGGGTTACGGTAACCGTGGCACTGGCGGATTTAGACTGGTCCGCCACGCTGGCAGCGGTGATGGTGACCGTGGTGTTTACCGTGACGTTCGGAGCGCTGAAAAGTCCCGCGCTCGAGATTGCCCCTTCCGTTGCCGTCCATGTAACCGCTCCATTTGAGGTGTTGCTGACCTGCGCGCTGAACTGCTTCGAGCTCCCGGTTGTCACCGTTACGGCTGCTGGGGTCACGCTGATCGCGACGCTGGCGTTCTCAGCTACGATGATCTCTAAAGATAGCTGCTTGGAAAGTCCTTTAGAATCATTTACTGAGATAGTAAACTCTGAGGTTCCAGTTAAAGTTGGTGTGCCGGAAACCGTTCCGGTAGCACCGAGGGCAATGCCTTCCGGCAGTTGGCCGGATGCAATAGAAAACTTGTAAGGTGCGGTACCGCCGGTTACGGTGATGGCCGCGTTGTAGCTCGAGTCCACGGAGGCTTGCGGAAGCGCGCTGGAAATGGTCAGTCCTGGCGCCGATTTAGTTGCCGCCGTAGTCGTGCTGGTGCTGTTTGCGCTGCCTGGAACCGAGACTCCCGAGCAGCCAGTGAGCCAAAGGAGCGAGGGTAGGAATGCGATCAGGGCGGAGATGTGTAACAAAATTGCAAAGTTTGCACAGTTCTTCGGTGTGCAAACGGTTGAGCAGGCTGACATGTATGAACCTCTCGACGGGGCTTTCAAGAGGACGCTCAGCGGGAGAGAGTCCTAGGTCGGACTGTATTGGCGATAAGAGCAACAAACCAGATCACCAATGGGATGGGACCATTGGAAGAGGCACGAAGGGCTAATTGGCCATGGTCCAATCAGGCGGGAATAACTCGGTGAGGTAGGGAAGCGATCAAGGTTGAAGGAGATTCCTTAGGAGGACGATTCCGCCTTCGCACTCTCCGAACTATCATCGTCCCATTCCGCGTCACAGGAGTGGCAATGCCACGCGGGACGTTGGAGCGGCATGGGTACACGCAGGAATGCGCTGATATAGGCGATGGGCCGGTCCAATTCTTGAAAGTTCACATCCAGCGACTGGCAGTGGGGGCAGCGGGGCTGCTCGTACAGGCCGACGCCATGCACGTACAGGCCCTCGAGAATCGGCTCATCCAGAATCTTTTGCGCATTGGCCACGTCCTGTTCGTGCACCTTGAGTTTGATCCCGCCGATAAAATTTGAGATGAACCAATCCAGGCGAACCAGATTTTCGTCAGCCAGAAAGCATTCGATGCCGGACGACTCCAGGCTACCTTTGGCCAGCAGCGCCTCCGGCAAATCGCGAAATTGCCGGATCGTCACCAGTTCACGAACTTCCATCTCCTGCCTGGGTTGGGAGCCGGAATCGTCGCACGGTTCAAGGTTCCGGCGGTCCATTTCATCTTCGAGCGCATCCCAGGCAACTTCGGTCAGTGACTCTGCATTGCCAGCCAGTCGCTGCAACTCGCCATCGGTCATGCTCGCGTAGTTCGCGGCTAACCGCTGGCGCTCGCGTTGCTGGTTCAAAAGAGAATCGTCGAAAGACGGCACTGCGCAAGGATACTCGGACGCTCCGCCATCCGACAACTGTTTCGCATTTGCTATCCCGGTGAAACGGCCGTGCGCGATGACGTAATCGCCTTCTGCGACAAAGAGTTGGTTTTCGCAGCGCAACGCATTTGGCGTAGACCGAACTAGATTGAATAACCCTTCACGACCTGGTGCTATGTGCGCGCTGTGCTGGATGTACGTTGGCGACCAGAAACGTTCATCTTGAGGGGGGGCGCGTTTGTTGCAGAGAGTGTCAAAATCGCCTTGTTCTGTACAGGTATTGTCTTTGGCATGATCAACTGCTGGGGTTGTGTTCGGATAGTTGGTAGGTTGGGTAATCGGAATACCGTGTGGCGCCGAGGCGTACACTGTTTCCCAATCGACTTCGGCCAGAGGAGTGT
>JGI12635J15846_10000501_pt1 | contig 33476 bp, 25 predicted proteins | sample BlaSpr_A8_OM2_M2_FD_15846 | JGI IMG/M metagenome (IMG submission 15846)
GAGGCTTGACGATCCGCTCAATAAGCACTCGAAGCCACCGCAGAGTCTATCGTCCGTCTCGAATCGAAACCCACCGGGCAGGATGGTGCGCGCATCCACCTGCCTCCTATCGAAGTTGCCCGAGTCCAAAATCTTTGAGATCGATCGAGACCATCAAGGGGTCGCGACGCGGCTGCAGGTCGTCCGCGCGCAGATAAGCGCGCCGCTTCGTCGAAAAACGCAAACCGTCGACCTCAACGAAGTCATAAACGTACTGCGCTGCGGCGTCTCCACTGAAGCTCGCGGGGTGCTTCTATGACATCTTTCTATGACATTTTTATTAAGAGTGGCACACGGATAAACCGTGCCAGGGTTGTTGCATCCAGCTCTTGATTCTTGTGCCCGTCGTTAAAAATTGATGCGCCGGTGAGCATTGATCGCCCACTGCAGTGCCACTACATTTGTGCACATGCACAGTCAAACACCCGAAAACGATGATTGCTTCGCGGTTCGTCAGGCGGCTCGGCACATTTCCCAGTTGTACGACCGGCGCCTGTCCCAAGTGGGCATGACGACGACTCAGTTCAGCATTCTTGGCGCGCTCGGAAATGGTTCGAGCTTGACGATGATGGAACTGGCGCAAGCGATGATGATGGATCGAACCACGCTGGTGCGCGCACTGAGGCCGCTGTTGCAGAACGGTTTTATCGCCAGCAAGCCTGACCGGTGGGTGAATCGTCGTCTCCAACTCGCTCTGACCGGAAGCGGCCGCGTGAAGCTGGATGAGGCAATGGTGCATTGGCGTGCTGCGCAGGACGAGTTCGAACGCAAGTTCGGACCTGAGCAGGCGGCCTTTCTTAGACGCGAACTGTTCCGCGTTACGCGAGATGTTTCGAATACCTAAAGAAAGATTTGGATAACGGAAACAACTTTTAAAATTAATGGGAAATCGCGATGACTACTCCTCAGACTTTGGTACGCGTCCGGACAGGCCGCGCAGCCGCCGCGGTGATGGCTTTGGTTCTTGCAGGGTGTGTGAACTACGCCGGCATCAAGAGCGACAAGCACATATCGTCGCCGGCGCAGTACGAGTCCAGCCAGAGCCTGCCGGACGAAGGCGGCCAATGGCCGTCGCTGGATTGGGCCAGCCAGTTCGGTGACCCGCAACTGCCTCGGTTAATCGATGAATCGTTGCAAGGCAACCCGTCGATCGCTCAGGCCCGGGCTCGAATCGAAAAGGCAGCCTCGTATATCGATTCGTCGAAATCGGCGCTCTACCCGAAGGCTACCGGCAGCTATTCATGGAGCCGGGAAGTGTTCTCAGGCACCGCGCTTTACCCCCCGCCATACGGCGGAAACTGGTACAGCGAGAACAATGCGCTGGCGAGCGCGTCGTGGGACCTGGACTTGTGGGGCAAGAACCGTGAGCGTCTCGGGCAGGCGGTGTCGCAGGAAAAGGCCACCGAAGCGGACCTGCAGCAGGCCCGCGTGACGCTCGCCGCTTCAGTGGCGAGCACGTATAACCAGTTGGCGCGGTTGTACGAACTGCGTGCCATTGCCTCGAATGAAATCCGCGATCGCCAGGATATCAGCCAAATAACCAACGGGCGCGTCACAGCCGGGCTCGACACCAATGTCGAGAAGCAGACAGCGCTAGGTGACATTGCGACGAGCCAGACGAACCTTAGCGATCTCGATGGCCAGATCACCGTGGTGCGCTATGAGCTTGGCGCACTGCTCGGCAAGGGACCAGACCGCGGCCTGCAGATTACACAGCCAGTCCTCACGACCGGCAATGTCGTCGCGCTGCCGGATAACCTGCCAGCCGATTTGGTGTCGCGCCGCCCGGATATCGTGGCCGCACGCTGGCAGGTCGAAGCCGCGCTGCATGACGTGAAGGAAGCCAAGGCGGAGTTCTTCCCTGACGTCAATCTAGCCGCCAGTCTTGGCTTCGATGCGTTCGGCTGGGGACGTTTCCTCACTTCAGCGAGCCGTCAGATCCAGTTCGGTCCGGCGGTGCATCTTCCGATCTTTGACGCAGGCGCCCTTCGCTCGCAACTGAAGGGCCGTTATGCAGATTTTGATCTCGATGTCGCGAACTACAACCAGACGCTGATCAACGCGCTGGCCGATGCAGCGACGCAGATCTCGATGATCCGTTCGATCGACCAGCAGTCGGGCGACGCGCAGCGTGCGCTTGACGCACAAACGAAAGCGTATCAATTGGCAGTCGTCCGTTACAAGGCTGGCCTATCCGAACAGTTGCAGGTGCTGAACGCCGACCAGAACCGCCTCGCCGCCGAACAGACGGTGACGAACCTGAAGATGAGTCGCCGCAGTACGCAGATCGCTCTCATCAAGGCGCTCGGCGGCGGTTTCGATGCAACGCAGACTGGCCTTGTCGTGCCGACTGACGCGCCGGCGGCGCAGGCCACCTCGGCCACCCCGGCCGCCCCGTTGAAGCAGACCGCAGCTAACTGAACCCCTAACGCCCACCCGAGCAAATAACACACATTGAGATAACCAAGGAGCATATTCATGAGTACGCCTGATCAAGCAACCGGAAGTATAAAGCCGGCAAGCAATCGCAAACGTAAGATTACGATGATTCTGCTTTTCATCGTGATCCTGATCGCCGCTGTCGCCTACGGCCTCTATTACTTCCTTGACGCACGCTTTCATGTTGACACAGATGATGCATACGTAAACGGCAACGTTGTACAGATTACTCCGCAGGTCACCGGTACGGTTGTCGCAGTGAATGCGGACAATACACAGACGGTAAAGATGGGCGAGCCGGTAGTAGTGCTGGATCCGGCCGATGCGCGCATCGCGCTGCAGCAGGCGGAAGCCAATCTCGCACAGACCGTGCGCCGCGTGCATGGCCTGTATGTCGACGACGATCAATATCGCGCAGACGTCGCGCAGCGGCAGTCCGATCTTTCGAAGGCCCACGATGACCTGCAGCGTCGGTTGGCGACAGGCATGACAGGCGCTGTTTCCGATGAGGAAATCTCACATGCGCGTGATGCGCTGAGATCGGCGCGGGCTGCACTCGACTCTGCGCAACAACGGCTCGCTTCGAACCGCGCTCTCACCATGAACACGACGATCGAGCGCCATCCCGACGTGCTTGCCAGCGCCGCAAAGGTCCGCGATGCGTATCTGGCCTATGCCCGCAACACGTTGCCAGCGCCTGTAACAGGCTATATCGCAGAGCGTTCGGTACAGGTTGGCCAGCGGGTATCGCCAGGCACGCCATTGATGTCAGTCGTGCCGCTTGAGCAAGTCTGGATCGACGCAAATTTCAAGGAATGGCAGCTCAGGAATATCCGGGTGGGGCAGCCAGTCCTGCTCACGGCGGACGTCTACGGTTCGTCGGTCTCATTTCGCGGCAAGGTCGTTGGTTTCTCTCCCGGGACCGGGTCCGCGCTTGCACTGCTGCCGGCTCAGAATGCGACCGGCAACTGGATCAAGGTAGTGCAGCGTCTCCCCGTGCGGATTGAGGTGGACCCGCGGCAACTCCACCAGCATCCGCTGCGCGTTGGCCTGTCGATGAATGTTGACGTCGATATCAAGGACCAGAGCGGCGGCCAACTGGGCGACCCACCGAACTCAAGCTATACGACGAACGTGTTCGCAAAGTACGGCGACGAAGCTAACGCCGAGATCGAACGCATCATCGCGGAAAACAGGTAATCGGGTGTAGCCGGCGCGCGCCAGGTTGGGACGGCCGTGCCGGTTACGCAAGGACAGGTTGCATTTAGTCGAGAACGCTATGTCAAACACTCAAACGATTCATCCTCCGCTGACGGGAGCGAAGTTAGTCATAGGCTCGCTCGGCGTCGGTCTTGCCGGCTTCATGACCGTGCTCGATTCATCGATTGCCAACGTTGCCATTCCTACCATTTCCGGAAATCTCGGCACGTCCGTGGACATAGGCACATGGGTCATCACAGTGTTCGCGGCGTCGAACTCGGTGTCGATTCCGCTGACCGGGTGGTTGACCCAGCGGCTCGGTCAGGTTCGCCTTTTTATCGGGTCTATCTTGTTGTTCGTCCTGTCTTCATGGCTGTGCGGCGTCGCGCCGTCGCTGCCGGTGTTGCTCTTCGCGCGAGTGCTGCAAGGGGCGGTTGCAGGGCCGCTGATCCCGATGTCGCAAGCGCTGTTGCTCAGTTCGTGGCCGAGAGAGAAGTCCTCGATGGCGCTTTCGCTGTTCTCCATGATCGTTATCACCGGTCCAATCGTCGGCCCCGCGCTTGGCGGCTGGGTCACCGACAGCTACAGCTGGTCGTGGATCTTTTATGTCAATATCCCGGTCGGTCTCTTCTCTGCGGCCGTTGTCTGGGCCCTATATCGCGACCGCGACACGCCAACCAAGAAACTGCCGGTGGATCTCGTCGGGCTGTTGCTGCTGATCACTTGGGTGGCATCGCTGCAGGTAATGCTTGATCAGGGCAAGGACCTTGACTGGTTCTCGTCGACCACAATCGTCGTATTGGCCATCGTGGCGTTGATCGCCTTCGCATTTTTCGTCGCGTGGGAGCTGACGGACAAGAATCCGGTGGTCGACTTGTCGCTGTTCAAGCAGCGTAACTTTCTCGGCGGCACGATCTCGCTCTCGATAGCTTACGGAATATTTTTCGGCACCCTCGTGTTGCTGCCTCAGTGGATGCAAGAGTATTTGGGCTACCGTGCAGTCGACGCGGGGCTTGCCACTGCACCGCTCGGCTTCTTCGCAGTGCTCGGTGCCCCTATCATGGGTAAGATTCTGCCGCGTTCCGACGCGCGAATTCTCGCCACGTGCGCGTTCATTGGATTCGCGATCGTGTACTACATGCGGTCGTATTTCTATACCGACATCGACGTCGGACATATCGTTCTGCCGACGCTTCTGCAGGGCATTCCGATGGCATTGTTCTTCGCGCCGTTGACGGTGATCATCCTGTCGGGACAGCCGCCAGAAAAGGTGCCCGCGGCAGCAGGACTGTCCACCTTTGGGCGGATGTTTTGTGGAGGAGTGGGGACATCGATCGCAAACGTGGTGTGGAATGATCGGACCATCATGCACCACGAGATCCTGACGGCGCAGTCCAATCCCACCAATCCGATTTTCAACCAACAACTCAACGGCTATCACTCCCTCTTGGGACTCAATACAGGGTCTTCGTATGCGTTGTTCGATAACCTTGTGCAGACACAGGCGGCGATGATGGGGCTGGACGATATCTTCTATGCATCGGCCATCATCATGATCGTTATCATTCCGTTAATATGGATTACGAAGCGAGGCAAAGCCAGCAGTGCCGATGCCGCTGCGAGCGCCGCGCATTGATGTGACAACCGGCGCTTCCACGTGCCGGTTCTCGCGGGTTCCGAATGTGCCGCCGCCGGAAAGCGCGACCGACACGAGGCGATCACCCTCCAGGAATCTGACTGAATTGCAATGTTGACGCCATGCGCTCGTCAGAGTCGCGCATCTAGACTGCCTCTAATGAATCGTCACTTGGAACATCGAAAGGGGTTGATTAGCTCTCCCCGAGCTTCGGTGACCGCCGCATCGCAAGAATTCAGTTTGAATGCGATGACGGAGGCGCGGGTCCGCGCTCTGAGTCGTAACGCCAAGACGCAAGTCTGCCTCGAGCCTGCGGACCCACTTGACGCTTTGAACAAGATATATGCCCCGTTGGAGGTTTCGCTATGCTCAGGCTAATTTCGATTATCGTCCTTGCAGGAATCGTCGGTGGCTGCGCTGTTGCTCCCGGATACGGGTCGGCGCAGCCCTATGGCGAAGATTACGTCTCGGATTATCCGTATGGATATGCTCCGGGTTACGGGGGTGTCTATATTGGCAGCGTCTGGGGCGATGAACACTATGGGCGCATCGGGTATGGTCGCGGTCACGACCATGGGGATTGGTTCCACTCCGGCGGAGGAGGGCACGGACATGGCGGCGGAGCTCGGATGGGTGGTGGCCACGGCGGGCATGGCGGCGGTCACGGCGGCGGGCATGGCGGCGGCCACCGTTAATATTCTCGTGCCTGGTGAGAAGGAAAGTGCTGATCTTCAGAACATAACCGCGGGGCGGACACGCACCGCGGCGATTAATCGGGAATCAGTACACGGCTGCGCGTGAGCACATCTTTCGCAAGTTCGACTATCGTATTCACGCCACCGTGGCGCTCGTCCTGATACGCCACGAAGAATCCTTGCTGGGTGATGGGCCGTTCGGTGTTCAGCACATGAATCAGCCCGGCATCGATATCCGGGCGCATGATCGCGGGAGACAGCACAGCCGCTGCATGTCCCGCTGCGACGAGCCGTAACATCATCGACAGGGAATTACATGAGCTGACGTTTTCCGGCGTGCACCCCGCACTGCGAAACCAGTTCATTACAAGGGAATGGTTTGACGACGGCTGGGACACGGTGATGATCGGCACAGGCGCCAGATCATGAGGCGTGACATTGGGGTCCGGCACGAGTCGGGGCGACGCAACCCAGTGAAGGTCGGTATGTCCGATGGCCGTCTCGACAACATGCGGCGCATCGGTGGAATCGTTCAGTATCGCGACATCCAGTTCGCGCGCGCCGAGCTTGCGACCGAGCGCGACACCAACGTCGATTGTGAGTTCGATCTTCATTTGCGGATATCGCTTCTTGAGTTGCGTCAATAGATCGGCGAGACCCGCGTGAGCAATCGACTCGTTCGCGCCAAGCCGCAGCAGGCCCTTCAAAGGGTCGCTATGCTTGCCGATCTGTTCGAGCTTGTCGGCAAGCTTGAGCAATTTTTCCGCGGTAGTGAGCGCGTCACGGCCCGCCGGCGTGAGTCCTGATCGGCTCCGTCTGCGCTCGAAGAGACGCACGCCAAGGTGCTCCTCCAACTCGTGAATGCGCGCCGAAATGGTTGGCTGCGTGAGATGCTGGTGACGTGCGGCCGCGTGGAATCCGCCCAGGCGTGCAACCCAGTAAAACGTTTCTATTTGCTGCAAGGAAATGCGCATGATCGTGAGTTTTAATCAGATAGCCCCGCCAACATTGATTATCTCCTGTCAAATTTGCGCTCGTATAATCGATTTACTCGTTTCATTAGGTTCTTACTGAGTAGTCCGTCGCGCCAATTGCCGGGTAAGGCGCCGGTCTCTTGTTCCCAATACGCAATACTGAATTTATCTTTTCGGCAGAAGGAAATGGCGCGAGCTGACAACGGTAGCGGGAAGACGACGGACAGTCACCACCATATCTACGACTCGCGGTATCCGATCGACCCGGCCGCGCAATTGCGACCTGCCGACGCAACAGTGGCGGATTATCGTGCGCTGCGGCAAAGGCTGGGTATCGGGCGGCATGTCGTGGTGCAGCCGTCCACGTACGGGACCGACAATCGCTGCCTGCTCGACGCGCTGTCGCAGTTCGGGGCTGACGCTCGTGGCATCGCGGCCGTCGCCGACACCGTGACCGATAGCGAACTGCAAAATCTTCACGAGGCGGGCGTGCGGGGACTGCGCTTCAATCTCGAGTTCCTCGTCGGCCTCACGGTAGCGATGATCGAACCGCTAGCGAAGCGGATCGACCCGTTGGGCTGGCATATCCAGGTCAACGCGAGCGCCGCTCAGATACTGGAGCACAGGCAGTTACTCGCGAGCCTGTCGTCCGCTCTCGTGATTGACCATATGGGGCAGATCCCGCAACCGACCGGCGTGGCGCATCCCGCGTTTCGGGTAATAGAAGACTTGATGGCTCGTGGCCGGACCTGGGTCAAGCTGAGCGGACCCTACCTGGTGTCGAGAACCGGAGCGCCCGGCTACGCCGACGTCGGCGTGGTCGCGCGAAGCCTGGCGCAGCTTGCACCGGACCGGATGATATGGGGGTCGGACTGGCCTCATCCGACGCAAAGCGCCGACAACAAGCCGGACGCTGCACGCCTGCTGGAAGACCTGACGGTATGGATTCCTGATTATTCAACAAGATATCGGATCCTGGTCGACAACCCGGCGAACCTGTACGGTTTCTAGGTTTCAGTCTCGCGGCATGCCGAGGTAGGCGACCACGTCGATCTCGGCCAGCCTGCCCAGCAGGCCAGCTTCAATCGTTGCTCGCGCCTGCTTGTGATGCGGAAAATAGCGCCTGTCGAAAGTCAGGAGATGAATAAAGCTGTCGCATTCATGGGCGCTGCAGATCCGCAAGATACCCGTCGACGTGGGCCCTGAGTTTCCCCAGTACTTCCGCGTGCTCTTCCCACGAGAGCCGGTCGACGCTCATCTTGGGTGTAGCGGGGCGGTCGACGCGGCTATCGTCAACGGCTTGCCCCACGTCGACGGCGGCAGTGAGGTACGCCCGGTCCCGGTCCGGCGTGAAGTCGGCGAGAAGCTGCACCGCCGCGTCCTTCGGCGCGACCATCGCCATGGCGGAGACGAGTCCCCAGCCACCCCAGTTCGACACACTCGACACGATCAGGTAATCCGCGGGAACGGCCGCGCTGATGAGCTGACCGTTGGGGATGTCGTCGCGAACGATCTCCTCGGGCAGCACGCCCATGCCGATCTCGTTGCCGCCGTCGCCGATGCCGATCGTGACCCAGGGGCGTCGCCAGTCGGGGTCGTCGAACAGCAGGTGCAATGGCGCCGTATCGTCCGACATGTCCGCGCCGTATTCGCGGTGCGGCTTGCCGTCGCTTGCGGGCGACACGCGCTCGATCGCGATCAGATGCGTGACCGGCCGCTCGCCGGCGCTTAGCCGGTCCCTCAGCGACTTGACCGACGCCGCGCTCAGCGAGGTGATCTCGAGCGCCACGCCTTTCGGCAGTTCCGTCGTGACCGCCCAGACCGCCTTGCTGCACGGCGCGTCCGAAATGACCGTCACGGGTATGCCGAGGTTCGCGAGCGCGGCGGCCATATGCGCCATGCCGCCAAGACCGTCCGTCTCCGGCGAGGGCGGCACGGCGTTGCGGATGAAAAAGCCCGTCACAATGCCGACGTGGGCATTCGGCGTACTCATGATGGACCGTGCCGCCGCTTCCAGCTGACCTTCGGCGAATCGCTTCATGCGGCCGATATCGCGCCGCACGGTCTGGCCAATGATATCTTCGACTTTTGCTATTCCCATTTTCCTATCTCGGAGCAACCTGGTTCATGTGAGGTGAGGCGCGTGGACCGCTTAGACCGGAATCTTCGTTTCAAAGTCGATTCCGACCGAACAGAGGAGGAGTCCGACGCCCATAGCGGCGAAACACATCAACGCGAGAAAGTAAGAGCCCGTGTATTGGACGATCGCGCCGATCACGATCGGGATCACCATGCCGCCGATGTTCCCGCCGAAATTGAGCAGGCCGCCGAGCGCGCCCACCTTGTGGCGCGTGGCCAGCATCGCGGGGATCGACCAGTAAAGGCCGCCCCAGCGCAGGAAGAAGAGCGTGATGGACAACAGGATCACGACGGTCGTCGGGCTCTTCGCATGCGCCACGGAAAACACCGCGACCGTGGCAACCACGCCGGCAACGCCGAAGATCGTGCGCATGACGAGGTTCGGCGCGGCGCCGCTCGCCAGCCACTTGTCGGCGATATACCCTCCCACCAGTTCGCCGATAAAGCCGCATAAAAAGATGATGAAGCTGGCGCTGCCCATTTGCTGAATGTCGAAACCCTGCACCTTGTGCAGATAGGTGGGCATCCATGTCAGCAGGCCATAGTAAAGCGTCGTGCAGCACATGAAGCCGATGAACATCAGTATTACAGAACGATACTTGAAGAAATCGATTGTCTTGCCCGAGAGCTCCTTCGCTTCCTTTTCGTATTCGTGCTGCCGTGCCTGTTCAATGTGTTCGGCTTCAGCTTCATTGACGCCCGCGTGCTCCCGCGGCTGGTTCTTGATGTAGAACCAGGTGCCTATTCCGCAGAGGATAGTGCCGACGCCGGCAATGGCAAACGCCGCGCGCCACGAATGAGCAACCACGATCAGCCAGGCGATCAGCAGCGATCCCAGTGCCGCGCCGAGAGGCGAGCCGCCATCCATCAGCGACGCGCCGCGCACCCGCTCGTGCTGCGTGAGCCACATTGCGTTGAGCGCGCCTCCCGCGGAGGCCACGGGAGCTTCAGCCACGCCGAGCCCGAGCCGCGTGAGCAGCAAGGACATCGCATTGGTCGTCACCGCGCCCAGGCCCTGGAAGGCGCCCCACAGCAAGGTGCAGAGCGCGAGCACCAGTCGCGGCTTGAAGCGATCGACGGCCATGCCGCCTGGAATCTGCATCAGCGTGTACGACCAGAAGAACGAACTCATGATGAGGCCCTGCATGACCGGCGTGAGCGTGAACTCGCTTGCGATCATCGGCATGGCGACCGACAGGGACGCACGGTCGATGTAGTTGACCGTGACCAGCAGCAACAGCATCAGGAAAATTTTCCAGCGAACCGAGGTCTTCGCCTGGACGTGTTCTGTGACGGGTGCGATTACCCTGCTCATGCCGTTCTCCTTGGTTCGCTGACTGAATGCCGGGTTCGCACCCGAAGCGCTTCGCATAGGCCATGCAGGAACACGGCATCCGCGCCGCGAACAAGGGTCCCGGACTGATTAAAGCCGAGTATAGCGACGCAAATTTGATCGAAGATAATCGAAAGTGACGCGCTTGATCGATAGAAATTTCCGATCACCCGAAGCACGTGCGCCAGGCGAAAGTCACGGCCGGTAATTGATCTCTACTTCTGCTGAATCTATTCAGGTTCTGCCGTTGAATAACTGTTGGCGACACGACATCATCAACTTTTGGCGGCAGATCGCGCACGCATTCAACAAAAGGACATCATGCAAAACTTTACCTTCCGCAATCCAACCAAGATCATCTTCGGCGAAGGACAGATCGCCGCGTTGAATGCGGAAATTCCACACGACGCCCGAGTGCTGATTACGTCCGGTGGCGGCAGCATCAAGAGCAATGGTGTGCTCGCCCAGGTGCAAGCGGCGCTGGGAGAGCGTACGTGGTTCGTGTTCGGCGGGATCGAGCCGAATCCAACCTACGAAACCTTGATGCAAGCAGTCGCAATGGCGCGCGAGAAGAACATCGACTTTCTGCTTGCCGTTGGCGGAGGCTCCGTCATTGACGGTACGAAGTTTATTGCGGCTGCGCTGAAGTTCGACGGCGAACCGTGGGACATTCTGGAGAAGCAGGCGGAGGTGCGTGACGCAATGCCGTTTGGAAGCGTGTTGACGCTGCCTGCCACCGGTTCGGAAATGAATAGCGGCAGCGTCATCAGCTACCGCGCGCGCGGCGACAAGCTCCCGTTTAGCAGTGAAGCGACTTATCCGCGCTTCTCGGTTCTCGATCCCACAACGACGTATTCGCTGCCGCCAAGGCAAATCGCCAACGGCGTGGTGGACGCGTTTGTTCATATCGTCGAGCAATATCTGACCTATCCGGTAGGCGCAAGCGTGCAGGACCGTTTTGCCGAAGGACTTCTGATCACGCTGACAGAGGTTGGCCCGCAAGCACTCGCCGAACCGCACAACTACGAGGTCCGCGCGAACCTGATGTGGGCCGCCACCATGGCGCTTAACGGTTTGATCGGTGCCGGCGTGCCTCAGGACTGGGCCACGCATATGCTCGGCCACGAAATCACTGCGCTGCACGGACTGGATCATGCTCAGACCCTCGCCATTGTGCTGCCGGCGATGCTGAGCGTGCGTCGTGAGGAGAAGCGTGCAAAGTTGCTGCAATACGCCGAACGTGTCTGGAATATTACGCGAGGCAGCGAAGAGGACCGCATCACCGGGGCAATCACGGCGACCCGCGTGTTCTTCGAGCGGCTGACTGTCGGCACCCGCTTGCGCGACTACAAGATCGGTGGCGCTTCTATCGGCACTCTCGTCGCGAAGCTTGAAGAGCACGGCATGACGGCGTTGGGTGAACATGGCGGGGTGACACCTGAAGTGGCTCGCCAGGTCTATCAAATGTCCGTGTGACGAAGACCAGCGGTCATGCAGAACAATGTAAAGGAGTAGAAAGTGTTCAATTTTTTCGACGTTAATGAAATCATTAAAACGTTTCCCGACGAGGCTGTCAGCACAATCGTAGATACTTATCTTACTGACGAGGCTTCAGCAAGCTCGCGAATCTTTCGTGTTTATTACCCCATACCTCGCCACTACCACGAGACGTGCGAGGAGCATCTTTATCTCCTGACCGGCAAAGTCAAATTTGCTATTGAAGAGGAGGATCCACGCGTGCTGACGGCTGGTCAGCTGGTCACTTTCGAGCGAAATACCGTGCACGCGATTACCGAGATCCTGGAGTCCCCCGCCGTGTTTTTTACGGTTGATGCTCCCCGGCGTGTACCGACCGATGTGGTGTACGTCAATCCCGAGGATGCAAAGATCCGTCCTTTCGTTACCCACCTGGACGACCTCAATCAATAAGACCGGTCAAGCCTGATACTGCACGGGGACGCCGCTCTTTGAAACCAGCAGATCGAGAAAGGTCTTGGTGATCCGATCGGATGGTTGCCCATTGTGTCCCTTGAACGCGACGATCAGCTCCCAGCAAGGCGCTGCACTGTCGGACAATTTCAACACTGCAATCGGGCTTGCCCGGACATCCCTTGCGCGCGCCCGCGCGATGGACTCGGGCACCATCGCTATGCCTAGCCCTTGAGCGACGAGATCCAGCAGCGTGGAGACATCGTTCACTTCGAAGGCGGTCGTGCGGGTGGCAGAAAGGGCAGCAAAGCCCCGGTCCAGCAGACGCCTCATGCCCCAGTCGGGCTTGAGATCGACAAATGTTTCGTCCAGCAGTCCCAGCATGTTGGTTGCGGGCCCATCGGCCAATGGATGCATCGGCGAACAGACCACCACGATATCCTCGCAGGCCAGCATTCGTGACACCATCCCGGCACCGGTTTCTCCGGGTTGCGTGAAGACGAGATCGAGCCTGCCCTCGTTCACTTCGTCAAGCAAAGGGGTCGCGCCATCGAGCAGTAACTGGACATCGATGCCGGGAAACCGGTTGCGAAATAGCCCTAGCGAGGCCGGCAAGTCAACGAACGGCGCCAGGCTCTGAATCGAACCGATGCGCAACTGTCCACGGGCGAGGCCGTGCACTTGCGTGACGGCGAGGCGTGCTTCGCGGGCCGCTGCCAGCACGTGCGCTGCTTCCTTCAAGAGAACTTTCCCCGCGGGCGTCAGATCGACCCGGCGCGTGCTGCGAACCAGCAACGGACCCCCGAGCTCGTCTTCAAGCATCCGTATTGTTTGTGAAAGGCCGGACTGCACGACGTTCAGCCGCCGTGCTGCCCGCGTGAAGTGGCGTTCTTCTGCTACGGCAATGAAACACTCAAGTTGCTTTAGATCCATTTACTTGTCCCGGATAAGCCCAGTTCGTGCGGCACTCCGACTATAGCAATTCCATTTTCAGTTCGCTGACGACCTCCGTCGTGCGGGAATTGCAAACAATGCGCCTTGCGGATGCGCCCGCCCGGATGGCGAAACCGGGTAGGGCGCCGGCACTGCAGATAGATCCGAAATCAAGTATGGTTCGACGCTGCGAGTACGAAACTCCGCGTGCACGTCTTCCACACTTGTCACCCCCTGCCGACCACGTTGAGCGGGGCGTGCAGACGGGGGCGATGGCACGAGATCCAGAAAATCAGAGAACCAGATACATGGACAATAGACACACCGATTCAGATCATATGAATCCCGGCATCCGCCAAAGAGGCGTCGTAGCGGGTCTTGTCTATGTTTTCGAGCAGGTCATGCCGGACCCGTTCGTCCTTTCAATAGGTTTGACGGTTGTTGTCAGTCTGCTTGCCGTGGCCTTCGCGCCGCATGGCTCGCTGCCGACCGTGCTCACGTCCTGGTATGCGGGCACTTTCAACATCCTCGGCTTTGCCTTGCAGATGATCCTGATCCTTGCGACCGGATACGCAATCGCCGATGCGCCTGTCGTCCAGCGGGGCTTGCGCGCCATGGCGGCACGGGTGCAGACACCGGCTCGCGCCGCGCTTGTCGTGTTTCCGATCGTAGCGGTTGCGGCGTGGTTTAACTGGGGGCTTGGCCTGATCGTCGGCGCACTGTTGTCGCGCGAGATCGCGCGGCGTGTGAAGGTGGACTTTGCATGGCTCGTCGCGGGCAGCTACTCTGCGTGGTCGGTTTGCAATAGCGGGCTATCGAGTTCGATTGCGTTGTCTCAGGCTTCTCACGGCAACGCCCTGAATCTCGTGGAAAAGGCCACGGGGCAAGTGGTTCCTTTGAGCGCGACGGTTTTCGCGCCGTTTGTTTTCATCCCGACGGTGCTCGTGGTTGTCGTCATGACCGCCATCTTCATCTGGATGCACCCGAAACCGGAACACGTTGTCGCGTTCAACGATGCGCAGACCGGCGATTCGTCAGGTGCCGGGAGCGAGGCGGACCCCCATGCGCGCGCTGCGGGGACGTCTTCGTTCGCAGCACGCGCTGAAAAATCGCCGCTCGGTACGTGGTTCATGCTGGCTCTGGGTGTTGGCTATCTCGCGATCACCTGGCACGCCAAAGGCTTCGAACTCGACATCAACACGACGATCCTCATCTTCCTGCTCGCGGGCCTTGCATTGCAACGCACCCCGATCGCCTACGCCGACGCAATCCGCCGCGCTGCCCGGCAAACCGGTTCGATGCTGCTGCAATACCCGGTCTACGGCGGCATCATGGGGATCATGACCGGCACGGGGCTCGCGTCGATGATCGCGAAGACCTTCGTGGCGATCGCGACACCGGTGACGCTGCCGGTATTGAGCTTTTTAAGCTCGCTGATTATCACGCTGCTCATTCCGAGCGCCGGCGGGCACTGGGCAGTGCAGGGACCATTCGTCCTGCCCGCTGCGCTCAGCCTGCACGCATCGGTTCCGCGCACGGCAATGGGTGTCGCGATGGCGGAAAATGTCTCGAACATGCTGCAGCCGTTCTGGGCGGTCCCCGTCGTTGCGATCGCGGGCATTCGGATTCAACGCGTCATGGGCTATACGGCGATTACGTTCGTCGTGTCGCTCGTCATCTACGCGGCGGCGCTCTGGCTGATCCCGTGAGCATGAGAGACTGCGATTGATCTTCAATTCTGCTGAATCTATTCGGGTTTGCCCGTTGAATATCTTGCGACTCAGCGACATCATTTTCTTTTGGAACCGCGACCGCGGTTCACGATGGCAGGTCTACTCGAAGGGCGCTCTTTCTGTCTTTGTGTAAGCCCATGCGGCATGGATCGCACGAAGCGTCTCGAGTCCTGGTAACGAAATGGGTGGCTGCCGAACCCGTCAGCTTTAACGAAGGATTGCTCATGACACTTTCTGCCCTCGCTCCACGATCTGTGGCTGTGGTAACAGGTGGCGCCGCCGGGATCGGCCTCGCTGCCGCCAAACGGTTCGCACAACTCGGTCTTCGCGTGTGCATTGCGGACCTGAATGCAGACCGGCTGAATGCGGCGGCCGAGGAGGTCGCCATGCTTGCGGCGAACGGAGCGGATGACGTGCTCGCCGTGGAGACGGATGTCAGCCGGGTCGAAGACCTGCGCCGGCTGCACCGGGTGGTCGGCGATCGCTTCGGCGGGACAGACATCCTGATGAACAACGCCGGCATCCAGCCCGGCAGCGCCATCTTCGGGCCGGCAGACAACTGGGAGCGAGTACTCGCAGTCAATCTGTCGGGCGTCATTCTTGGCACGCAGATTTTTGTTCCTTCAATGATCGAACGTGGACGTCCCGGGCTGGTCATCAACACAGGCTCAAAACAAGGCATCACGACTCCACCCGGCGACCCGGCCTATAACGTCTCGAAGGCGGCCCTGAAGGCTTTCACAGAGGCGCTGCAGCACGAACTCCGCAACATGCCGAACGGAAAGATCAGTGCGCATTTGCTGATTCCGGGCTTTGTTTTTACGGGACTTACCGCGCGGGGACGCAGCGAAAAGCCGGCAGGGGCCTGGACGCCGGAGCAGACGGTTGATTTCATGATCGAGCGGCTGGATGCAGGCGACTTCTATATTCTCTGCCCCGACAATGACGTCACCCGCGCGCTTGACGAGCGACGCATCATCTGGGCTGCCCAGGACATCGTCGAAAACAGGCCGCCGCTTTCGCGGTGGCATCCAGATTACGCCCAGGCATTCGAAGCCTTCATACAAAAACAGGGCTGAGCGGCTCTCTCTCGACAGGGCGATCGGCGCGGGTGTTGTGGCCGGCGCGGTTGGCCCCTTCGCTGGCAAGCCAGCGTTCGGCCAAGACGACACGTCGCCTGTGAAGCCCGAAAGTTTCGTTCTTCCCGCGAACGGCTGGGTCCAACAACCGGGTCTTGCCCGTACTTCCATACTGAGGCATCCTGCCGGTTGAAGGAGAGGGCGAGAGGGTTTCTGCATTGGAGCAATCCTTTGCCCGCAACCGATGGCCCGCGCAACGGGGAAACGGCGCCCCTATGCCTACTACCGCTTGACGGCAGAAAAGTTGCCCGGTTTTGTGTCAGACGCAGTGAGTATCACGCTTGGCGGAACCGGCGGGCGCGTAGGCAGCGTCAGAGACGGTGATATTGTCGTGCTGCCCACTGGCGCGGGCCATTATCTCGTTGAGGCGAGCACCAGATTTTCTGGTCGCTGGAACAACGAACTATCTAGACCGAAGCACGAACCAATCCATGACATACGGCAGTCCAAATTCGGATTTACAGCACTTTTTACGATCATGGCTTTCCGACCCGTTGCGCGTCTCGGCGGTCGCACCGTCCGGAGAAGCGCTCGCTCGCCTGATGACCCGGGAGATATCTCCATGCGACGGTCCTATCCTTGAGCTTGGTCCAGGAACCGGTGTGTTTACCAAGGCGCTGCTGGATCGTGGTGTATCCGAATCCGAGCTCACGCTGATTGAAAATGGTCCCGACTTTGCCCGACTCCTGCGGCATCGATTCCCGCAGTCGCGGGTGCTCCTGGCGGATGCGGCGCGACTTGGCCGGCTCGACTTATTTCCGGTCGCGTCGGTTGGCGCCGTGGTCAGTGGTTTGCCGTTACTTTCCATGTCGCCGCGACAGGTTCTGTCGGTCCTTCGTGGAACCTTCGGATACCTTCGCCCCGACGGGACGTTCTATCAATTTACCTACGGGATTCGCTGCCCCGTGCCGCGTCCCATTCTCGATCGTCTGCGGCTGAAAGCCACGCGCTTAGGTCAGACAGTTCGAAATCTGCCGCCGGCTACCGTCTATCGGATAACCAGACGGCCCTCGAACTGAATCGCCAAACGCGCCTATACGAAGGAACTCGTCCGTGGAAAGGAACGAGTGACGTATTTCCATCCGAATAAAAATTCTAAGGAGTATGAAGTGTTCAACTTCTCGACGATCGAGAGATCGTCAAGAAGTTGATACTTGCACGGTGACCCTCGTACGAGACCGTGCCCGTCAAACCTCTGCACCGCCGTGCAGAAGCAGTCAATCGGTGTTGTGTGCCATCGTGGTTGCGACGAGTGCCGGGGCCGCAGCCACTTGAGCGAGTTCATCGCTCGACCATCCGCCGCCGAGTGCGTGCAGCAATTGCACGTTTGCGCTCAACTGGCGAGTCTGGATATCGAGCACGCTGCGCTGTGCCTCCAGTGAGACGGTCTGCGCCTGCACGACATCGAGATAGCCGACCGCGCCGTGCCGATACTGCTGCAACGCGAGGTTCACGGAGTACTGCGCGGCATTAGCCGCATCCGTTTGTTCGCTAAGCGCCGTGGCGAAGTAAGACAGCAGGGAAAGATTATCTTCGACCTGCTGGAACGCAGCCAGCACCACGCTACGGTAGCGATCTCCGGCTTCCTCGGTCGCCGCTTTCGCAGAAGCAAGCGTCGCACGACGATAGCCGCCGTCGAAGATGTATTGCACGAGTTGAGGGCCGACTGCCCAGAACAGGTTGGGCGCGCTGACCAACCCGGCGTAGGCGGAGCTTTGCACACCGCCTTCCAGGCTAAGCGTGATCGACGGGAAATAAGCGGCTCGCGCCACACCGATTTTTGCGTTTGCCTCGGCGACCCGGCGCTCTGCTGCAGCGACATCGGAACGTCGCTGCAGCAACGTCGAGGGCAGGCCGGTCGGGATAACGGGCAGCGCGATCGCGGCGGTCCGCTGCGGCAGGCTGAACGCGGACGGCGTTGTGCCCACCAGCACGGCGATCGCATGTTCAAGCAATGCTCGTTGCGCCAGATTCTGCGACAACAGCGACTTTGCGGACGACAACTGAGTCTGGGCGCGGGAAACGTCGAGGCCGGCCACGATCCCGCTGCCATGCAGCGTCTCGGTGAGTTGCAAGGCTTTCGCGTAGGCGTCGACCGTCTCGTTCAGCAGTTCCGTTTGCTGGTCGAGGCCGCGCAGGCGGATGAAAGTGTCCGCCAATTCCACCTGCAGGCTAAGCTGGACGGAAGCGAGATCCGCCTTGCTCGCTTGCGCCTCATCCTTGCCTGCCACTACGGAGTCGCGCACGCGGCCCCACAGGTCGAGGTCGTAATCGACTTGCGCGCCGAGCGTGGCGGAGGTGTAGTCGTTCGGGCCGCCCACGCGCAATGGCCGGTTATCGGACTGACGATCCCGCTGCGGCACCGCGATCGCGCTAAGTGTTGGGTACAGTCCCGCCTCGACCTGCGCGACGAAAGCCTGCGCCTGGGCATAGTGCGCGAATGCTGCACGCAAATCAGTGTTGTTCGCCAGCAGGCGCTGTTCGAGATCGCTGAGTTGCGGGTCGCCGTACATCTTCCACCAGCCGTTGCGGTCTATGCGGTCGGCTGGCTGGGCAGTGGTCCACGGGCCCACGGTCTTGTATTGCGCGGCGATTGGCGTCGGCGGCACCTTGTATTCCGGCGCGAGTGAACACGCGGACAGCCCGACCACGCCAGCAAGAAGTGCCGGAAGTCCAAACTTAACCATGTGCGGCTGCCTTCTTGTCGGTCACGGCGACCTGCACGCTTTCACCGTCGACCAGCCCGTCGGGCGGCGTGTCGATCACGCGATCGTTAGCGGAGATCCCAGAGCCAATCTCCACCGAGTCGCCGAAGTCGCGGTCGATCTTCACCTTTTTGAACAGAACGTGGCTGTTCTCACCGAGCGTGGCAAGCGACACGCCGCGGCCGTCGAAGACGAGGGCGCTCGCGGGGACCCGAAGCGAATCCGCGGCGACAGGCAATGTAAAGTTCAGGCTGGCGAAGCCGCCCGGCATCAGCTTGCTGTTGGAATTGTCGACCAGCAACTGGACTAGCGTCGTACCCGAACCGGAACTGACGGAGTCCGCCGACGCGACAACGCGCGCGCTGAACTGCTGGTTCGGATATTCCGGCACGGTGAGCGTGGCCGTCGTGCCGATGTGTACAGAAGGCGCGTAATTCTGAGGGACCTGGGCGTACACGCGCAACTGCTTGACCTCCGAGACGGAGAATAGCTGTTGGCCTGCGCCCCCGCTGCCTGCGTTAATCAGCGCGCCGACGTCGGTATCGCGTGCGGTCACCATGCCGTCAAACGGGGCGACGATCCGCGCAAACCCCTTAGTGGCGACTAGCCGCTCTACATTGGCTTTGGCAGACGCCACGATGGCCTCCTTGGCAGCATAGTCAGCAGTGCGTAGGTCCACATCCTGCTGGGCGACGGAATCCGTGCCGCTCAGCGCTTGCCAGCGCTTGGCGGTCGTGCCTGCCACTACCGCGTTTGCCTGCGCGGTCTGGAGATCGGCGCGTGCCTGCAGTATCTGCTGGTCGAGCTCGGGCGTTTCGATTTCAGCGAGCAACTGACCCGCTTTGACCGGAGCGCCGATATCGACAGTCCATGATTTCAGGTAACCGTTGACCCGCGCGAAAATCGGCGCCTGCGAATAGGCCTCAAGCCGTCCGGGTAGCTGCAGCGACGGACCTTTCGGATCGCGCATGGGCTCGATCAGGCTGACCGTCGGTACGGCCTGGGCATCGGTCCAGGTTTTCAGTTTTCGTGCGTCGACGGCGCGAAGCGTGATGCCTGCGGCGACCACGCCCAGGGCGATCAGAACGCCAATCACGCCAGCGGCAACAAGCTTGCGCCGCGACGGGGCAGTAGTGGGGAAAGCGGTTTCAGACGACATGGGCAGGACCTCGCGAAACGGATGCCGGGGTAGCCGCGCGCCCGGGGCGCGCGTGGACAATGCAGAAAATGACTGGGACGAGGAACAGCGAAGCAGTGGTGGCGAAAAGCAGCCCGCCGATCACAGCGCGGCCAAGCGGTGCATTCTGTTCGCCGCCTTCGCCGAGGGCGAGCGCCATCGGCGCCATGCCGATGATCATGGACAGGGCGGTCATCAACACGGGTCGAAAGCGCGTAAAGCCGGCTTCGAGCGCCGCCTTGAACGCGTCGCCGTGCTCCGCAAGGCGTTCGCGGCAGAAGCTGACCACCAGAATGGAGTTGGCTGTCGCCACCCCCATGCACATGATCGCGCCCGTCAGCGCCGGCACGGACAGCGTAGTGTGGGTCGCGAACAGCATCCAGACGATGCCCGCCAACGCGGCCGGCAACGCCATGACGATCACGAAGGGGTCGGCCCACGACTGGAAGTTGACAACAATCAGCAGATAGATCAGCGCGACCGCGCCAAGCAGTCCGAACAACATCCCGGCAAACGCGCTGTTCATCGTCTGCACCTGACCGAGCAGCACCACCTTCGAGCCCTTCGGCAAGGTGCCGGCGTTCTCTTGCACGATCCGCTGGATATCGGATGACACCGCGCCAAGGTCACGGTCCTGGATTGTCGCGAAGATCTCGACCATTGGCTGGATGTTGTACTGGCTGACCACCTCGTTGCTGCTGGTGCGGTGTACCGTCGCGAGGCCTCCGAGAATTTGCGCCCCGCCTCCGCTGCCTCCGACGCTTCCGCCGCTGGCAGTGATCGGCAGATTTTGGAGCGCCGCGAGCGAATCGAGGCTGTACTGCGGCGTTTGCATCACGATCGGGTACGACACGCCGTTTGCGTTGTTCAGCCAGTACGTGGGCGCGACCTGGCTGGAACCGGCGAAGTTCACCACCATGCTATTCGTCACGTCGCGCTCGGTGATGCCCAGCAATTGCGCGCGCGTGCGGTCGACGTCGACGTTGAACGTCGGGTTGCCTTGCGATTGCTGGATCCGCGCATCGGCTACGCCAGGCACGTGGCGGATCTGGTTCAGCAAGCGGTCGGCATACGCGAAGTTGGCGGCGAGGTTGTTGCCGCGGATCTGCAGGTCGATAGGCGCGGGAGAACCAAAGTTCAGAATCTGACTGATGATGTCGGCGGGCGGGAAGGAGAAGGTGACACCCGGGAATTTGCGCGGCAGCTCTTCGCGCATGAGGCGAACATATTCGTCGGTTGGACGATGACCTTCGTTCAGCGCGATCTGGATGTCGCCGTCCTGGGAGCCGACCGTGCCGGTGTTGTTATACGCAATGTTGATGCCGCTGACCGGCAGGCCCATATTGTCGACCACCGTGCCAAGGTCTGACGGCGGGATGATCTGACGGATCGCGCCTTCGACGTCGGCAAAGACCTGGGCGGTCTTTTCGACACGAACCCCGACCGGCGCGCGGACGTGCAGCAAGATCTGTCCGGCATCGACCGCAGGGAAGAAGTTGCGGCCGAGCAGCGGTACCAGCGCGAACGAAAGGGCGACAAAGCCCAGGAAGCAGGCAACGAACGGACGTCTATGGTTCAGCGCAAGCTCGAGCAGGCCGCGATAGCTGCTGCGCACCTTCTCAAAGCGCGCTTCGAAGCCCCGCTGGAAGCGCCGGAGCGGACCCGGGCGGCGCTGCGTAAGTTCATGATCGTCCTGCGTGTGCTGTTTCAACAGGTATTTCGCCATGGTCGGGACCAAGGTCCTCGACAGGATGAACGACGAGATCATCGCGAAGATCACGGCCTCGGCCATCGGCACGAACAGGAAGCGCGCCACGCCGTTCAGGAAAAACATCGGCACGAATACGATACAGATACACAGCAGCGAGACGAACGCCGGGGTGACGATCTGCGCAGCGCCGTCGAGGATCGCAGTCTCTACCTCCTTGCCGTGTTCGAGGTGCCAGTTGATGTTTTCGATTGTCACCGTCGCATCGTCGACAAGAATACCAACGGCGAGCGCGAGACCACCGAGCGTCATGATGTTCAACGTCTCGCCGAGCGCGGAAAGCGTCGCGATGGAGCCGAGGATGGCGAGCGGAATCGAGGTCGCGATGATGATCGTCGAACGCCAGCTGCCAAGGAACAGCAGGATCATCAGGCTGGTCAGCACGGCTGCTATCACGCCTTCGCGCGCCACGCCCGTGATGGCCGCGCGCACGAACAGCGATTGATCGCCGATTGCATCGATCTGGAGATTGTCGGGCCATGACGCTTTGCCCGCTGCGATCTGCTGCCTGATGCCGGCAATGATCCCCAGCGTGGAGACTGAGCCGTTCTTGAGCACGGACATCAGCACCGAGCGCCGGCCATTCACGTGAACGATATTGGTCTGCGGCGGGCTGCCGTCGCGCACGTTTGCAATGTCACGAATGTAGACGGTCGTGCCATTGGCGGCCTTCACCGGCAGATCGCCCAAAGCCTTGATCTCCGACGGCGCGTTATTCAGTTGCAGCGTGTATTCGTAGTCGCCAATCTTTTCCGTGCCCACCGGCGTGATCAGGTTCTGGCCGGCAAGCGCGTTGGCGACGTCCTGCGCGGACAAGCCGCGCGCCTGCAATGCCGCCGGGTCAACGTCGATCTGCACCTGACGTGTTTTGCCGCCGAACGGATAAGGAATCGCCGCACCGGCGACCGTCGTGAGAACCGGACGCACCGCATTCAGGCCGAGGTCACCGAGATTCTGCTCGGATAACCCTTTGCCGGATAGCGCGAGCTGGATGATCGGCACGGTCGACGCGTTGTAGTTCAGGATCAGCGGTGGTGTCGTACCCGCCGGCAGCTGCCGCAACTGTGTTTGCGCGACCGCGGTCACCTGCGCATTTGCAGTGCTGATGTTCACGCCCGGCTGAAAGAAGATCTTGATGATCCCAAAGCCGGCGACGGACTCTGCCTCAATGTGTTCGACGTCGTTGACCGTGGTCGTCAGCGTGCGTTCGAATGGAGACGTGATCCGGCCGACCATCTGGTCCGGCGGCAGGCCCGTGTATTGCCACACCACGCTGATAACCGGAATCTTGATGTCGGGAAAAATGTCGGTTGGCGTCTTCATCGCGGACAGCGGACCGATGATGAGGATGAAGATCGCCAGGACGACAAAGGTGTAGGGCAGTCGAAGAGCGATGCGGACTAGGCCGAGCATGAGAATTCCAGAGCTTGGGGGAGAAACGTAAAGGCGTCTCGGTACAGGCTAACGCGACGACCGGTAATTCCCGGCCGCGATGTTGCTCATGATGCAGACCTCGATGCGCCTAAGAGATCTCTATATGAGCATGATGGTTTTCTGATTGGGGCTTTACGTAATCTTCATGATCTTCATTTCGTCAAAACCGCTCTAGTACGCGACATGGATTAAAAGCTTGCGTCCGTCTTGCATTTATCGGACTAAGGAAGACAATCGAAATAAAGGTGTTTGCCAGGTGACATGTTTCTTATGGTGTACAAAACAAGTAAAGCGAGAATCTACACAACGCGGGAAGACTTTGCTGAAGCGCGCTTGACAGGGCGTTTTTATCGTAACCCAGTCAATCAAAATCTGCCGACTCGCACGCGACTGATAGTGTGTCTGTTTTAAGGAGAGAATCGCCGCGACGCAGATGTGAAGGGGGTGGACCTGGTCAAATCAAACCAAGAATTCACCACGCGCTTTTTTATTACCAATTATTCAAGTTCCTGAATCGTCGTTTGGATTGAATGACTGCGAGGTGCTCTTGCACTGGCTTGAAACGTCGTCAGGTTGGCAGAATTCGACGCACAAGCGAGATTGCGCCAGTCGATCACTTCGCACGAAACTGGATTCCCGAGACGCGTCTTTTTCAGGACGTTTTCATAACTTTTCGTTCTCGCAAGGATCCGCAATGAAAAGGCTCACCACCGAATTCGGCGCACCCGTCGTCGATAACCAGAACATCCAGACTGCCGGCCCGCGCGGCCCTGCCCTGTTGCAGGACGTGTGGTTCTTCGAGAAGCTTGCGCACTTCGACCGCGAAGTCATCCCCGAGCGCCGCATGCATGCCAAGGGTGCGGGTGCTCACGGTACCTTTACCGTCACTCACGACATCACACGCTACACCCGCGCAAAGATTTTTGCCGGAATCGGCAAGCAAACCCCGATGTTCGCCCGCTTTTCGACGGTAGCTGGCGAGCGCGGCGCGGCGGACGCTGAGCGGGATATCCGCGGCTTCGCGCTTAAGTTCTACACAGAAGAAGGCAACTGGGACCTGGTGGGCAACAATACGCCGGTCTTCTTCATGCGCGATCCGCTCAAATTCCCTGACCTGAACCACGCAATCAAGCGGGACCCGCGCACGGGTCTGCGCAGTGCAGAGAGCAACTGGGACTTCTGGACGCAGTTGCCCGAAGCGTTGCACCAGGTGACGATTGTCATGAGCGATCGTGGCATTCCGCGTACCTTCCGCCACATGCATGGCTTCGGCAGCCACACATACAGCTTCATCAGCGCCAGCAATGAGCGGTATTGGGTGAAGTTCCATTTCCGGACGCAGCAGGGCATCGAGAATCTGACTGATGCTGAAGCACAGGCACTGGTCGGTACGGATCGGGAGACTTCGCATCGAGACCTGTACGAGAGCATTGAACGTAAGGCGTTTCCTCGATGGACACTGTACGTGCAGATCATGCCGGAAGCGGAAGCGGCAACCTACCACGTCAATCCGTTTGACCTGACCAAGGTATGGTCGAAGAAGGACTACCCGCTGATCGAGGTCGGCGTGATGGAACTGAACAGGAATGTCGACAACTTCTTTGCCGAAGTGGAGCAGGCAGCGTTCAGTCCTGCCACTATCGTACCGGGTATCAGCTTTTCCCCGGACAAGATGCTGCAAGGGCGTCTCTTCTCCTACAGCGACGCGCAGCGCTATCGCCTGAGCGTCAACTACAGCCAGATTCCGATCAACGCACCGAAGTGTCCGTTCCATAGCTACCATCGTGATGGCTTGATGCGCGTTGACGGCAACGGTGGCGGGGCAACGCCATATGAGCCCAACACGCGGGGCGAATGGCAGGAGCAGCCTGATTTCAGGGAGCCGCCTCTTGCCATCGAAGGCATGGCTGACCACTGGAATCATCGTACCGACGACGACTATTATTCGCAGCCCGGTGCGCTGTTCAGGTCGATGACGCCTGCTCAGCAGCAGACCTTGTTCGACAACACGGCGCGAGCAATGCGCGGGACTTCCGAAGCCGTACAGGCGACGCACATCGGCAACTGTACGAAAGCGGATACCGCCTACGGCGCGGGTGTGGCAGAGGCGCTCAAGAAGCTTGCGCGCGGGTAGTCACGTCGCTCGCTTGGAGCCGAATGCCGACAGCGGGTCATGATGTATGTCCGGTGGACCCTTGATCACGTTGTCGGCGAAGAACCGGCGTCCAGCGATTAGCCACTCTATAACTTGTGAACACAGGGGTTCTGATGGATCTGCTTATATTTAGCCTTGTTTTAATGGGATTCGGTGCTTTCTCTACTTACCTTCTGGCCACAAGTCTTCCAGGAAAGGTCCTTGACGCTGCCTCGAAACAGGGTCGGTTCTACGGCATTGGTGACGAGACCGCTCAACCTGACAACCCCCGCAATTGTCTTTTCGCAAATTCACTCGTCTAGACGTCTGTATATTCATTGATCTGTCATGCGCGATTTCTAGAATGGGCTGACCCCCTCTCAATTACGGAAACAGGTCCGACATGGAATTTCGGCAACTTGGTCGCAGTGGCATCAAGGTTTCAACCCTGACCCTGGGCACAATGATGTTCGGCGGTCCTACCGACGAAGCAACCGCCGCACGCATCATTGACAAGGCCCACGAGCAAGGCGTCAACTCGATCGATACCGCCGACGTCTACGCTGGCGGTGAATCGGAGCGCGTGGTCGGGCGCTGCATCGCCGGGCGGCGCGATCGCTGGGTGCTCGCCACCAAATTTGCGAGTCCGTTTGGTGACGGCGACGTCAATGCACGCGGCGCGTCGCGCAAACACATGATGCGAGCCGTCGAAGCCAGCCTGAAGCGCCTGAATACGGACTATATCGACCTGCTTTACCTCCACGCCGAAGATCACGATACGCCCGCCGACGAAACCGTGCGTGCGTTGAATGACCTGATTCAGGCCGGCAAAGTGCGCTATTACGGCGTGTCGAACCATCGGGCATGGAGGATTGCCGAATTCAGTCATACCGCCCAGGCACTGGGTCTCGCGGCCCCGGTGGCCAGCCAACCGCTCTACAACATCGCGAATCGTCAAGCCGAAGCTGAACAGCTTACTGCCGCGCATCGGTATGAGCTTGGAGTGATCTCCTACAGCCCGCTTGCGCGCGGCGTGTTGACTGGCAAGTATGAACAGGGCGCCACGCCCGCGGCCGACTCACGTGCTGGTCGCGGTGATCGACGTCTCCAGCAGGCCGAATGGCGGCCCGAGTCGCTGGAACTGGCCCGCCTCGTACGTGAGCACGCCGAGGCGAGGGGCATGAGCGCGGGGCAATTCGCGATCGCCTGGGTACTGAATAGCCGCTATATCAGTTCGACTATCGCCGGTCCGCGCACCGAAGCGCAATGGGACGATTATCTGCCGGCTTTGACCTATCGCATGAGCGCTGAAGATGAAGCTTTTGTCGACTCGCTCGTCAGTAGCGGGCACCCGTCGACGCCGGGGTTCAACGATCCCAAACATCCTTTCTTCGGCCGGATCCCGCGTCGCGAGTCGCAAGGGGAATAGAGGATTCCCGGTAAGTCCGCTGCGCAGCAGGGCAGGCTTTGGGCGAGTCCGATCCGCGCGGCGGAGGACCGTTCGAACGCCCGCCTTTGCGCGGACGGATTGACCGTCCGCCTGTGGGCTGGCCGGCGTCGGCCGGTCATTCGATATGCTTTTCCGCCGCGACCTTGGTCAGGAACGCGCCGATCTCGCGGTTCTGAAAGTCGACTTCGGGCTGCGTCGCGCCCGCGGCCGAGAAATGCCCTGACGGCCAGCGCGGTTCGATCGATTCGAACTGTGCGCCGTGAACATAACTCGCCACTTCGAGCGCTCCCGGCTCGGGATTAAGCAGGTCTCCAACGCCCGCGAGAACCAGCATGCGTGCGCGTATCGAGCGCAGCGCCTTGTAGTAGTCGCCGCCGAAACCCGGGGTGGTGCCGAGGTCGTGCGCGTCGTAGGCCCAGGTCTGATAGATCCAGTTGCGGGCGTCGAAATTCTTCCATGCGTCGTCCTGCGTCTTGCGCAGCCACGGCGCCGCGTCATCGCTGTTCGCCATCGTGTTCTTCATCAGCTCGGGCGTGCGCGTGATCAGCGCCATCGTTCCCGCCCACATGCGCATGCCCTTTTCCGGCGCCTGCCGGTAGTTGCCGCCGTCCCACGCCGGGTCGGCCATGATTTCCTGCCGCGTCAGCTCGAGCACCGCTTTCGTCCACGGGGGCGTACGGCCGAGGGGCACGATGGGAACGAGCGCGTCCATCATGCCGGGATGGCTCACGCCCCACTGCAGGGTCTGCATGCCGCCCATCGACGCGCCCACCACCGTGAACAAGTGCTCGATGCCGAATTTCGTCGTGACAAGCCGATACTCCGATTCGACCATGTCGCGGATCGCGAAGCGCGGGAACGCCATGCCCGGCTGCGCCTTGCTGTTCGACGGCGACGTACTGAGTCCGTTGCCGATCGCATCGGTCGTGATGATGAAATAGCGATTGGTATCGAGTGCCTTACCCGGTCCGATCAGATAATCCAGCCGGTGATGATTGCCGCCGATCGCCGTCGCCATCAGGATCGCATTCGACTTCGCTGCGTTGAGCGTGCCGTAGGTCTCGTAAGAAATTGAGAAATCCTTAATGACCTGGCCGCTTTCAAGTGGCAAATCGCCTTCGGGATAAATACCGGCTTGGCCGCCAGCCGGTTGCGGTACCTGCGCGTGCGCGGCAAGGGCGAAGCCCATGGTTGTCGCGACGGCAAGCAGTGTACTAACAAAACGCATACGTGTTGCTCCACTTGTTGTTGCAGGCGTAAGCCCAAATCAGTTTGTCGAAAGCCGTAGTAGCGACGGCTTGGCGAGTGTGTCATTGGCCGCAATATGGCCGAGTTGATCATAGCTCGCGTCAATGAAAACGGGCGTTACAGGAAGCGGTCGATTTGTGCCAATCGTAGAGAAGAATGCGCCGTGGAAGACCAAGGCACGCAAATAATAGCGACGGCTGACCGCGTCCTTGCGAATAACATTAAGAGCCTTAAGGCTTCGATCGCACTAGCGCAGAAAGCTAGCTTAAGAGAGTGGAACGCACCGGCATCGCGACAATTGGAAAACCTTATTGGAGTGAAGCTCATCGCTGCTAGTAGGATTCATCGCACTTGACGTACAGATTCCTTTGTCAGTTGCGGCTATGCAGGAGTAGAAATGCCAGCCAGACACGGGTCCTCAAGCGAGCAATCGTCTCCTTCAATAGCAGGCACACGGCACCTCATGCGCTTCTTCGGACACGTCAATCAGATGACAGATTGGTCATCTTGGCGCCACGTCGAATTCAGGCGCCCGTGTTCAAACTGGTGTTTTAGATCTCGTGACCGGTTGCGCGCTAAACTCATTCGGAGATTCCATGAAGTTCTTTGCTCCGGCTCTCCTCGATAGGGCGCCCCATGTGTGCTTGTCCTCTCAATCCGCCAAACGCAAAGCACCAAATCGAGCAACACTATATGAACGTCCGTAATGCGAGCCGGTGGGCTCCGCGGGGTCACCGGAGATGGTATTTTGCGGTATTTGCACTCGTCATCGCGAGTGGAGTCCGGTTGCTGCTGCACCCGCTACTGGGACCTATCATGCCTGGAACGGCATACTTCATCGCCGCCGCGTTGATCGAATATTTCTTCGGAATGGCGCCCGCGCTGGCCGTCATGGCGGTGGGCCTCGTGACCGCCGACTTCCTGTTCGTGCCCCCGTACCAGCAGTTGGGAGCATTGGATCAGTCCGACGTTGGGCTGATCGTGTCGCTTCCGCTGCTTAGCATGCTGGTGATTTGCCTGATAGAGAGGTTGAGGCGTTCGGAATTTCGCGCCGAACTCATTGCCCTGGTGGCGCAGTCCCGTTATGAAATGCTCTTGCGTGCGGATAATGAACGCGCGATCGCCAGTCGGGCTGTAGATGAGACTCATCGGCTGATACGGAATCTTCCTGGCTGTCGCGATGACACTTTCCCGATTCAGGCGCTCGTTCACCAGGCAGGGCGCTGGCATGGAAAGAGTGTCCCGGCTTCCGCAGCAAAAACGAAACCGACCGCACTTTGCACCGGGGATGCGCTATGAGCGTCTGCATTCGAACAATATCAAGCCGCCTCTCGTTCACACTCGAGCCTGGCAGCAGCCATCGCACTGACATCGACGTGGGCGTGCGAGTGTAGGAGCTGATGGACTGCGCCGTGAAGAGATTTTGACGTGTACGCCGGGGAGTTTCTGGTGAGCAGAGTGGGGATCGAATGTGTTAGATACGAAGTCGCAGTTCAACGAAGGCGGGGATCATGCGGTGCTCCTGGTCCATGGTCTTTCGAGTTCGCCGCTCGAGATGCGGTTTCTAGCTCGCGCTCTGGCGCGCGGTGGCTTTACGACCTATGCGCCAACATTCGACGGTTATAGTGCTGGATCGCCGGAACGAAAGATGGAAGAGTGGCTTGCAGCGGCCGTCGGCAAATTCGACGAACTTTCCCAACGATATAAACGTGTTTCGGTTTGCGGCCTCTCGATTGGGGCGACTTTGGCGCTCGCGCTCGTCAAGCAGCGGCCGTCGGCTCAGGCGGTCATCTTGTTGTCAGTCACGCTAGCCTATGACGGCTGGGCGATCCCGTGGTATCAATTCCTGCTGGGTCTGGCCTACTACACGCCCATGCGCGGAAGATGGCGGTATCGCGAAGAATCGCCATTCGGGCTCAAGAACGAAGCGCTTCGCGCGAAAATTTCTCGCGCGATGCAAAGCAACGCGTTCAGCGAGATCGGTCCTTCCACCATATCCTTGTCGGCGCTTCATGAAGCGTCCCGGCTCGCGAAAAGCGTGCGCGGGTTTGTGGGCGACATCAAGACCGATTGCCTCACGATTCACGCCATAGACGATGAAACCGCGAATGCCAACAACGCGAGATTCGTCAGCTCACACATTGGGGCAGCGTTCGTGCGTTGTATCTATCTCGACGATTCGTATCACATGATCACCTCGGACAACGAGCGCGAAATTGTGGCGCGGGAAGTCAGCCTGTTTCTGCGCGAAAGCGAAGCGGCGCAAGGTGGCATGCCTGGAGAGGGCACTCCGATCGTCTCCAAAGCGCTCGCAAGACGTTTGCGACACATTGCGAAGCCAGGTGGATGAAGTTCGGTTAAGTGTTAAAGCGTACGGTGCTATCGCGCGCGTCAGGGGTGATCTGACGCCCCGTGGAAATTGGCAAGTTGTTGTGAGGCATCGAACCGAATGCGTTGGCTTGCTTCCGGAAATCCGTAGCGGTCGTTGAGACCTGCGCAACCCGGTCTGACCACAGCTGCGCAGGCCGCCACCCGTTTCGTTATCCGCCTGACAGGCGGATAACGTAGCGGCACTTCAAAGCTTCCGGTTAATTGTCGGAAAGCTTCGCTGACATCGCCTGAACACGCGCCCCGTCAGCACCAAGCGCTTGCTCAAGCCGGGCTCCGAGGTCCGAATCGGCCTTGTTGAAATACGACAGCATGGTGTACTTGTTATCGTCGTTCGTCACATGGCGCAGATCCCCGGACAATGCCGTCACGAGATCCGCCTTTTCTGACGCGCGCAGCGAGCGATAGAACTCTCCCGCCTGCTTGAAGTCTTGCTGCTTGTGGATCGCGACCTGCTGCGTGGTACCGGTAAGAGGCGTCTGGGTATATTTATATTTCGGGTCCTGGGAAATCTCGTTAATTCCGGATGGTTCATAGTTGATTTCCCCGGTGCGACGACCCGAATTCATTTTCCCATCCTGATTGTTATTTTGGACTGGGACGAGCGGTCGATTGATTGGCAGAGAGTTGAAGTTCGCGCCCAGGCGATACATCTGCGTGTCGGCGTACGCAAACATGCGGCCCTGGAGCATGCGGTCTTCGGAGGGCTCAATGCCGGGCACCAGGCGTGACGGTGCGAAGGCCGACTCTTCCGTGCTCTCGAAATAATTGTCCGGTACCCGATTCAAGGTCATGGTGCCAACTTTCTTCTCCGGCACGTTCAGCCATTCCTTGGTATCGTCCAGCGCATCGTAGTCGAACTTGCCGAGGTCGGAAGGATTGAGAACCTGAATGTACAGATCCCACTTCGGATAGTCGCCTTTTCGGATTGCTCCGTACAGGTCGTTAGTCATGAGATTCCAGTCGTTTCCGATCGATGCCGGAATCTCCTGGGGACGCAGGTTTTTGAGACCCTGGTCGCTGCGCCAATGGAACTTGACGTAGTGCACCTCGCCCTTCGCATTGACCATCTTGAATGCGTGAACACCATACCCGTCCATATGTCGATACGAATCAGGCATGCCTTCATCGGCGTACATGTGGGCCAACATGTTGGTCGATTCCGGCGTGTGAGCAAAGAAGTCGAACGCCAGATTGGCGTCCTGGACGCCAGTCACCGCACTGGGCTTGTTTGCATGAACGAAATCGGGGAACTTGATTGCGTCACGGATGAAGAAGATCGGCTTATTGATCCCGACGATGTCCCAGTTCCCCTGCGCCGTGTAGAACTTGATAGCGAAGCCGCGTGGGTCACGAGCCTGTTCCGGAGAACCCCGATAACCCATCACGGTTGAGAAGCGAACGAACACCGGTGTCTTCGTGCCGGAATTGAATACTTTCGCAACCGTCAGATTCGTTATATCGGCCGTCGGTACGAACTCGCCGAACACGCCGGTGCCCCGAGCGTGAACCACACGCTCGGGAATTCGTTCCCGGTCAAAGCGCTGGAGTTTCTCAATAAGGTGCGAGTCCTGAAGGGTTACGGGACCCTCCGGGCCGGCTGTTTGAGAATTCTCGTTATCGCCAACAGGCGAACCATTATCACGGGTCATGTTTTCTGCATTGGCAAACTGCAGCGAAGCAACGCCGACCATGACGGAGACGATTGTTCGCTTGAGGATTCGGTGTCTTACTGGCATTTCTACTCCTGAAAGGTGGGCAGATGACCAAACAACGACGTACGTCTGGTGCGACATATCCTAATAGCCTCAATGAGCATCAATCCAATAAGGATTTCAAATTAAATCGATAGCTGTACCTACCGATCTATCAAGTTACGTATCCCACTCTCCTTTAAGCGAAATGCTCGTCTCCGATGGCGCATTCTTCACCACTATTGGCAGAAATAGATTGGTTTCCATGCACATTGTCTTCACCGATGGGAGCTATGATCGGCGTCTCGCTCGGACTGAGCGTGAATATTGAAATGACGGTCTGCTGCCGCGCTGCGATGGCCCGCTGTTAGAACGAAAACCGGTCGTGTCGATCGGTGGCGGGAAGTCGGGTTTAGAAGCAAGCGGATTGGAAATCAAGTAGGAATCCGAATTATTTAAACCAGACGGAATCGGACTATGAAGAGCTTTATGCTTTCAATTACTCGATTGATTTCCGCTCTGGAATGTCACGTCGCTATTTGCCTGTGCGCATGAACCGTTTTTTTTGACCATGCTTACGCGCGACAAGCACATTGACGTCAAAAAAATGAAGATGAGTGGTGTCTCATTCGTTATACACGCCGCGTCTATTGAATCTATAAAGACAAAGCATTGGAAGTTGTGTGCCGCAGGCAATAGCATGCTGGTCAGCCCTTTCCTCGACTCATTGTCCTTATATGCATCTGCTCTCCATCGGGATCAATCATCACACCGCGCCGGTCGCCTTGCGCGAACGCGTGGCGTTCCCGCTCGAACAGATCCGGCCCGCGCTGCAGACGCTGAAAGCCGCGTGGCGAGGGCGGAATAGCGCGCGCGGCGGCGCAGCGCAACGCGTGCCGGTGACTGGACGGCTGGCATCCGGCGACGCGCTGTCAGAAGCGGCGATTCTGTCGACCTGCAATCGCACTGAAATTTATTGCGCGACCGATGACCGCGCCGCACCTGAGCACGCGATTGCGTGGCTGTCAGCTTATCACGGCATTCCGGCAGTTGAGCTCGCGCCGCATGTCTACGCGCTGCCGCAATTGGAGGCGGTGCGCCACGCGATGCGCGTCGCATCGGGCCTCGACTCGATGGTGCTCGGTGAAACGCAGATCCTCGGCCAGATGAAAGATGCGGTGCGCAGCGCGTCCGAAGCTGGCGCGATGGGCACCTACCTGAACCAGATGTTCCAGCGCACGTTTTCGGTTGCAAAGGAAGTACGCAGCCAGACCGACATCGGCGCGCAT
>JGI12635J15846_10000505_pt1 | contig 33437 bp, 22 predicted proteins | sample BlaSpr_A8_OM2_M2_FD_15846 | JGI IMG/M metagenome (IMG submission 15846)
CCCTGCTCTTGCTCGATCGCTTCAAGCCGGCGATTGAGCGCCAATTTCAATTCCTCCACCAGAAACGGTTTCGCCAGATACGTCATCTTGCTGCTCTGCAAAAATTTCATCGTGCGCGGCGCCAGCGTATCTCCGGTAATGAACGTCAGCCGGTCCCGCGCCGCACTGCCGGAATGCACCAACGCGTCGTAGAATGCCGGGCCGTCCAATCGCGGCATGCGCAAATCGCAAATCACCAGGTCGTACTGCACCCGCGACAATCGGGTCAGGCCTTCCTGGCTATCTAGCACTGCATCCACCTGATGACCTTCTTCGCGCAGCACATCCACAATCAACTGCGCCACCGTGGGCTCGTCCTCCACTACCAGAACTTTGCTTTTGGGCGCGACGCCCTGCAGTCTCGGCTCCCGCTCCGCCGGCGAATTGTTTTTTGCCGGAATCGCGATCACCGGCAATTCCACCACGAAACGCGCGCCGCCTCCCGCCAGATTTTCCACGCTGACTTCCCCGTCGTGCTCTTGGACGATCCCATACACGATTGAAAGTCCCAGCCCGGTTCCCAAACCCGACGGCTTGGTGGTAAAAAACGGATCGAAAATTCGCGACAAAATTTCGCGAGGGATTCCCGGCCCGTCGTCGCTCACTTCCGCCGCGATTCGGTATCCTTCCGCCCGCCGCGTCCGCACCCGCACCACCCCTTTTCCGCGGTCCTGCAACAACGCTTGCTCGGCATTGATCAGCAAATTCAAAACGACCTGCTGCAACTGATAAGGGTCCGCCATCGTCTCCGGCAGCTCGGGTTCCAGGTCACGCTCGATCAAAATATCTTCGACTTTCATCTCGTAGCTGCGCAGCGCCAAAGTGCGTTCCACAATGGCGTTCAGCTCTACCCGCGTCCGCTCCGGTTCGTTCTCCCGCGCGAAATACAGCAGGTTTTTTACGATTCTGCGGGCTCGCTCCGCCTCATGGAATACCTTGCCCGCCTCCGAAAATTGCGCGGGGTTCAATCCGTGGCTCAGCAGCAACTGCACGTAGCCCATGATTGACGTCAGCGGATTGTTCAGCTCATGCGCGATGCCCGAAACCAGCTGACCCACCGCTGCCATTTTTTCGGTCTGCAGCAGCTTCGACTGAATCTGCCGCTCGCCGGTGATGTCGTAGTACATTTCCAGCCAGCCCACCCGCGCACCTTCCCGGTCAATCACCGGTCGCGCGAACCGTTCCAGCACCCGCCGCACCGGCCGCAACATTTCCAGTTCGTCGTGCGCCGGCTGCTCATCGCCGGCCGCGAATCGCTTCCAGCGCTGCCCAAATCCCTCCGGCGACTGACACCGAGGAGCAATCAGTTGTTCCAGTTCAAACATGGCTTCCAGCTTTTCCAGCCGGCCGTGTTCCACTGCGAAGTACTGCCCGAAGCGCGCATTTGAATATCGCAAGCGTCCCGCGCGACTGATCAACAACGCTCCCGCCTCCACGGAATCCAGGACCGTCAGCAGTTCGGCCTCGACTTGCTTGCATTCAGTCTCCGGGCTGGGGGCGAGCGGAACGATCACGCTGGTTTCCGTGCATGACGCGGACCACCCTCCAAAAAGAATAAGCCGCGCAACTTCAAGGACATAGCGTTACCGCCAACTGTGGGCAGGGGAAACCTTCCCAGTTCGAACCCGGGACATCCCTTCCTAGGAATTAATCAAGTGGTGGTTGGGCGCAACATGGCGTGGTGTTGCGTATTTCGTGGAACGTCAGTTGGGTTGAGCTTCGCTCTTGTATTGCTTCAGTTTGCGGTACAGCGTGGTCTTGCCGATACCCAGAATTCGCGCGGCGGCCAACTTATCGTCCCCAGCCTCGCGCAAGGCGCGCAAAATCGCCCGCCTCTCGAGTTCTTCCAGCGGCAGCAGTTCCTCATTTTGCGGCAGTTGCTCGTTCGTTCGGTACTGCAGGCTGGTGGGCAAATCGCCGGCATGCAAAATTGGTCCCGAACCCAGCGCGATCGCCCGTTCGATCGCATTTTCCAGCTCGCGCACATTGCCCGGCCAGTCGTAGGACATCAACCGGGCCATCCCATCCTCGGAAATCGTGCGCATCTTCCCACTCGGGTCACTGAATTTTTCCAAAAACGAATTGACCAGCGGCTGAATATCCGTCTTGCGCTCGCGCAGCGGCGGAATTTTGATCTGCACTACATTCAGCCGGAAAAACAAATCCTGTCGGAAGGTTCCCTGCCGCACTGCGGCTTCCAGATCCCGGTTGGTCGCGGCAATGATCCGCGCCTGCAGCGGCACCCGCTCCGTCGAGCCCACTGGCCGCACTTCTTTTTGCCCGCCAAAACCCGGACGCGTGCGCAGCGTTTCCCGCAAGATCCGGTTTTCCTGATCCACATCGATCATCCGGATCATCCGATCGATTTTGCTGCGCAACTCCGGAATGTGAAACGGCTTGGTAATGTAATCCGCCGCGCCCAGCCGCGTGGCCTCCACCGCGCTTTCGATCGTCCCGTATTGCGTCAGCACCAGTACTGCCGTCTGCGGAAAATCCCGCCGCACCCGTTTCAGCAACTCCAGCCCACCCATCTGCGGGACCCGCAGGTCCGTAATCAAAATTTCCACCGGCCACTGGTCCAAAATTTCAAGCGCTTGCTCGGTGGTCGAAGCCGTCCGGGTCCGCAACCCGGAGTCGGTAATCACGTCGCAGCACAAATTTCGCGTGGAGTCTTCATCGTCGACAATCAGAATTGTCGGCGCCGTAGGTCGTTCCGCTGCCATCGCTGTCCTCAGCTCCGTCCTCGACGATGTCCCCATAAAATTTTCGAATCCTCCTGGCCAGCTTTAGGGGGCGCTTGCACAACTCGGACCAAATAGGAACCAATCGCTGTCCCGAATCGCCCTAAAACGCTGGCTTGTTGCAAAACGCGACGCGCAATGCAGCGGAGTCTAATGCCGAAATGGAATTGCTAACAAGCTGGCAATACTACGCAGACTGCTAAGCCAAGATGTCAGTAGGAAGTGCAACTTCGGGAACCGCGCTTTCTCAAATCGGGAGGCGTGCGGGGATGCGCTCAAAATATTCGGCGCTCGGGACGAGACTAGTGTCCGCTCGGAGCAGGCTCTTCGTTATTCTTTCGCGCCGCAGCGCTTAAGACTCGCCCGAACTCCAGCAGATAAAGCCCTTCGCTGGCCGATCCCGCGAAGATTCTTTGCGACTCTTCAGCAGCCAGAGCTGGAAATTCAACCTCGCCCGCGGTCTCCGCTCCATTGGCTGTGCTCTTATTCCGCACCCGCGCCCACGAAAGCCCTTCGTCGCGTGACGCGTACAAGCCGCTCGACTCCATCGACGCTAGCCACAAACCCGGCAGCAGCAACAACTCCTGCGCCCGCGCTCCCGGAAGTCCGGCCTGCTCCCTGCCCCAACTCCACCCCGCGTCCCGCGAAATGTAAACTCCCGTTTGCGCCGCAACCAGTAACGTAGATTCCCCGGACCATTCCAATTTCAATGCCCCGCCCGATTCCAGCGGCAGATCGTGCCAGCTCCACGATCGGCCTGCATCATCAGAGAACACCATGCCACGCGAGGAAACCAGTCGAATGACTCGTCCATCCGCCGACGCGCGCACCGACTGCACCGGCAACTCGCCTGGCCCAAATCGCAAAGCGTTCCACGTTCGTCCCTGATCTCGCGATTCGAACAATCCCTGGTCGGTCGCCGTGAGCCACGCCGTCCCGCTGGTGAAAACGTCATTCACTACCGGCCGACCGTGCCCTGCTTCTGGCGCGATATCTTCGCGCGAAGTTTGAGAGCCGTCCTGCAAAAACATTCCAGCGCGCATCCAACGCTGCTTGGCGTCGTCGTATCGTGCTAGTCCACCCGCCGTCAGCGCCGCCCACCAACCATCTGCCGCCGAATAGATCGACCGAACACTCGCGCCCCCAAGGCCCTCATCCATCGTCGTCCAAGTCGCGCCGCCATCCTCACTCACCACCACCGCTTCCGGTGCGTTGGACAAAACCGCCGCCACTCGCCGCGCATCTCGCGAGTCCACCGCGACCGCCAGCACGCGGCGATGAAAAAAACCTTCGTTCGCGGCACGGAAATGGAGCCCGCCGTCGTCGCTCACCACCACACCCTGCCGCTCCGTGCCGATGACCAGCCGCGATGCGCCCGACGACTCGCGATTCGGCGCAAGCAGCAGCGCATTCACGATCCAGTCCGCCGGCGAAATCCGCGCCCACGATTTTCCCGCATCCGCCGACTTCCACAATCCTTCGGTCGTTCCAGCGTACAGCACCGCCGGCTCTGCCGGATCCTGCCGAATCGCCAGGGTCCGCCGCGACGAATACGGAATACCTTCGATCTTTTCCCACTGCCCACCGGAAGAATCGCTGCGATAAATTCCGGAACAAGCGCTGGCGAAAACCCGCTGCGGGTTCGTTTCGTCCAGGGCCAGACTCAGCACGTCGGAATCATCAATCATTCCGTCGTGGATCGCCGCCCAATGCTTTCCGCCATCGATCGTTTTCCATGGCAGATGAAACGTCCCGGCATAAATAATATCGGCATCGCCGGGGTCAATCGCCAGCGAATCAAAATTTCGTAGTTCGGTGTCGCCCGCGGGAGTTATCCGGTTCCAGCTCGCGCCGCCGTCGCGCGAAATAAACACGCCGTCCAGCGCTCCCGCCACCAGTTCGTCTGGATTCGCATGCGCCTGCGCCAGCGCCCGGACCGCGTGGCCGTGAAGCCCAGATTCTCGCCACGTCATCCCGCCATCGTCGCTGATGAAAACTCCGCCCCCCTCGCTGGCCGTTTCGCGCGTCCAGGTCGACGCGTAAATACGCGCGCGTTTTTGTGGATCAACAATTCGAGGATCAACGATGAGGTTGGTGACTACCGCGTTCGAATTCGCCCCGGCCAGCCCCAGCAGTTTCCAGGTCGCCCCAGCGTCGACCGAACCGAAAATGTGTCCGTCCGTAGTACCCAAGTAGAGGATGTCGGAATGGTGCGGATCGAGTGCGAGCGCCCGAACATCGCCGCCCGTCAACCCAGCCGAACGCCACACCTGCGCCGACGCGGCAGAAGTGGCAAAAAACGCGAGCACTCCGAGCACACCAATAAAAATGTTTTTAGCCAGTGAGAAGCGAGTGTTCATACGTTTGCGTCGTCTCAAACTTCGTCGAGGTGAACCGGGGCGTTCACCATCCCAAGCGAAGTTTCTTCTGTCGTCCCGATGAGCCGCTTTGAGTCAGCTAAAACTCCGCTAACTCGAGGCGGAGCAGCGCACCGTCCTTGCGTCTCTCCAACGAACTACTGCACTTAATAGGATGCGCCGTCTGGCACAAAGATGATGTCGAGCCGCCGATTCTCGTCTCCCGCGCCCTCGATGCCCGCGGCAATCCTTACCTCAACGCGAGAAGCGTCCACGCCCTTCTCATCGCCCAGATATTTCTTTCCGGCATCGCCGCGCCGTGTCGCCAAATCATCCGCCCGCGGTTCCTTTGGATCGGCGTAACCCACCAGCACTACTTTCGACTTCGGATCGCTCTGCAAACGCACCGCCAGGTCATCCAGGTTGCGCTTGCACACGTTGTCGGCGCGCGCGCTGCTCAAAGTGAAATTGCACGCGCTAACTTTGCTGGCCTGCGGCGCCGGAGGCGGTGCCTGCACCGTCACGTTCGCCGAACAATCGCAGGCCGCGTGCGTCACCGTCTCCGCCCTGCCGGTCACCACGTAATTGCCAGGTTGCAGCCCGGAAGTATCCAGTTGCACCGTGGAGCCATCGCCCACGATCTGCCCGCCGTTGGTTTGCCACGCATACGTCAGCGCCGATCCTGAAGGATCATTCACGCTGGCGCTAATCGTCGCGCGTTCGCCCGCCAGCACCGTCGCGGGATTCGCCGTGCAGCTCATCGTCGGCGCCGCCGGCTTCGGCCGCACCGTTACGTTCGCCGAGCAACTCGAATTGGTCCCCGCGCCGTTGTCGACTCGCGCCGTCAGCACATAGCCGCCCGGCCCGGCTCCCGAGGAGTCCCAGCGCACAAACTGTCCGACGCCGCTGATTTTTCCGCCCGTGGCGGTCCACACGTAAGTCAACGGCCGTCCGTTCAGATCTGTGGCCGTCGCCGTAGCGACCACTGCTTCATTCGATCCTTGAAGCACCGAACCTTTATCCACCGCGCATGAAGACGTAATGCTATCCGGCGGCAAAGCCTTCTCCGGCCAAATCGCCGTGCCCACTTTAATCACGAAACCATTGCGGTCCCGGTGCCCGGTCAGGTCCAGCGAATAGCGATATCCCAAATCCAGTGCCGCCCATTTCAAGGCGTAGATTCGAATCCCGGTGATGCTGTCTACTGGATCGCGCGGCCCGGCCGTCGTGTTCTTGATCCCGCTGCCCACGAAAATCGTGCTGGTGTATTCGGTGATGATCTGGAACCGCTTGTCCGGAAAAATCAGCATGCCGGCGCCGATCTGCATCTGGTCTGCCAGATTCAACACCGCCGGCCCAATCACTCCGTCGATCGTCGCGTTGTTGAAGGTCGAATCGCGCGTAAAACGATACGCCCAGTTCGCCGTCGCCGTGATGCTGTGATGAAAAATCGTCTTACTCGCTTCCACGCCGATGCCGTAATTGAATTTTCCGGATTGGGCTTGATCCGTGAGCAGGTGACTGAAACCTGACACCGTCGGAATGTAGAAATCGTTGCGAATCGAAAGGCTCAGCGGCTTTCCGCGGTGCTCGGACAGCAATGCAATTTTGAACCCCAAATCAACTTCGCCGACTCCTGATCCGTTGTGCGACGCAAACGGAATATCCTCCACGTACCCTGGCCGAAAGCCGCTCGACGGAATCACCGAGTTATAAATCGTGTTCTGGTATTGAGGATTGAGCGCGTTAGCGGAGGAAAGGCTCAACTGGCTCGGGGCGCCCACGTGAATGTGGTCCTGCGCGTCAATGTTGAAGAACACCGAAAACCAGCGAGTCACGCCGTAGCCCATCGACGGGACCAACTGCAGCGACGTAATTTCTCCCGGCATCCGCGAAAATTTGTTCAGCCCGACTGCCACACTAAATGCATCCTTCGGCAGCGTATCGCCAGTCTCTAAAGTGAATAGCCCCGGATTTCCGTCCAGCGCGGGCATGGGCGTAAACCGCGGTGAGTCGCTCGACGGGGCATTTGTGCCAGCCACGGCTGCTAACGCGGCATTCACGGGTGCCCGGGCCAGAGCCGGCGTCGTCGCGGCATCTGTGGCCGGCGTCGCGTCCGTGGCCGCTGCCGGAGTGGTAGGCGTCGCCGCCGCTGCATCCGTAGCCGCCGGATCCGCAGTTGCCGTCGTCGTCGCGGTCTTGGCCGCATCAGCGCTCGCCGCCGCAGGTTTCTTGTCGTCAGCTTTCGTCGTGTCCGCACCGTTCGCCGCACCCGCCGTCAACGCCGCAGTGAAAAATAGAATGGCGGCACATCGTAGAAATCTCATTATTCCTCCACCCCTACTGCCCCACTCGTTTGGTTATGTGCGTCGAAGCTTGGCCTGCCGGGTATTCTCGAACAATCGGGTATAACCCTGAGCACTCATTCCCGCCCAGGATCCAATGTAATCGGGGGCAACTGCCTGAATCCGACGAAGTCGGGCGGATTATAATTCAGCCCCGCCCTTTCCCGCACGATTTTTTCCTGATCTTCGCCGGGCGGCGGCCCTGAAACCGGTGCTCCAATTCGGACAACCGCTCGACGGTTTCGGCATCGCGCTGCCAGTCCGCTTCTGCTATATTGGAAACAACGGTACTCGCTTTCGTGCTCCAGCCGAAAGCGCCAATTTACTTGGAGGATGTTATGAACCGCTGGAGAGTTTTTCTTTGCACTGCTGTCGTTACCGTTGTCTTCGTCTCCCCCACCCTAGCCCAGAATCAGGATTCCGCGCCGATAGCCTCCGCCACGCCCGCGTACACCGTCGCCGCCGGAACCCGAATTATGGTCGCGCTGGTTACGCCCATCTCCACCAAAGTGGACAAGACCGGAAAACGCATCCGCGTCCGCACTCTGCAACCGATCGCTTCCGAAGACGGCTCGCTGCTTCCCGCCGGAGCTGAAATTCGCGGACACCTCGATAAAGTCCAGTCCGCCGGAAAAACCGGCCGGGCCCACCTCTGGATCACTTTCGACGACATCCACACCCGCGCCGGCTGGGTTCCGCTCGTCGCCGGCGTAATCGACGCCCCGGGCGTTCACTCCATCCACGTCCTCTTCGACCGCGAAGGCGAAATCGAAGCACCCACCAGCAACCATCAACAGGAAGCCCTGGCGATGGCCATGGCCGCTCTCGCTGGCGCGGAACCTGGAATCGTCAATAACAACAAGCAAGACGCCGCTAAAGGTGCCGCAACCGGAGCGGCCGAAGCCTTCATGGCCACCTCGGGAATTGGCCAGGATCTGACGCTCCCCGAAAACATGAAACTCGAAATCGTGCTGCAGCGCCCGTTGTATTTCGGCAAAGCCTAAGCGAGAATTTCCGCAGGAGGAATATTCCGTGCCCAACCGCTCTCACGGACTCGTGTCCGTCGCTCTTGTCGCCGCAGCCATCGCCGTTTTTGCGTTTTCCGCCGCGGCCCAGGATGTTCCCGCTCAACTTCAGCCGCCTGCGAATGAGCAACTCCTCCTGCGCGTCCAGGCCAAAGGCGATCAGGTTTACACTTGCAAGACCGACGGCGCCACCCCAGCCTGGACGCTGAAAGCTCCTGACGCGCAGCTTTTCGATAAAGACGGCAAGCCCTTCGGCAAGCATTTCGCCGGCCCGTCCTGGGAAGCTAACGACGGCAGCCGCGTCACCGGCAAAGCCGTCGCCAACGTGCCGTCTCCCGACGCCGATTCCATAGCCTGGCTTCTCCTCAACATCGTGGGCCACGAAGGAAACGGTGTGCTGTCCAAAGCCACGACCGTTCAGCGCATCAATACCAAGGGCGGCAAAGCGCCCGCGACCGGCTGCGACGCGTCGCACGCCGGCCAGGAACTTCGCATACCCTATTCCGCCGTTTACGTTTTCTACGCACCGAAATAAACCAGCATCTTCGGCGAAGGGTCCTGCAAAATCGCCGCGCGCTCTAGCTGCACTGGCTTGGATTTCCTTTCCACTGCTGATAGATTCAATCTTAGATGGCCACTGAACCTTCCAAACTCCAGCGCATCCTGATCGTCGAAGACGAAGACAACGCCCGCAAAGGTTATGAGGCGCTGCTGCGCAAATGGAATTGGGAAATTCTCGGCGTGGGCAGCGGCGAAGAAGCCCTCGCCAAATTTCAGGAATACCAGCCCGACCTGATTCTCGCCGACGTCGAGCTTCCCGGCATGAACGGCCTCGACCTGCTCGCCCAACTCGGCGAAGAAATCGCGCGTATCCCGGTCATCATCATCACCGGCCGCGGCAGCGATGAACGCGTCATCCAGGCCATCGAAGCCGGCGCCTACTGGTACATCGAAAAACCGCTGAAACCGCCGGTACTGCGCGCGCTCATCGAACGCGCCCTCGGCCACGCCCGCGATCAGCAAACCGTCGTCGCGCTACGCCGCGACCTGCGCACCGCCGGCAAGGTCGGCGTCCTCGTCGGCACCTCCGGCCCGATGCAGGACGTGATGCGCCAGGTGGAAATTGCCGCGCCCTCCACCGCTTCGGTTTTGATCACCGGCGAAACCGGCTCCGGCAAGGAAATGGTCGCGCGTTCGATTCACATGCTCTCGCCGCGCGTGGATAATCCCTTTGTCGCCATCAACTGTTCCGCGATCCCCGAATCGCTGATGGAAAGCGAAATCTTCGGCCACGAAAAAGGCGCGTTCACCGGCGCCGCGGAACGCCGCATCGGCTGTTTCGAACTCGCCGACGGCGGCACCCTGCTCCTCGACGAAATCGGCGAAATGCCCGCACCCACTCAGGCGAAACTTCTGCGCGTCCTCGAAGACCACAAAGTCCGCCGCCTCGGCAGCAAAGTCGAAACCGCGGTCGACGTGCGCGTCGTTGCCGCCACCAACAAAAATCCCGAGCAAGCTGTCGCCGACGGCCATCTCCGCCAGGATTTATATTTCCGGCTCAATGTTTTTAACATTCACCTTCCGCCGCTGCGCGATCACAAAGCCGATCTGCCGCTGCTGGTCGATCACTTGCTCGCCAGTATTTCCGAAAAATACGGAAAGAAAGTCACCAGCGTCGGCACCGACGTTATGGATTTGTTCAAATCCTACCCGTGGCCCGGAAATGTGCGCGAGCTGCGTAACGTTCTGGAACGCGCCTCCATCGCCTCCGACCGCGGCACCATCGCCCGCCAGCACCTTCCCGCGGAATTCGGCAAAGCTACGGCCATGACCACTTCCGGTCTTTCCGGCCTGCGTTTTCCGGTCGGCACCACCGTCGACGCCGCCGAACGCGAACTCATTCTGCAGACGCTCGCCGCCACCGGCCAGAACAAAACGCGCGCGTCGGACCTGTTGGGCATCAGCCTCAAGACACTTCACAATAAATTGAAGGAATACGAGGCGGGGCGAAGCGATGCGTCTCAGCCTGAAAACTAAATTTACCCTGGCGACTTCCCTGCTGGTCTTGGCAGTGGTCACCGTGGTTTCGGGTTTGTACCTCGCGCGCCTCACCCGCCAGACGCTGCGCCAGGCCGACGATCGCGCGCATTTCGTCGCCGACCAGATTTTCCTCGCGTGCAAGAATTCGCTCACCGACGCCGCCGCACGCGGCGACGCCCCCGCCTCCAATAGTCCCAAGGATCTGCGGGCCTACGTGCAGCGCGCACTCGACAACAGCAACACCCTCAACTCGGTAATGGAATCAGCTATCGGCTACTCGCCGACCATTTATGAAATCACTATCAGCGATCGCGACGGCATCGTGCTGGTTTCCAGCGACGCCGCCCTGCGCGGCGAAAAAATCGCGCAACGCCCGCCGGTCGACGCCATCGTGCGCGGTGGATTCTTCGAGCAAATCCGCACGCTCACCGGTCCGCCCCAAGTCTACGAAGACTCGTTGCCTTTCGAGCTGAGTTCCGAACCCTTCGGCGACATCCGCATCGGTCTTTCGTCTTCGCTCATTCGCAACGAAATCTCTCCCGGCCTGCGTTCCGCCGGCTATTACGCGCTGGGCTCCGTTTTGCTTTCCACGCTTTTGGCCTTCGTAGTCAGCCGCGCCTCGCTCGCGCCCATCGATCGTATTTCCGCCCAACTCGACCGCATCTCCGCCGGAGAATTCGACCTCGAACCGGTGGTCCAGCGCGGCGACGAACTCGGCGCGGTCAGCACCAAAATCATCGGCATCGGAAAACAGTTACGCGACGTGCGCGAAATTTTCAGCACCCTGCGCGAAAATCTCGATCAGGTCATGAGCGGCCTCGAAGACGGCTTGCTCCTTTTCAATCCCGCCGGCCGCGCCGTGCTGGTCAGTCCGTCCGTCGAGAAATTTCTCGGCGACCGCCCCCAGGATCTGCGCGGCCGCCGCATGAGCGAAATTTTCCCCAAAGGCCATCCCATCCGCGAAGCCCTCGGCATCGAAGGCGATCAAGTCGATTCCATTGAGAACGCCGAAATCACACTCGAAGGCTTGCAGGGCACCCAACGCATCGGCGTCAGCGCCCAGGTGATCCGCGAGCATGGCACGCCCATGGGCGCGCTCATTACTCTGCGCGACGTCGAATCGCTCGAACGCATCGGCAGCCAGCTTCAGGTCTCCGAACGCCTCGCCGCTCTCGGCCGCGTCACCGCCGGCGTCGCTCACGAAGTGAAAAATCCCCTGAACTCCATGCGCCTCTGGCTCGAAGTGCTGAAAGCCAACATGCCCATCGACCCCGAACCGCAGCAAGCCGTGAAAATGCTCGACAGCGAAATCGACCGCCTCGACCGCGCCGTGAAGACTTTCCTGAATTTCACCAAGCCGCTGGAAATGCGCCTCGAAGAAACCGATCTGCGCGCACTGCTCGAAGAAATCGCGGACGCCGCGCGTCCCTCGATCACCCGCGCCGGCGTTGATCTCCGCCTCGAATTGCCGTCGAGTTTTCCGCATGTCCTGGTCGACCAGCAGCTCATCCATCAAGCCGTGCTCAATCTGCTGGTGAACGCCAGCGAATTTACCAAAGCCGGTGGACGCATCATCCTCGGCCTGCGCCGCAATGGAGAATTCGCGGTGATCGCCGTTTCCGATACCGGTGCCGGAATTCCGCCCGAAGATCAGAAGAAAATCTTTCAGCTCTTTTTCACCACCCGCCCGGGGGGTACCGGTATTGGTCTCGCCAACACCTTTCGATTTGTACAGTTGCACAATGGTCGTATAGAATTCGATTCAGAAGTCGGACGGGGCACCACTTTTCGTTTGGAGTTGCCGCTCGCGCGCTCCCTAGAAGCGCCAGCGGGGAAAATACGTGATTTCGGTCAGCCGTTTGCCGAACAAAAAGGGTAACCCAGCCCTGCTATGACCAATCGATTTCCCATTGTGCTCTGTCTATGCGGCCTCGCACTCGCTACCAGCGGGTGTCTCATGAAGAATAATCCGAAGGCGACGGCACCCGTCGCCGCTGCGCCCGCGCCCTCTCTCGCTGATTCCAAACCTTTGACCACCATTGCTCCGGATACCACCGCCACGCCGCCGCTCGAGAATGTTCCGGCGCCGCCCACTCCGGTCGCCACCACCACTCCGCCGCTTCCGGTCGCTCCGGTCCGCACCAAGCCCGCGCCCCCGGCTCACAAACCGGCCACCGAGACCGCTTCCGAAAATGCTGCGGAAACTGCGGCGTCCCGGCCGGCGGCGCCGCAAATCTCGCCGCAGATTTCTCCCGGCGATCAGGTCACCTTTCAGCGCAAGACCGAAGACGACATCAACACTACTCAGCGCAATCTCAATCAAACCGTGGGCAAGCAGCTCAGCGCGGCACAACTTGATCTGGTCGAGAAAATCAAAAGTTTTGTCGGCCAGTCAAACGAGGCCAGCAAGACCGGCGACTGGGCGCGCGCCCAAAATCTTTCGCAGAAAGCCCGCTTACTTTCCGCCGAGCTGGTCGAATCTCTGTAGTCCACTACCGCGATTCTCCGCTCAACTCAGACGCTCCACGCGAGTGCTATTCAATTCCTGCTATCATTAATTTGTGCAAAGTTTCGATGTAGTGTTGGTCGGCGGCGGACTGATCGGCAGTTCCATCGCCTTCGAGTTGGCCTCGCAAAATCTTCAGGTCGCGCTGCTCGATGCCCGGCAACCGGGCCGCGAAGCGTCCTGGGCCGCGGCCGGCATGCTCTCCCCCGGCCCCGACTCCCCGCAAGCGTCGCCCCTCGTGCCGCTCGCCAGGGAAAGTTTCCGCCTCTATCCCGATTTTGTTCGCGCCATCGAAAACGAATCCGGAATTTCGGTTGCGTTCGCGTCGCCCGGCGCGCTCGAAATATTCGCCGGAGCCGATGCCGCCGAACGCCGCGACGAACTAATCGCTAAGTGCAAAAATTTGGGCCTTTCCGCGGAACTGCTCTCGATCGATTCGGCGATATCCATGGAACCCGCACTGAATCCGAACTCCTCCGCCGTGGCGTGGTTGCCCGACGAAGCCACCGTCGATCCGCGCCAGCTCATCATCGGCACCCTCTCCGGTGCAAAAAAACGCGGCGTCGAAATTTTCCCGGGTCATGCGGTCTCGGCTCTGCTCGGCAGCACGAGTGGATGCACCGGTGTTCTGGCCGCCGACCAAAAAATCTTCGCCAAACATGTAGTGATCGCAGCGGGAAGTTTTTGCGCCGGAATCGATGAGAACTCGTCCGGCTCTCCGTTCGGTATATCGCGTTACGCGCCCACGCACCCGGTACGCGGCCAAATGCTCGCTCTGCGCTCCCCGAAAGTGACCCTCCAGAAAGTTTTGCGGTCCCATCACGGCTATATCGTTCCGCGCGCCGATGGCCGCATCATCGCCGGCAGCACGCTCGAAAATGTTGGATTCGTTAAGGAAACTACCCAGGAAGGGCGACGCCAAATTTTCGACGCCGCCGTTGCACTCGCGCCGGCTCTAGCCGGAGCCGAAATCGTCGAAACCTGGGCCGGTCTCCGGCCTGGCACGCCCGATCAACTGCCGATCATTGGACCGACGGATATTCCTGGTCTGTTGATCGCCACCGGGCACTACCGGAACGGAATCCTGCTCGCGCCGGTGACTGCAAAATTAATTTGTGACTGGATCCTGGAAGGAAAAACAAATTTCAACGCGGAGACATTCTCGCCGCTACGATTCGCAGCGACCACGTCGAAGTCAAAACTAAGCCGAAGCATTCCCGCCGCTTCGTAGAATTCTTTTAACAAATTTAGAACGGATTCGCGCTGCGCACCGGTTCCCGGTTAGGCGGCCCAGCCAGCGCCGACGCTTGCCCCGGCCCGGTGAATTGCACCTTGTCCGCATCCAGCACGATCGAACGGGAAATCACCGCCTCCACCGTCGACCCGCGCGGCAATTCCGCTTCAGGTCCGCGCGTGAGCAACACCGCCGCCAGCCCCACCGCCGCGCCCACTCCTGCGCCGATCCCCACTCCCTTCGCGCTTTGCGTGGCCAGCCCGCCGATGCCCGCGCCCGCTCCCGCGGTCTTCGCAATCGTGCCGATGTCGCTGCCCTTGTTCGACGCGCCAACAATCTTTCCTTCGTTGTCGGTGGTTTCACCGCCGCCGGTCCCGGCATTCCCCGGAATCGCGTTCAGATTCACCATGTACGCGTTCGGCAAAATTAAAGTCGTCAGCTTCATCATCAATTCGCCGCGCCCCTTCACCCGCCCCGGCCGTTTGGACTCGGTAATTTCGCCGCTGACATACGATCCCGCCGGAATCACCACTTTGCCGTCGATCATCACCGGGAACACAGTTTCGAAATAGACCGGATCGCCCGGACGCGCGCTGCGCGTGGAAACCGCATTGTGCAGCACCATCGGAATGTGTGTACCGCCCGGCACCGTAATTTTCGCGGACGCCGCTGCGGGTTTTACTGCTGCTGATTCGCTACCCGGCGCCGCAGTTCCGTTGTCACTTGCCGGCACCACGTCAGGCGAAGTGGCGGGTGAAGTGTTCGCTGTCCCGCTATCGTTTTTGTTTGCAGCAGCCGCGTCGCCAGCTGGCCGGGCCGCGTTCGGATCGGGAGCCGCAGCCGGGGCTGAATTCTCGGCCGGAGGCGCCGGTTTTTGCGTCTGCGGCTGAGGCTGCACCGGTGGCGCGGGCGTCATCGGACCTTCTTGCGCCGCAGCCGGGCCAACCCCTACCAAGCTGACTATCATCAACGCCGGCGCGGCAAGCCATATCCAACACCCGCCGCCGCATACGCGCACGCCTTGAATCATAAAATACCTCATCGCTTGCAATCTAAAGGATGCGACCCCGAATAAACAAGATGTATCAGCAACTCCGCAACCACCCGGCACCTCACCGTCTATCGCCCTTCACGCCGCGACCAACCCCCAGGCGATGATAAAGAGAAGACGTTACCTGCTAGTGTACGACTACGGCACCCGCGCTCCGCGAGGCCATCTTAGAACGCTATAATCTATGCTTGGGACCTCTCTCCATCGCGCAGCTCCACGTCCCCTCCTCCCTTCGCCGGAAGACTCTGCTCATTATCTCCGTCGCCATGATCGGCCTCGTCGGCGGCCTGTATTTTCTCTCGCGCGCGCTGCTAATGCGCAGCTTCACCAAGCTCGAAGCCAATTTCGCCAGCGAAAATATTCAGCGCGCTTCTAGCGCCCTGACCAACGAAATCGACACTCTCGACCGCACCACCAGTGAATACGGCTCCTGGGACCAAACCTACGCCTTTGTGCACGGCCATAACCCTACCTATACAGCTTCAGAATTTCCATCGACCACTTTTCTTCAGCTAAAAATCAATTTCGTCGCCATCTTTGACCAGCATGGCACGCTGCTCTTCTCCAAAGGATTCGATCCCGAACGTGGCGGCGAAACCTTCCTACCCGTCGGCCTAAAGGACCACCTCAAGCCCGGTTCCAAACTCGTCGACCTCTCCTCGCCGGACAGCCACATCTCGGGCCTGCTGATGTTGCCCGATGGCCCGTCGCTGGTGGACGCGCGTCCCATTCTCATGAGCGACAGCCGCGGCCCGGTCGCCGGCACCATGGTCATGGGCCGCCTGCTCGATACCAACGAACTCGCGCGCCTCGGCTCGGTGACCCACCTGGGCCTGATCGGCCAGCGTGTCGACCAGCCTTCCCTCAGTCCGGATTTTCAAAAAGCCAATCAGGAAATTTCCACGGGCAACACTGTTTCGATTCAGTCGGTGGGCGATAACTCCCTGGCGGCGTACCAACGCATCGACGATATTTACGGAAAACCCGCGCTACTCATTCAAGTCCTGCTGCCCCGCACGATTTACGAGCAAGGCCGCAATAGCCAGCTGCAATTCTTGCTCCTGCTACTCGCCGCAGCCTTGGTTTTCGGCGCGGTCACCCTGTATCTGCTCGAGCGCTTCGTCATTTCCCGCATCGCCAATTTGACCGAAAGCATCACCCAGATCGGCGCCAGCGGAAATCTCTCCGCCCGGCTCCAGGTTTCCGGCCACGACGAACTCGCCTTCCTCGGCACCGCCATCAACGGCATGCTGGAAGACCTGGAAAAATCTCAGATTGACCGCCACGAGGGCCGCACCCGACTCAGCGTCATGATGGAAAAAATGCCGGCCGTCCTCTGGACCACCGACAAAGACCTGCGTTTTACTTCCGGCATGGGCGCCGGCCTGGAAAAACTCGGCGCGCATTCCACCCAGATGACCGGTAAAAGCCTCTTCGAATATTTCCAGACCAACGATCCGGAATTTACTCCGATCGCCGCTCACCGCAAGGCTTTGGCCGGCGAATCCGTCACCTACGAACTCGAATGGCAGAAGCTGGTCTTCGAAACGCACGTCCAACCTTTTCACGGCAGCGAAGGCGAGTTGCTCGGCGTTATTGGTGTCGCCCTCGACATCACCGACCGCAAACATCTAGCCGACCAACTCCGCCAATCCGCGAAATTGCAAGCTGTCGGCGAGCTAGCCGGCGGCGTCGCCCACGATTTCAATAACCTGCTGATGGTGGTCAAGGGCCACGCCGAAATGTTGACCGACCGGCTGGCGAAAATTCCCGCGGATCTTTCAGCTCCCGCCCGCCAGAACGTCGAACAGATTCAGCAAGCCGCCGAACGCGCCACCGGCCTCACCCGCCAGTTGCTCGCCTTCAGCCGCATGCAGGTCCTGCAGCCCCGCGTCATCGATCTCAACGACGCCGTGGCCGGCATGATTCAAATGGTTTCCCGCGTCATCGGCGAAAATATCGAACTCGCGTTCCTGCCCGGCGCCAAACTCGGCCGGGTGAAAGCCGACCCCAGCCAGATCGAGCAAGTCATCCTGAACCTCGTCGTCAACGCCCGCGACGCCATGCCCGAAGGCGGCCGCCTCACCATCGAAACCTTGAATGTCGATCTCGATCGCAACTACGTCCAGCAGCACGCCGTAGTCGAACCCGGCCCCTACGTGATGCTTACCGTCAGCGATACCGGCTCCGGCATTGATCCCGAAACCCAGGCCCGCATCTTCGAACCATTCTTCACCACCAAAACGCAGGGGCGCGGAACCGGGCTGGGACTCGCGACGGTGTACGGTGTTGTAAAGCAAAGCGGCGGCTACATCTGGGTCTACAGCGAAGTGGGCCAGGGCACGACCTTCAAAGTCTATTTGCCTCAGGTGCCCAGCGAAGTGGAAAAATCCGCACCCGAAAAAATCGTCGCCGGACCAGCCCCCGGCACCGAAACAATTTTATTCGTGGAAGACGAAGAAAGCGTGCGCGAACTGGTCAGCGAATACCTGCGCGGCCGCGGTTACACCATTTTAGAAGCGCCGGACGGCGTCCAAGCGCTCGAGCTCGCCGAAAAACACGCGGGCAAAATCCAGTTGCTGATTACCGACGTGGTCATGCCCCGCATCAGCGGCCGCGAACTCGCCACCCGCCTGACCACCGCCCGCGCCGGCCTGAAAGTTCTCTATATCTCGGGCTACACCGACGACAGCATTTTCCGCCACGGCGTGCTCGAAGGCGGCATGTCCTTCCTGCAAAAGCCCTTCAACCTGAAAGCCATCGCCCAGAAAGTCCGCGAAGTTCTCGACGGCGTTCCGGAACACGCCAGCTCCAGCTTGCACTCCGAGAATTACTAACCGCAGGACGCACCAGTGGTGCGGCGCACACTCCAGGCAGGAAAAACTCTACAAAATAATGACCGTCTGACCCGTCAGGTCAAATCGCTTGCGGCAGCGCATGTTCCGGCAAGCCACCAGGTCGTCCATCCGCACCATATATGAACGCGCCTTGGCAAATTTCGCGCGATCGTCGGCGTCGCCTCCCGGTGGCATCGCGTTCTTCTTCGATCGCATCATCCACCGCACCGGAAAAGTTCCTTCTTCCCGGCAGTGCGGGCACACCAGCGTCATCTGTTTCGTTTCGGGCTTTTCGTCGTAGAACCGCTTCTCATCCATCATGGTCTTTAGTCCGCCCGAAGTTCTTATCGAGGTCTCTGCTCAATCTCGTTCATCGTAACGAAGCGCATGCCCGCATCTTTCCACCGCGGCAGCCAATATTCCAAAGCGGCCACTACATGCAGCCGGNTTCCTTGCTGCACNCGNTGATCACCATCGTGCAGCAAAACCATATCCCCACCCCGAGCGCGGCGCAAGCGCTCAATTACCGGTTCCGCGGCTTCGGTTTTCCAATCGCGCGCCGCAATGCTCCACATCGCCACGCCGGCGTTGCCGCGCCGCGCCACCACGCCGTTCAGCAGAGGGTTGCGATATCCGTACGGCGGCCGCATCCATCGCGCCGTTACGCCCGCCGCAGACGAAATCGCTTCGTCGCAACGATCCAATTCATCCGCGATCCCCGCAGAAGTAAGCCAGATTAGCGATGGATGTGTTTCGGTGTGGTTTCCAATCTCGTGCCCGCGCTCGACGATCTCCCGCGCCAGCGCCGGAAAAACGCGCACCTGCCGCCCAATCACGAAAAACGTCGCCTTCACGCCGTACTTCGCCAGCAATTCCAGCAACTGCGGCGTAGCCGAAGGATTTGGCCCATCGTCAAAGGTCAACGCCATCGACCCGCGATCGCCAGTGTGTCGAACGGTTCGCCCGAACAATTGCGATGACGGAGCCGTCGCGCCCCACGCCGATATTCCCGCGATGGCACACGCCCCGCCCGCCACGAACCAAACTGGATTGACCATCATCCTTTAAGATTTTCCCGTACACCGCAATCGCTTGCTGGCAAAACGCGTGTACTTCACGCTGACTTTACAAATCCAAGAGCCACGATTGCATTCCCTCGCGTTTCCAGAATCAATTGCGGCAAAGGCTTCGGCGGCGGTCCCGCCAGCACCCGGCCATCCTGCGCCGAAAAAACTCCTCCGTGGCACGGGCAGTTGAAAACATTCTCCTGCGGCTGAAAAAAAGTTGGGCATCCATGATGCGTGCACAGCCGGCTGAACGCGATATATCGATCCTCCGCCGGTCGCAGCAAAAAACATGGCCGGTCGTTCTGCGGATACGCAAACACCTTCGAACCGCCCACCGGAATTTCGTCGATCTGACCGATGGTCGTTACCGGGTACGCCTGATCTCGGCCACGAAAGAACGCAATCACCGCGGCCGCTGCCGCGACGACGGCACCAATCCCTAAATATTTAGCGAAGCCCCGGCGGCTCACCGGCGGCGCTGAACTTTCCGTAAGATTTTCCGTGGTATGTGGTTCGTGCTGGCTCATATCTAAAAATTGCGCCGCCCGCCTAAGAAGCCAAATGCCCCAACTGCAGCCGCGTCTGCAGCAAACGCAAAATCGTATCGCGCGCGATCATACCCACGATTCTGCCCTCCGAAATCACCGGCATCTGGTTGATGTCTTCACTCTGCATCCGCTGCAGCACGCCCAGCGCCGGTTCCTCCGGCGATGCCGCATGAATCCGCTCGAACGGCATCATCACCGGCTGAATCGAGGTATTGGCCCACTCTTCGCGCGGCACGCTGCGCGCCGAATGCAACGTGACCAGGCCCACCGGTTTTCCCGCGCCGGTCACGATGTGAAACCGCCGCCCGGTGCGCATCACCTCATGCACATAATCATCGATCGAAATGTTGCGCTCCACCGTCGGCACATCCCGGCTCATGATGTCCGCCGCCCTCACGCCGGTCAGCGTGTTGCGCAATTCCACCTGCACGTAACTCTCGCGCGCCGCGCTCAGCAAAAACCAGCCGATGAACGCGGTCCAAACTCCGCCCACCCAGTTCCCGTTGAACGCTTGCCACACGCCGAAGAAGATCAGCAGGTAGGCGAAAAATCTTCCCGCGCCCGAAGCGATCTTTGTCGCCCGGTCGAAATTTCCGGTAATGCCCCAGGCGATCCCCCGCAAAATCCGTCCGCCATCCAGCGGAAATCCGGGCACCAGATTGAACAGCGCCAGCATCAGGTTGATTTCCCACAGCCAGTTGCACGCCGCGAAAACCAACTGATGATTCGGCACCGCGCGCGCCACCAGAAAAAAGCATCCCGCCAGAAATAAACTGGAAAGCGGACCGGCGATGGCGATGTTGAATTCCTGCTTCGCGCTGGAGGGATCCCGCGTGATCCGCGCCAGACCGCCGAAAACAAAAAGCGTGATGGACTCCACCGAAATCTTGTACAGCTTGGCCACCACGCTGTGGCTCAGTTCGTGAAAAATCACCGAAGCAAAAAACAGAATGCTGGTGATGATCCCCAGGGCCCAGTGCTGCTGCTGCGACCAATTCGGATGCATTACCGCGAACTGCTTGCCCAGGGTAATCGTAATCAGCAGGAAAATAATCAGCCAGCTGGGGTGCACATAAATCGGAATCCCCAACACGCGCCCCAACCGGAATCCGCTGGGCGCCGTCCCCGCCTGCCCCAGCCTCACCCGCGGATCACCCTGGTTCGGCCCCGGCCCACCAGCCGAATTCCGTCCCGCATCGCTCACCGGCGAACTCCCGCGCCCCTCTTGTGCCCCAGCTTCGTCGTCTTTCTGCCCCCAAGCCATCGCTGAACCTCAATCGGTCCGTAACCGACCAGCCACAAAGGTGCCGCAAGCCCATCCGACACGTCTCCGTGTCCTCCCGCGTTTCTCTGCGTCCTCTGTGTTAAGTCTTTCCGAATTCTATCAGTTCTATCCACCTTTCGCGCGAAACCGAGACTTCCTTAGCCGCATCCTAATCGCGACAATCTGCGTGGAGATTTCCACACCGTCCAAAACGCCCCACGCCGTTTTTCAATCCGCCCGGAATCAGCTGTCGCTTCCACCATCATCGCCACTCGTAAGTCGCTGAAAATAATGGCCCGGTTTTAGCCAGCTCGGCTGCCTATCGATCCCCAAAGTCTGGCCATCCTCCTGCATTCGCTAAGTACGCGGTGCAGCAAGCCAACGATAAACCCCGCGAGCATTGATCGATAGAAGGAGAAAGGGCCATGGAAAGCACTCTCGGATTCGCCGGACTTGCCGGAGCAATTTTCGTTTCGTTCGCAGTCGCCCTGGGCCTCGAGTGGGCCAGTCTGGTTTTGCTCATGAAAATGATGCCCGCTCGCGCCACTCACCAGTCGCTGGCGGAAAGAGTCTCATCCGTTTCCGACGCCCGGACGCACAGCGGCCTGCACCGGAAAGCGGCCTGAGCCGGCAGCTCGAATGGCTGGGCGATTTTCTGCCGCGCCCTAGGATTTACGTTGCACCGGTGGTCACTGTTCCAAAAGTCGACCAACGGGAAGGAGAATCGCCATGCTGTTCTTGCGCTTTCTGCTCTTCGTCATCAGTTTCGGCTTTGTCGGCATCGCCATCGCCATCGTGCTCTACGACGTCTACCTCGCCTTCGAACTCGACCGCCTCCTGCGCCGCACCAACGATTCCCCGCCGAGGTCATCACCAACAACGTCGCCCGCATCGTCCGACGCCGAAGTTCAAGCCAGCGCCGTCCCTCCGCCCCAAACTCCAGGCGCCACCTACCTGCGCCGGCGCACCGGCCCGCGGCGCGCCATCCGCTGGGCCGCGGCTGCGAAATTACTCGCCATCGCCGCCGCCCTCAGCCTCTTCGGCAAAAGCATTCTCGTCGTGCCCGACGGCCACGCCGCCGTGCTCGTCAGCCAAATCTCCGGCGTCCGCCCCGGCACCCTCTACGCCGGAACGCACCTCGTCACTCCGCTCGTCGAACGCGCCGAACTCTACGACATCCGTGACCAAGTTTTCTCCACCGCCGCCACCGACAACACCCGCGACAAAACCAGGGAAGTCCTCACGGTCGAAGCCCGGGAAGGCCTCTCGGTCGGCGTCGCCGTCACCGTGCGCTACCGCCTCGACCCGCGCCATCTCGATTACATCCAGGCCAATCTGCCGCAGCCCATCGACGACCAGATCGTCGCGCCCGTCGTTACCAGCGTGTTCCGCGAACTTGGCCCCAACTACGTCGTCCGCGACGTCTTCTCCACCAAGCGCGAAGAATTTCGCGCGCAGGCCACCCAGCTCATCACCGCGCGCCTGGCCCAGGATCAAATCGTCGTCAAAGAAGTCCTGCTCCGTAAAATCCAGCTCCCCGAAGAATATTCTGCCGGCCTCCAGGGCCTGCTCCTCAAAGAACAGGAAGACGATCGCGTGACCGTCGACCAGAGCATCGAGCAGAAAAAAGTGAAGATTGCCGAATCCCAAGCCGAAGCCCTGAAAGTCCGTCAGATCAAGCACTCCGAAGCCGACGCCCGCACCCGTGTGCTCATGGCTCAGGCCGAATCCGATTCCATGCAGTACACGCTTCCGCTGAAACAAAAACAAATCGAACAATCCAAACTCGAAGCTGAAGCCCGCAAGCAAACCACCATCCTCGATGCCGACGCCGCCGCCCAGGCGCGCCTGAAAACCGCCGACGCTGAAGCTCAGGCCAAAGTGATCGACAGCAAAGCCGAACAGCAGCGCCGCGTCTTTCTCGCCGCAGCTCAAAACGAAGAAACCGTAAAGGGGGCGGAAGCTGCGGCCCAAGCCAAAGTCATCGACGGCAAAGCCGAAAAAGAACGCCAGGCGCTGCTCGCCGATGCTGACGCCAACCAGATCCGCGTCACCTCCCAGGCCGACGCCGAAAAATTGCAGCTCGAAGCCGCCGCGCTCAAAACCAATCCCCTGCTGGTCCAGCTCACCGTCGCCCAACGCCTCAGCGACCGCGTCCAAATCATGATGGTCCCCAACGACGGCAAATTTTTCTTCACCAACGACGTAATGAAATCCGCCCAGGCCATCACCAATATGCCCGGCGCCGCGAACGGCAAATGATAATCGCTAATCAAGGATCCGAGCGCGACGCTCTTCGTCAGGGCCCGGCTTCAGCCGTGCCCAAAACCAACGCAGCTCGCGCGGCTTTAGCCACTGAGGGCCGCTGTTTTTTAGGGGGTCGGAGCTTTAGCTCCGACCCTCGCCGCCCGACTCAAACTGGGGCTTTAGCCCCTGAGGAAACGCATTGAAAAACTCGCACCATCGAAATTCCCGGACAAACATTTCTCGCGGCCTGCCCCGCGAAAAATCGTTTGCCTCCGGGAGTAACGCCGGCAAAAACCCTTGCGGGTGGCTCCGGCTGGCTCCAAACGCAATGCTTCGTTACCCCGCAGTCTCCGGTTCGATTCGTAGACGCCGGGCGCACCGCCGCAGCGAAGCATCCGCCACGTGCCAGCCCCAGCCACCCAGCCGGCCGCCGCAAACAGGTATGCTAAGATGACGAATCGCGAACGCTTTCCACAATTCGCGCACTCGAACACTGATGCAGTCCCGCCCCAGCCTCCATCTCGCCGCTCGAATCGCTTTTCTCGCTTTTCTTTTTCTTCCGCGGACCGCTCACGCCCAGGCCGCAGCTGCCTTTCCTCAGTCATGGAATGACGCTGTGACCCAACTTGCCGACCAAGTCGCCGCCGCAGTAAGCGCCTCTACTCCCGTCACGCTCGACGTAAAAAATATTTCTGGGCTCGACCCTTCCGATGCCAACCGGATCGTCGCCGCTTTCCAAGGCGAATTGCGGCGCCACAGTCTTGGTCTCGCTTCCGCTGGCTCACTCGCCGGGCGAACCACCGTTCCGTTGCGCCTCACCCTCTCCGAATCCGCCGACGCCTACCTCTGGGCGATCCAAATTTTCAACAACGCTCGCGATCCCATTTCCTTTTCGACCGGCCTCGTCTCGGTATCCAAAGAAAATACCGTCGCGAACGGAATCAACCAGCCGTTCTTGTCCCTCGATGAACGCTTGGTCTGGAAGCAGCCTGACAAATTTCTCGATTTCGCAATCGTAAGAGACGCAACGGTGGGCGACGCTGCGCTCGCGATCCTCGAAACCAAGCGCTTGGCCGACTATAAATTGTCCGGCGCGGACTGGCTGCTCTCCCACGAAAGCCCGATTCCCCAGACCGGGTTTCCTTCGCGAGACCCTGGCGGCCGCATCGACCTGAAAGAACATTCCATCGCTGTCGCGGAAATCCGCTGCACCGGCGATCCCGATCTCAGCGCGAAAATAAGCTGCACCAAATTAAATCCGCCCCCGCTGGCCATCGCTCACACGGACGTCTCCGGTTTTGCCGGCACCGTTGGCGCAATCCTCCCTGGAACGTGCGGCAGCGCGACGCCAGCTCTAATCAGCGGGATTGGTGATTGGACCCAGTCCGATTCAATTCAGGGCTACCTTCTCAACGCCACCACATCCGGACCGCCCGAGAGTCGATCTGGAAACGCGATCGAATTTGACGGCCCCGTGCTGTCGGTGCAAGCAGATCCCGAAACCAGCACCGCGCGTGCCGTGGTCCACAATCTCAAAACTGGAAACTACGAGGCTTACATTGTTACGGCGACTTGCAGTCATTAGCCTCGGCCTCGCTGTGCTCTTCGCGGCGATCCCCGCCCGAACCTCGCGCCCTCCGCGTTACGGCGGAACTCTGCGCGTCGAACTGGGCGCCATCGTCGCCTCGCTCGACCCCGCGACCGCTTCGGATGGAACATCCCAAGCATCGGCAGCGAAAACTCAAATCGATGCGCTGATTTACGCGAATCAAAATCTCGACGGCACCTCTACCGGCACTCCTGGCACCGGACCCTTCGCTCTTTCCTCCTGGCTACCGGGCAAATCCGCCACTCTGAAAGCAAACGACAAATTCCCCCAGGGCCGCCCGTTCGTCGACGCGATCGAAATCACGTTGGGCCGTGCCTTTCGCGACCGCCTGCTCGATCTCGAATTGAACAAAACCGATCTCACCGAAATTCCTCCGCAGGATGCGCGCCACGCCGCCGAACGCGGCGTCCGCCTCAGCCAATCGCCGCCTGACGAATTGCTGGCTCTCGTCTTCTCCGAAAATCGCGCCATCTCGGCCACCGAAACACACCCGCGCCAAGCGCTCTCCCTCTCCATCGATCGCGCCGCGATCGTCACCTTCCTTCTGCAGAAAACCGGCGAACCCACCGGCGCCCTGCTGCCGCAATGGTCCAGCGGCACCTCCTTCTTGTTCTCGACGTCCGCCGATCTCCCGCGCGCCAAGGAACTTCTCGCGCAAATCGCGCCTGCCCCCAAGTTCGTGTTGGGATATGATTCCGCTGACCCGCTGGAACAAAGTGTCGCGGAGCGAATTGCTGTGAACGCCAAAGAAGCCGGCCTGATGGTTACCGCCGTGGGCGCGCCGCCCTCGCCATCAACCACAAAAACTGATTCCACTCCCGACGCCCGCTTGATGCGTGTCCCGCTGCGCGCGTCCCAACCCGCGGTCGCGCTGAACCGTTTACTTCGTGACCTCAATTCCTATGCGCCCGGCATCGCCACCAGCGCCGCGCTTTCCGAATCCGCTTCGCCGCAAATAATCTACAATCGCGAGCGCGAAATCCTGGACGCCTTTCGCATCGTCCCGCTGGTCTGGATTCCTCAGGTTTACGGTCTCAGCCCTCGCGTGCGAAACTGGACTCCGCCGGGCCCGGGACAAACCTGGCCGCTGGCGGATGTTTGGCTCGATAGCCCGGAGACCAATACCACGAGCCCTCATATAAAGGATCCCGAGTGACGTTTCGTTCCAAGCTGTTTTTGAATTTCATGATCGCGCTGCTCCTCGCGGTCGGCCTGGTCGCCGCCGGAGTCACCATCGTCACCCGCCGCGTGTTCGATCAGCTCAACGGCCAGCACACCGATGCCATGGTCCAGCAGTTTCAGCGCGAATTCGAGCGCCGCGGCCAGGACGTCGCCCACCGCATCAAAGCCATCGCCGAAGAAGAAGCCACCACCCGCATGGCCGTCGACCTCAGCCGCCCCAATGCCGACGTTTCCGTTTACGTCCACGACGCCCGCGGCGTTTCCAGCTCGCATCAACTTAATTTTCTCGATTTCGTCGGCAACGACGGCTCCATCATCTCGTCCGAGGAATATCCCGCCCGCTTCGGTTACAAACTCTCCTGGGTCACCCAACCCGATGATTGGGCCGCCCGCGGCGCTTTCTTAATGAAGGTTGAAACCGATCAGGGCCCGGCGCTGGGCTTGATGGCCGTCTCCACCGTTCGCGTCGGCGACCGCGACCTCTACGTCGTCGGCGGCGAGCGTCTCGGCAAGGAATTTCTTAGCTCGCTCGTTTTGCCCGCCGATATGCGCGCCCTGCTCTATCTGAATCTCGCCTCCGAGTTTCAGGAACCCAACCTCATCGACATTAACGGCCCCGCGCCCGACGCCGACCGTTTCCAGCCATTGGTCGAAAAAATCGAAGCCGATCCGGTCGAGCAAACCGAAAAAATCAGCTGGGGTTTCGATCCCTCGAATGCCGAGGTTTTCAAAGCGCTGCCGCAGGTCGGCCGCCAAAAAGAATTGCTCGGCGTCTTGTTCGTAGGCAGCTCGCAGCGCACCGTCGTCTCGCTCGAACGTCGCATCCGCTGGCTGGCGCTGGGCGTCGCCGCCGTCGGCGTCCTGCTCGGCCTGTTACTCAGCTGGTGGGGCGCCGCGCGCGTCACCCGCCCGGTGCAGAAACTCGTCGCCGCCGCGCGCGAAGTCTCCCATGGAAATTGGGGCAGCCGGGTCGAGGTTCATGGCCACGACGAAATCGCCCAACTCTCCAAATCCTTTAACCAGATGACCGGCCAGCTCGTCGAGCAGCGCGAAAAACTGGTGCAGGTCGAACGCGTCGCCGCCTGGCGCGAACTCGCCCGCCGCCTCGCGCATGAACTCAAAAATCCGCTGTTCCCGCTGCAAACCACCGTCGAAAATCTGCAGCGCGCCCGCGAGCAGAATTCGCCGCAATTCGACGAAGTTTTCCGGGAATCCACCGGCATCATGCTCGGCGAAATCGATAACCTGAAAGCCATCGTCAGCCGCTTCAGTGATTTCGCGAAAATGCCTCAGCCCGAACTCGCGCCCGTGAATCTCAACGACATCGCGCGCAACGTCGTAAAACTTTTTGAAGCTCAATTCGGCGCCGTCGGCCGTCCGCCGATCACTCCCGAATTGCATCTCCAGGAAAATCTTCCGATCATTCAGGCTGACGCCACGCTGCTGCATCGCGCCATCGAAAATCTGATCCTCAACGCGATGGACGCCATGCCCGCAGGCGGCGTGCTCATGCTGCGCACCCAGACCATCGAGCACGGCGTCTCGCTCGAAGTTTCCGACACCGGCTCAGGTCTGACTCCCGAGGAATCCGAACGCATTTTCACTCCCTATTACACCTCCAAGCAGCACGGCTCCGGCCTCGGCCTCGCCATCGTGCAGGCCATCGTCGCCGATCATGGCGGCCGCATCTCGGTTGAAAGCGAATCGGGCGTGGGCACGAGTTTCCACCTCGACTTGCCTTCCAGCCCGCCGCACAAGCCGCAAGTATTTCCCATGGTCTTCGAGAAGAAAGAAGTCGAGGCGTAATTTCCGTGACCGCCAAAGCGAATATCTTGGTCATCGATGACGATGCCAATACGCTCGCTTCGCTCGCCCGCGCCTTTCGTCTCGCCGGTCACGACGCCACCGTCTGCGACAGTGCCGTACGCGCCCTCGAACTGGCCAAAGCCGACCGCTTCGACCTGATTCTTTCCGACGTGGTCATGCCCGGGCGCGACGGCATCGCCCTGCTCGAAGATTTCAAAGCCGCCGGGATTAATTCCACCATCGTGATGATGTCCGGCCAGGCCTCGATCGAAATGGCAGTGAAAGCCACCCGACTCGGCGCCAGCGATTTCCTGGAGAAGCCGATCTCCACCGATAAATTGCTGCTGACCGTCGAAAACGTCCTGCGCCTGAAACATCTCGAAGAGGAAAATCGCGACTTGAAAAAACGCCTGGGCCGCCATCACATCGTCTGGGCCAGTCCCGCGATGAAAGAAGTCATGGCCCAGGTGGAGCAAGTCGCCGCCAGCGAAACCCGCGTCTGCATTCGCGGCGAAACCGGAACCGGCAAAGAGCTGGTCGCCCGCACCCTGCACGAAAAAAGTCCGCGCCGCGCCGGTCCCTTCATTTCGCTGAATTGCGCGGCGGTTCCCTCCGAACTGATGGAAACCGAGCTCTTCGGGCACGAAAAAGGCTCGTTCACCGGAGCCGCTTCCCGCCACACTGGAAAATTTGAACAGGCCCACCACGGCACGCTCTTTCTCGACGAAATCGGCGATATGCCGATGACCATGCAGGCCAAATTATTGCGCGTGCTGGAAGAAGGCGAAATCGAGCGGGTCGGCGGCGATAAACCCTTCACCGTGGACGTTCGCGTGGTTGTTGCTACCCATCGCAATCTCGAAGAACAGGTTCGGCAAGGAACCTTCCGCGAAGATCTCTATCATCGCGTCTTCGTTTTTCCCCTCGCGCTACCTCCGCTGCGCGAACGCCGTGAAGATATTCGCGTGCTCGCTGAGCACTTCATCAAGCAGCTCGACGAACAGAATCACTGGAAGTCGCGCACCCTTTCTTCCGAAGCGGTCGCCGAACTCGAGCGCTACCCGTGGCCCGGCAATGTCCGCGAGCTGCGCAACGTCATCGAACGCGTGCTGCTTTTCGAAAATAAAGACGAAATTCAGCCGGCCACCATCCAGCGCGCTCTTCCGCAATCCACCGTTTCTGCCAGCGCTGCCAGCAACCCGCAACTCGCCGGCGCCCTCGTCCGCGGCATCCTGTCCCAACGCGTCGAAGCCTTCGAACGCGAAACGCTACTTGCAGTCCTGAAACAAAATCACCACCACATGACCAACACCGCCAAAGCCCTCGGCCTCGAACGCAGCCACCTCTACAAAAAATGCCAGCAACTCGGCATCGACCTCCGCGCCATCCGCCAATCCGAATAGCTAAGGATTTCCGAATCGCGAACAGGATCAAAGCATCTCCGGGCTCCCTACAACCACTTCCACAGCGCCTACCGCGAACGCGGTGCCGGATACTTCAAAGCCTTAGCGCCAACCCCCTCGGTCACCTGCACCACAGTGTCCGCCGGAACATCCTTCATCTCCTGCACATATCCGCTCGGCCAGCGCACAATCAAAGTGTCGACCTTCTCATGCGCCCCTAAACCAAAAAAAACCCGTGGATCCTGCGCCGAGCAATAACTCATCCCGCCCTTCACCTGATCGTAGCTCGAAAAATCGCCGGCCCGCACCCGAATCGCCGCGCCAATGCCATCGCGGTTCGACGTCACCCCAATCAGCTTCACCGCCAGCCAGTGATTCCCTTTGGCGTCCGGCGAACTCCCGCCTTCGTTGCGGAAAAGCTGTGCGTCTTCCCCATTATTGCTGACCAGAAAATCCTGCCAACCGTCGTTGTCGTAATCGCCCACCGCGAGCCCCCGCCCCACATGCTTCGCCCGAAAATCTTTCCCCTCCGTGCGTGTCACGTCCACAAACCGCGCCTCGCCCATGTTCCGGTACAGCGTCTTTTCCTCTTCATACGTTACTTCCGGATGATGCAGCGGAATGTCGTCGAGAATATGCCCGTTGATCACCAGCAAATCGCGCCAGCCATCGTTATCAAAATCGAAAAATCGCGCCCCAAAAGAACTGTTCAGAATATTGGTCTGTCCCACTCCGGACGCGATCGTGAAATCCGTGAAAGTTCCGTCGCCGTTATTGCGGTACATCCGGTTCAACTCGAAATCCAGGTGGCTGACAAAAAGGTACAGCAGCCCGTTGTTCATCACGTCTGCCGCATCCGCGCTCATTCCCGCTTCGGCGCGCCCGTCTTCGCTGAAACCAACATTCGCTTTGCGCGTCGCATCGCGAAAGGTCCCGTCACCATTGTTCAGGTACAAAAAATTCCGCTGCGTATCGTTGGCGATGAAAATATCCGGCCAGCCATCGCCATCCAGATCGGCCAGCACCACTGCCAGGCTCTTCCCGTCGGTATTGGTCAGCCCTGCTTTTTCCGTTACATCCGTGAATGTGCCGTCGCCATTGTTGTGGTACAGCTTCGCTGCGCTGCCCTTGAATTTATCCGGATGGCAATAATCGCGATGCCCGGGTGGTTCCTCGCCGCATGCCTCGGGATGATCTTCGTCGTACTGCACGTAATTAGTGACCAGCAGGTCTAACTTTCCGTCGTGATCGTAATCGAACCATCCGGCCGCCGTGGCCCAAGCGCCATCGTCGCCCACTCCCGCCTTGGCGGTCACGTCCGTAAACGTGCCATCCCGGTTGTTGTGCAGCAGAACCGAATGGCGGTACCCCGTCATATAGATGTCCGGAAATCCGTCGTTGTCATAGTCCGCAACCGCCGCCCCGAAGAAGAAGGTGCCATCGGTGTGAATTTTGCTCTCCGCTGTCACGTCGGTGAACGTTCCGTCGCGATTATTGCGGTACAGCGCCGGCTGCGGAGCCGAATCGGGATGAAAAAACGGCGTGAGACCGCTATTCACGAAGAATGCGTCGAGGTAACCATCATTGTTGTAATCGATCCAGGCCACGCCCGGCCCCATCGTTTCTAAATACAGTTTTTGGGGTGACGCTGCGCGCTCATGGTGAAAATGTATGCCCGCTTCGCTGGTCACGTCGCGGAATTGCACGTGATAAGGATTAATCACGTCGCTCCGGCGTCGCAGCGTAATCCCATCTTCATCTTTGTGGGCCTGCGTTGGCGATTCCGGCGCGCTGTCGCTTCCCGCCTGCGCCGGTCCCGCACTCGACTGCGTACTCCCCGGCCCGCGCATATCCTGCAACACCACCGCAAAGGTGTGCCGAAGTAGCCCCGCCGACGTGTCTGCCGTTCCGACCGTCAGCACAGCAGCAACGAGAATTAACAACCGATATCGGCGCGTGAGAGAGTTGCGGCGTTCCATTTCGACACGAATGTTAACAAAATCTCCTGGTGGCCGCTTCCGCCGCTTCTTCAGCTTCGTGTAACGCATTTCCGTTCACGATTTTTTCCGCTCCGCCGATTTCAGCTTTAGGAATATTTAATTTCAGCTCTGTGGAAATCTTTTTTCTCGTTCGAGTTTCGTATTGACCCGTCAGCAACGAAGTTATAACGTGCTTTCATTCAATTGCATGGGGTGGGCCTAGCCCAAATGAATTTTTCGGTTTTACAAAAAACCGGGTGTGATTTTTCTATTCGTTTTGGTTCAGCTCAGGTCGCGGAAAATTCCTCCGCCTGCCCAAACGAACGCTCTAGACTCATTTGGAAGCGTTTCGCGCTGTTTCTGTTGCTCGCCATCCCTGCTCTGTTGTCCATTATTCCCACCGCGCGAGCCGGAAATCGTTCTTCAGCTTCCGTGCCGTCCCCCGCCGCCGGACCCCAAAAAGTCATCATCGATACCGACCCCGGCACCGATGACGCCATCGCCATCATGCTCGCGCTCACTTCTCCCGAACTTGACGTACGCGCCCTTACCGTCGTCCCCGGTAACGTGGAAGCGAAACAAGGTCTGGAGAATGCGCTCAAGCTGGCTTCGCTCGCCAATCGCTGCGATATCGCCATCGCCGGCGGCGCGCAGCACCCGCTGTTTCAAAAACTCATCACTGCCCAGTTCTGGCATGGCGCCAACGGTTTCGCCAACGTCGACCTCCCGCCCACAAAATGTAAAACCGACCCGCGTTTCGCCCCGGATCTGATCATTCAGATGATCCACGACCATCCCCACCAGATCACTCTGCTGCCCATCGGCCCGCTCACCAATATCGCCCTCGCCTTGCTCAAGGATCCTTCCATCGTCCCCCTGGTCAAGGAAGTCATCATCATGGGCGGCTCAATTTCTGGCGGCAACGTCAACGCCGCCGCCGAAGCCAACATCTTCAACGACCCGGAAGCCGCGCAGATTGTTTTTCAGGCTGGCTGGCCGCTGACCATGGTCGGCCTCGATGTCGGCGACAAAACTCTCTACGGCCACGCGCAGCTCGATCAACTTTCCAAGACCCACGGCCCGCTCAACGATTTCGCCGTACAAGTTTTGACCTTCCTGCTTGGCCTCGAAGCCAAATATGGAAGCGGCGGCGGTACGCCAATGTACGACCCGCTGGCCATTGGTGAAGCCATCGACTCGTCGATTCTCACCAAGACCGCGATGCATGTGGATGTCGAAACACGCGGCGACTACACCCGCGGCGAAACCGTAGCCAATCGCCGCGGCGGCATCGAACGCAATGTCTTGCACGGCGATCATTACGAAATCGAAGGCCTCGATCCGGTGAAAGCCAATGCCAACGTCGCCACTGCCGTCGACGCCGAAAAGTTTTTTCAGCTCTTGAACTCGCGGCTAAAAGGAAAATAGTTCCATCGATTTTGATTTCGCTTTGCGCGGAAACCACCGGTTTCTGCAGGGGGGAGTGAACCATGAGGAGTAAATTTCTTTTCGCGGTGCTAGCGTGTCTGTGCCTTCTGCTTTGTTCTCCAGCGTCGCACGCCCAGGCCAACGGCAGCTTTTCCGGAACCGTTACCGATAAATCCGGGGCCACCGTCGTCGGCGCCAAGATCACCGTCACTTCACAAGGGACGGGCGCGGTCCGCGATTCCGTTTCCGATGACGTGGGCCACTACCTGATTCCCCTGCTTCCCGTGGGAATTTACACGCTGCATGTCGAATTCAGCGGCTTCCAACCGTCCGATACCAAAGACGTGCGCCTCCAGGTCGATGAACAACGCGAAGTCGATTTCACTCTGGCCCCCTCTTCCGTTTCGGCCACCGTCGAAGTCTCCGCGTCCGAGGTTGCCGTCGAAACGACCAACGCCGGACTCGGCCAGGTCATCACCGCCCAACAGGTAACTCAGCTTCCGCTGAACGGACGCGACTTCGTCCAACTCGCTACCCTGACACCGGGAACCACTGCCGAGACCAACACCAGCAGCTTCTTCAATGGCGCGGCCAGCAGCGAAGTTTCCGCGCGCGGCTCCTTCTCCCTGTCGGTCGGCGGTTCCCGCGCCAACAGCACCGATTGGCTGCTCGACGGCAATGACAACAACGAGCTGACCGCCGGCGGCATCGGCATTTTGTCCTCGATCG
>JGI12635J15846_10000508_pt1 | contig 33369 bp, 26 predicted proteins | sample BlaSpr_A8_OM2_M2_FD_15846 | JGI IMG/M metagenome (IMG submission 15846)
CGCCGATGAACACGGCGATACCGACAGCGACCTTCTGCAGCCGGAAACACGTGCAGCGAGGCCGTTGTCGGCGGCATCGGCTAGTGCGTCGGGCGTCGCCAAGGCGGCCGGTCCGGACGACGTCGTTCCCCCTTCCAGGAGATCATGATGCTCGACCTTGTGCCGATGTGGGCCGCTATCCTGGCGCTCGCGGTATTCATGTACGTGCTGCTCGATGGCTTCGATCTCGGCGTGGGCATGGTGTTCCTGCTGCGCCGCGACCCCGTCGAACGCCAGTTGATGATCAACTCGGTCGCGCCCGTCTGGGACTTCAACGAAACCTGGCTGATCCTTGGCGGCGGCGGTTTGCTCGCGGTCTTTCCGCTCGCGTTCGCGATCATCGTGCCGGCTGTTTATTTTCCGATCCTGCTGATGCTGCTGGGTTTGATCTTCCGTGGCGTGGCGTTCGAATTCCGCGAGGTCGTCGGTGCGCGCAAGTGGATATGGGACGGCGCGTTCGGATATGGATCGCTGATCGCGACGTTCTCCCAAGGCATTGTTCTCGGCATGTTCATGCAGGGCTTTCCAATTCACGGACGTGTGTTTGCCGGCACCAGTTGGGACTGGTTTGCGCCGTTTCCGTTGCTGACGGGTGTCGGACTGATCTTTGGCTATGCGCTGCAGGGCACGACGTGGCTCGTGCTCAAAACGGAAGGCGAGCTGCAGGAATGGGCTCGCGGCATGGCGAAGAAAGTGCTGTTCGGCGTGGTCGCGTTTATTTTGCTGATCAGTATCTGGACGCCGCTGAAGGACGCGCGTATCTCGGCGCGCTGGTTCAGCTTTCCGAATAGCTTCGTGTTCGCGCCGGTGCCGGTGCTGACTGTGCTGCTGGTCTGGACGTTGTGGACGGCGCTCGAAAAACGCAAGGAAGTCGTCCCGTTCATGTGCTCGATCGGGCTGTTTTTTCTAGCTTTCACGGGGCTTGTAATCAGCCTTTGGCCTTTTATCGCGCCGCCATCGGTGACGTTGTGGGATGCGTCCACCACGCCGCTTTCGCAGCAGTTCTTGCTGATCGGGACGATGTTCCTGTTGCCCGTGATCGTGCTTTATGTGGTGTGGTCGTACTGGGTGTTTCGCGGCAAAGTGCGCGGTGATATGGGATATCACGCGTGATAGGGGATATCACGCGTAAGGCCGCTCGCGCCGGTGAACGGGTTGGAGTTCTGCCAGCAACTATTGGCAGAACCCAGCCTATACACCAGCATGGCGAACGAAAAGCCCGTCACAAAGTCTGTGCTGCGGCCTTCTCCAAAATCCTGCCCCATTTGTGCGCCTCGCGCCGGTCCTGCATCGGCAGGTTCCACCGCGACTGCGTCGTGTCCTTCACATCAAGCGCTACTTGCCACGACCCCGCCGCGCCCGGCTCAATCCGCGCGCCGCGCAGATCGGCGAAGATAAACATGCCGACCTGCCCGCCTACGCGCACTTCGCACAAACGCTTGGCTGCCGCCAGCCGCACGCCGCCCCACTCGCGCTTGAGTTCGTGCGTCCAGTCGCCATCGTGAACGTTCGGGGCAACCTCCTTCCACCGCAACCAGAAATACACCGCAATACTCACCACCACGAGCGCCGCGATCACCGCCGCGCCAATCGCAACCCCAATACCAAGCGCCGCCGATATCGCGTGAAACGACCAGAACGCGCCGTAGATCACGGCAACCAGAACAACGAGCGCAACGATAATCGGCATCGATCGAAAACCTTACAGAACTGCGCTACGTTATTGGGTCTTATGCTTCGCGTTCCAGTCTTTCAACGCCTGCAGCGTGTTCGCCACATGCTTGTCCGGCGACAAGCTCGTGTATTCATAGATCACCGTGCCGTCCGGCGCAATCACGTACGACACGCGATTGGCCATCGTACTGACAAGCGGCATGGTTGCATCGTATTGCTTGATGATCTTCGCATCGCCGTCGGCCGCGACCGGGAATTTGCTGCGGCACTCGCTTACGGAAAATTTCTTTAACGTATCGATGTTGTCGTGCGACACACCAATCACTGTCGCCCCCAGCGCTTTGTATTGATCGACAGCATCAGCAAACTCGTGGGCCTCGATCGTGCAGCCTTTCGTGAACGCCGCCGGATAGAAGTACAGGACCACGGGCCCTTTCTTCAACTCGCTCGCGAGCGAGTATTCGTAGACATTCCCGCCCAACGACGCCTGCGCATTGAACACCGGCGCGTGATCGCCGGGCTTCAAGGTCGCGTAAGCCACCAGCGCGTACGCCGCAAGCGCGGCACCCAGCGACACTCCCAGCATCCGACCCGCAAACTTTCGCTTCATGAGATTCCTCTATTTTCGTGACGCGCGTAAAACCGGACAAACAAACAATCCATCCAGCAAGCGCGATACCTACTCCACCCGATGCGCACCGAACCATGTAGCCGCCTGGAACTGCAGGTCGGCAAGCACGGCCGGCGTCAACACCTTGAATTCCGCGTTGGAGCCGATGCTCGAATCGAGCTCCGGCGCATCGCCTCGTTCCGCGGCCTGCGAGAGTCGCAAGAGCGCGCCGAGCGGGCCCTGGCCATCGACGATCGCCGCACCAATTTCTTTCGATAACTTAAGCAGATCCATGATCTCGGCCGGCGGCAGATCCACCACCACATGCACGAGCGAAAAGATGCCGGTCATGAACGCTGCATCGGCGAAATTTTCACTCGATGGACGCATGACCCGCGCCGCAAGTTCCATGAAGCGCGCGCGCGTACCGACCAGTTGTACCAGCGGGTCCGAACGCCACGGCAAATGGCGGCCGTCGGCGTAGAGCAGTAACTGGGTCCAACGCGAAATCTGGCGAGTGCCGGTCGCGGCAATCGCCTCGCGCAACGACGACACCGGCCGGCTCAATTGGAACGCGCTCGAATTGGCAAGCCTCAGCAACTGCACGACTACGTTCGGATTGAGCTTCAGCTCGGCTTCGAGCTCGCCAATACCGGGCTCGCCCGACAACACGCCCAGAAGACGCAGCAATGCAGTGCGCGACGGATTCGAGCGGCGCGTGACAAGCACTTGCGGACGGGCGAAGAAATAGCCCTGGAACAGGTCAAAGCCAAGCTTGCGGGCTTCGTCGAAATCCTGATGCGTTTCGATCTTTTCCGCAATCAGCGTCTTGCCATGCTGCTTGAGCGTGGCTGCAAGTTCCGGAAGATGAGCACGCTCGGTGGCGAGAAAGTCGACCTTCACGTAATCCACGTAGGGCAGCGCTTCATACAGCGGTTCGGTGAGCGACACGACGTCGTCGAGGGCGAACTGGAAGCCCGCCGCGCGCAACTGGCCGCAGCGCTTGAACAGCCTGGCGTCGAAGGTGACGGTTTCCAGAATCTCGAGCACGAAACGCTCGGGCGGCATGATGTGGACGATGTCATCGAACAGCAGATCGCGGTTCATGTTCACGTAACCGCGATGATCCCCCAGCACCGCCGACAAACCGATCTCCCCGACCGTTCGCGCCACGACGTGCGCGGTGGCCTGCACGTCGTCGAAAATGCGCGCGCGATTGTCGGGGCTGTCGCGGAATAGCAGTTCGTATGCATGCAGCGCACCGTTGCGATCGATGATCGGCTGGCGGCCAAGATAAACGCTCTCCGGCTCGCGAAGCACGGGCGCAGCGGCCTTCGCGACTGTCTTCGCGGCGCCTTTCGGCGGCTCAGCGGGACTGTCAGCCGCCTTACCCGCGGCGTGGCGAGTCGGGTTCCGATTAACCGGTGGCATGGACGGACCCGCTGGATTCATGCGACGCCACGCGCTCGCTGCGATAGGCAGCCGTCATCGAAAGCTCGCGCGACACGATGCGTGCGTTCAATACACCTGGCTTCAGGGCCGGCTCTGGCAATCGGCTTGGGGACGCGATCATGGCGTGCAGCAATGGAACGGTGTTGGCTGAATGACGACCAAACAGCAGTTGGCTCAAGCGGTTGGCTTGAGAGGTTTTAGCTTAAGAATTTAGGTTACAAACACGAAAACCCGGCGAAAGCGCAAAAGTGGCCGGAAGATAGCTCGAAAACACACTCGACGACGCACCCGACCGGTTCGGAACTTGCAACTGTCAAGCCGCACTCTACCCCAAATCGAGATGCCGACAAATGGCGTCAAACCCACCGCGGCCGTGGCTCACGGGCGCTCCGCCATTCCTCTAAAGAATTTCGGAGCATAACCGTTAACTTGCAAAGAACGCGTCCGACTCGCGGTTACCGAATCTTCCGGTGGGTCGTGCCCGCATCGCCGGAAAAAATCGTCAACCACTCCCGATGCAGCGCGCTTGCCAGACAGCGTGCGCCGCGCCCTTACCAGCACGGTGCGCAATCAGACAGGCCATAACCGAAACATGCCAGTAAAACGGACCACCGCCCAGCGCCTGAATACATGGCTCGCCCTAGCCGGCCAAACCCGCGCCGCCGTGCGCGCGACTGCCCGGGCGCTGATCGCAACAACATTGCCGAGCTGTATCGCCAGGTTCGCGACAGCGAACGCGACGGCCGCCATGCCGGCCACCGGCGCCCGTGAAGCTCTGCCTCGTCCACTACCGCTGCCGCTTGCCCTGCCTGGGTCGCCGTCGCGTGGCGTGCAGGGTTCAAAAACCGCGCGTCCCGCCTCGGCTTCGCTCACACCGCTTCATCTGCCGCACCCGGCTGCCGTGGATGAAGCCGAACCGGCCGCGAGCATCGCCGCCGAAGCCACCCTTGCCGCGGTCGATTTCCTCGCGCAAGTAGATGCGTCGCTGCGGTTTTGCTATGTATCGGCGAGGAGCATCGATTTCCTGGGTTATCACCGTGACTATCTGAGCTCGCTCACTCTGCACGAACTGGTGCCGTCGGCTGAAACCGCTGAACTCGATGCGCTCGTCGCCCGCGCACAACACAGCGGCAAGCTCGAAACGGCGACGCTGCATCTGCTGAAGTCGCTGACCACGCCGATCTGCGTCGAGCTGCGGGTCCTCGCGACGCATACGCAAGGCGTGCCCGGCTTCGCGCTCGCCGCGTTCGAAGTTTCGCGCTGGCGCGACAGCGAAGCCGCGCTGCGGCACACGCTGCATCACGATTCGCTGACCGGCCTCGAGAACCTGACGGCACTTAAAAGCGCGCTCGATACCGCCCAGGCCGAGGCCATTCACACGCACACGCACGCGGCGCTGCTGCTAGTGGATATCGATGACTTCCAGCGCATCAACCGTGCGCTCGGCTACGACGCCGGCGACGACATGCTGCGTGAGACCGCGCGCCGCATCCAGCACGCGGCTCGTGCCGGCGAGCGCGTGGTGCGCGTGGCCAGCGACGGATTCGCCGTGCTGCTCTCGGCCGGCACCTCGGCCGAAGCAGCCACAGCGGCCGAAGATGTCGCGCGGCGGGTGTTGAGCGCGATTGCGCAGCCCTACCGGTATCGCGAGCAGCACACGCATTTGTCGGCGAGCATTGGCGCGGCAATCTTCCCCGATGAAGTCGAGCAAGCCAGCAGCAGCCTGCTGCGCATGGCGGATCACGCGCTGGCGCAGGCGAAGACCTCAGGCGGCAACATCGTCGTGTTCCATGTTCCCGACGACGACCCCCGCAACGCCGAGCGCCTGAACCTCGAAGCCGATCTCTACGAAGGCGTGCGCAACGGCGAGTTTTCGCTGCACTTCCAGCCGATCACCGAAAGCCGCAGCCGCGGCGTGGTCGGCGTCGAAGCGCTGATCCGCTGGCAGCATCCGGTGCATGGCCTCGTGCCGCCGGTGGCCTTCATTCCGCTCGCCGAATCCATCGGCCTGATCAACTATCTCGGCAACTGGGTGCTAAAGGCCGCGTGCATGCAACTGGTGCAGTGGGATAGCGAAGGGTTCGTGCTGGACTACATCTCGGTGAACGTCTCGCCGCAGCAATTCCGCGACAAGCGTTTTACGCAAAACGTCAAAGATGCGCTGCAACTGACGGGCCTCGATCCGAGCCGGCTCGTGTTCGAAATCACCGAAAGCCTGCTGATGCACGACCCGGAAGAAGCCACCCGCCTGCTCGAAGCACTGTCGGCGCTTGGCATCGCTTTCGCCATCGATGACTTCGGCACCGGCTATTCCAGCCTGTCCTACCTGCAGCGCTTCCCGCTTTCGAAGCTGAAGATCGACCGCAGCTTCATCGAAAACCTGCTGACCTCGCGCAACAACCAGGCAATCGTCACCGCGGTTGTCGGCCTGGCAAAATCGCTGGGGCTCGAACTCGTGGCGGAAGGCGTGGAGACTGAAGCGCAGCGCGATCTATTGATCGAAATGGGCTGTGACCAGATCCAGGGCTGGCTTATCTGCAAAGCCCTGCCCGCCGGCGAACTGATGCGTTGCTTTCAGGATAAAACGCTCTTTCTCCAGGCGCCTTTATAAGATACCGTCACGCATTTGCGTCGGCCAAGGGCATGGACGGGAGCTATTGCAGCGTTTCATTAACGCGTCTGCTGTAAAGCTTACGTGTGAGCGCGCCGTTAAAGGATTTATGCGGGCTTTTTTCCGCGCATTACACTTCGACCCAGGCCGATGATCCCAGGTCGATGATTCAAGCCGTAACGGGCAACCGGTACGGAACGTGTAAGGCATTCACATCAATCGCATGGCAAGCAATTCCAAAGCCGAATTACTGGACAAGCTGTGGGGCCGCATGAGCGAGCGCGGAGACTTTCCGATGCTCTCCCAGGCCTTGCGCACCACCGTGTCCGCAATGAGCGACGACGACCTGGACTTCACCGCCCTGGTCCAGGTCGTCCTGTCCGACTTCGGCCTCACGCAGAAGGTGTTGCGGCTCGCCAATTCCGCGATGTACATCTCGTTCGGCGGCAATATCACCACCGTGACGCGCGCGTTGATGGTGCTCGGCATGGACGCGGTCGGCCATCTGGTGGTCGGGCTGAAACTCGTCGATCACTTTCATCAAAGCGCGCCGCGGCGTATCGATGCCAAGCTTGAACTGAATCGCACGCTGCTCTCCGGCGCGGTCGCGCGGCAAGTGACCGAGCGCAGCGAATTCCGCGCGTCGGAAGAAGCGGTGGTCTGCACGCTGATGCGTCAGATCGGCAAGCTGCTGGTGGCGTTCTATCTGGAGACCGAGTGGGACCAGCTGCGCCGCAAGGCCACGGCCGAACGCATCAGCGACAGCCTCGCATGCAGCGCGTTGCTCGGCGTCACCTTTGAGGAGATCGGCATGGAAGCCGCGGACCGCTGGCGCCTGCCGGAGACCATCCGCACCGGCATGCTGACCCGCGACCCGCTCGCCCCCATCGATGAAAAAACGCCGCGCCATGTGCGCTGGCTGCAGGCCGTCACCAACTATTCCACCGAAGTCGCCGATGCGCTCACCGCGCAGCATATCGACGAGGCCCATCGCGAGACTTCGCTGGTGGATATCGCTAACCGCTACAGCCGCGCGTTGTTGACCGACGCCACCGCGCTCGCCGCGATGAGTCTCGCGCTCGCGAACGAGGATTCGAACGACGGCGTGATGCGCGAGATCGTGGAACTGCGCGCCGACGCCGATGCCATCGCGCGCGCGGGGTTATCGGCGGAAGCGCGGATCACCGCCGGCCTTGAAGACTTGCGCTCGCTGCCGTCGAAGAACGCACTAGGCGCCGTGCTCGCGCTGGCGTCGGAAGCCGTGCTTGCCGGGCTAACGTTTTCGCGCACGGTGGTGTTCGTGCGCCAGGGCAACAACGAATTTCACGCGCGGCTCGGACTCGGGCCGGGCGTGGACAAGCTGCTGCCATCGCTGGTGTTTTCCGCGGCGTTCGAGCCTGACGTGTTCCATCTGGCAATCTCGAATCCGGTGGGGATTTTTATCGAGAATGCTCGCGATCCGCGTATTGAAGCCCGCTTGCCGCGCTGGTTCAAACCTTCTTTCGGCGATGCCCACGCGTTCGTGCTGCTGCCCGTGAAAGCCAACGGCTCGACCATCGCCATGCTTTACGGCGACTGGACGCAAGCGGAGCACGTACGCAAGATCACGCAGCCCGAAATGGCCGTGCTGAATGAACTGATGCGCGAATTGAGCCGTTTTTTTTCTAGCGCGGACTGGAAGGAAGTGGAGTTGCTTTAGTGCGTTTTGAGTGCTCTGCCCGGCGCGCATCGATGACGAATCGTGAGCGCCGGTGAGTCTCTCGTTCTCACTCGCGCCAGAGAATCGCCACCGCCTGATCGCCGTACTCCACGATGTACCCTCCATGCTCGCGCTGCCATTCACGCGCGGCGCCGGCACCTGCAAACCACACCTTCTCGTAGTCGCCGAAAGCGCCGGCGTCGAACCGGTATCGATCGATGACGGCAGGCTCGCGCGTATCGAGCACTGGCTTGCAGGCATCCCAGCCGAAATGACCCAGCTCGACGGCGAGCATGTTCAGTACGTGCTTGAGTTGAACGTCCGCGCGCGTTGCGTGTAGTTCTGCGAGCGTCTCGGCGCGGGTCACGCCGGCGGCGAGCAAGCGGCGCACGACGGGCATCGCGGTGCTTGTGCTGTCCGCGTGAGCGAGACGAAGCAGCCGACGCGCGTGGCGTCGAAGAAATTCGGTGTTGGTGAGAGCGGAATTAGCAGAGCGGGGACAGGATGTTGACCACATGACGTTTCTCCTTGTTGCGCCGTTCTCGCTGCGGCTAAAGGTTCAACGTTGCGGTTTATCCAGATGAAGCGATAACGCGTGACAGGTGTTTTCACTTTCGCGAGACCGGGCGCCCTGCCGCGCCCGTCGCGAATTCTAGAACAAAGGCTCGCCGTTCAGCAAGCCCGCGGTTGTCGCTTAGCGTGCACACCGCGTTAAATCATGCGAGTTGAAACTTCCCGACCAGTTGTTTCAACGCATGTGCCTGGTCATCCAGCGATTGCGCCGCGGCCGCCGCCTGCTCGACCAGCGCTGCGTTCTGCTGCGTGCCTGCGTCCATCTGCGTGACGGCGTGATTAATTTCCTCGATGCCGCTGCTCTGCTCCGCCGAAGCCGCCGAAATCTCGCCCATGATGTCCGTCACGCGCTTGACCGCCTTCACGACCTCTTCCATCGTGGCGCCAGCTTCGTGAGCGAAGGTCGAGCCATCGGAAACACGCGCCACCGACGCGTGAATCAAGCCCTTGATCTCTTTGGCCGCCGCCGACGAACGTTGCGCAAGATTGCGCACTTCGCCTGCGACGACTGCAAACCCGCGCCCTTCTTCGCCTGCCCGCGCCGCTTCCACTGCCGCATTGAGCGCGAGAATATTCGTCTGGAACGCGATGCCTTCGATCACCCCGATGATGTCGCCAATACTCTTCGCACTCGCGTTGATCTGCTCCATCGTCGCCACCACGCGTCCGACCACCACGCCGCCCTTCTCCGCAATCTCCGATGCGTTGTAAGCCAGCGAACTCGCCTGCTTCGCGTTCTCGGCGTTCTGGCGCACAGTGGAAGTCAGCTCCTCCATGCTCGACGCGGTCTTTTCCAGCGCGACGGCCTGTTGTTCCGTGCGCTGCGACAAGTCCACGTTGCCCTGCGAAATCTCGCCGGATGCCGACGCGATTGCTTCCGCGCTGGCCGCGATTTCGCCGACCGTCGTCGATAAATCCTTCTGCATGCCCGAGAGCGCATAGAGCATGCTGGTGTTGTCGCGTTTGGCGATCGCGATACGGTTCGACAAATCGCCCGCCGCGATCCGGCTCGCGATTTCCATCGCGTAGACCGGTTCGCCGCCGAGTTGTTTTGCGAGCCGCCGCACGACCCATTCGCTCACCGTCAACGCCAGCACGATCAGCACCAGCGTCAGCACGGCCACCATCACGAACGATGCGTGATAGATGGAAGCCGCCGAATCGATAGTCGCTTTAGCCGCGACACCACGCTGCTCGATAAGCACGTTCACCAGCTTCTCCAGCTTGCCCGTCGCCACCAGGAGCGAGACGTCCTGGATGCCCACTTGCCAGTTCATCTGCGACAGATCGAGCGGTTGTTCCTTCACCAGTTTCACAAAGGTGCGCAGATCAGTGCTCCACGCGCCGACGGCCGTCGCCAGACGCTTCTGGTCGCCGGTCGGATCTGCGTAGTTTTGCAGACCCTGTTGCCCACGGCCGATATCGGCGAGCGCGTGTTCGATGTCCGCGCCGAGTTCGTCGCGTTCCTTCGCGGTCGTCGCCGTGAGCAGCATTTTTTGCGAACGGCTCGCGCGCAACACGGCGCCGCGCAGTTCCTCGACGGCGCGGCTGGCGACATAACCCTCGCGATAAATCGACCCCGTCGAGCCATTGAGACGGCTGATCTGCGTCAGCGCAATCACGCCGATGACGAGCGTGCCGATCAGCAACAACGCAAACGCCAGGCGCAGCGACGCCTTGACGGACAACGAACGGCCGTTCGTGCCGGCGACCTTGGCCAGCGCCTTGACGGCGGCCTTGGCGCCGCCTTCGGGAATAAAGCCAGCGCCGGGATTACCCCGCAGCGAAAACGGTTTCATCTATTGAATTCCCCAGTTTTGATTGGCATCGCGCGACCTGCTTCTTGGGCGGGACGCACGGCTACATCAATGGTCTACGGCGGGAAACGGCGCTTCTTTAGATGTGTTTTCTGCATAGGTTACAAATTCATGTCTATCTCACCAAAAATGGGCGTACTGGGTCCAGGCATGGGCAAGCTGCTGTCCGCTTCGCGACAAAATTTGGCCGGACAATGCATAGAGGACAATCTAGAATTGTCAGCAAATGGCGCATTGGCGGCGCTGCTTAGGACCAACGAAACACACGAGAGACTACTTCCGGCCCATCATCATGCAGACAAGTATCGAAAAAAGCGCGCTTGGCGCCGCCCCTGCCTTGAGCCCCGCTGTTCCGCGCACCGTGTTTTCCGTGCTTGGCGCGATCAGTTTTGCGCATTTGCTCAACGACATGATCCAGTCGCTGATCCTCGCCATCTATCCGATGTTCAAGAGCGAGTTCGCGTTGTCGTTTGGACAGATCGGCTTGATTACGCTGACTTACCAGATTACGGCGTCGTTGCTGCAGCCGCTGGTCGGCCTATATACCGATAAACATCCGAAGCCGTATTCGTTGCCGGTCGGTATGGGTTTTACGTTGTGCGGATTGTTATTGATGTCGGCGGCCGGAAGCTATCCGGTATTGCTGATCGCCGCAGCGCTGGTCGGATGTGGATCGTCGATATTCCATCCTGAATCGTCGCGCGTGGCGCGCATGGCGTCGGGCGGACGGCATGGTCTTGCGCAGTCGCTGTTTCAGGTCGGAGGTAATGCGGGCAGCTCCCTCGGGCCGTTATTGGCCGCCTTGATCGTGATGCCGCATGGACAACGCAGCATCGCGTGGTTTTCGGCTGCGGCGCTGCTTGCCATCATTGTGTTGGCGAACATCGGGCGCTGGTATCAACGTCATCCGGCAGTGAAGAAGGCACGTGGCACGGTCGCGGTGTCGGTTTTGCCGCGCAATAAGGTATTGATGGCCATGACAGTGTTAATGCTGCTGGTGTTTTCGAAGTATTTTTATCTGGCGAGCATTAGTAGCTACTTCACGTTTTATCTGATCAGCAAGTTTCATTTGCCGGTGGAAACTGCGCAAGTGCATCTTTTTTGGTTCCTTGCGGCTGTGGCCGTGGGCACGATCGTGGGCGGGCCTGTCGGCGACAAGATCGGCCGGAAGGTAGTGATCTGGGTATCGATATTGGGCGTCGCGCCATTCACCTTGATGTTGCCGTTTGCAAATCTCTTCTGGACAGGCGTGCTCTCCGTCGTAATCGGACTAATCCTCGCATCGGCGTTTTCCGCGATCCTGGTTTATGCGACGGAACTGGTCCCCGGCAAGGTCGGCATGGTCGCTGGGCTGTTCTTTGGCTTCGCGTTCGGCATGGGCGGGATCGGCGCGGCGGTCCTTGGCCATCTGGCTGACGCGACGAGCATCGACTATGTCTATAAGGTTTGTTCGTTCCTGCCGCTGATCGGAGTCCTGACGATCCTGCTGCCAAACACCCGGGAGAAACGGATATCGGCATAAGCGTGATGATCACGGTCATGTGAGCAGAACAGGCATACGACCGGCGAGCGCACGACTCTAAAACGAGTTTTCGCTTCGACGTTCCAGGCGCCCCACAAGGTTGTCACTTGACAACCTTGTGGGGCGCCTCTATTATGGAGCTAAGGATGACTCGTTCACAGCATCAAAAGAAAGAGATTGAAGAAGCGCTACGGCACGCTGAAACGCATGGCTGGCGCGTTGAACAAGGAGGAAGTCATGCATGGGGGCGGATTTATTGCCCATACAACGCAGCTGAGTGCCGCTGCGGGGAATTTTGTATCACCAGTGTGTGGGGTACGCCGAAAAACCCAACGAATCATGCGCGGGCAATCAAGCGCGTAGTCGACAACTGCACATTCCAGTCAGACAAGGTTTCCGAACAATCAACGGTCTCACTTAAAGCGAAGCCATGGAATACACATTCACATTGAAGTACCGGTTGTCAGAAAACGACTGCGATCATGAAGAATTGATCGGGCGTCTCGGTGCAGCAGGATGCGACGACGCATTAATCGGCGTAGGTCAGCCGGGCCGGATCGCACTGGCATTCACGCGCGAAGCGGAGAGCGCGGAAGCGGCATTGATGAGTGCATTGAAGGACGTCAAGTCGGCCATTCCATCAGCGGCACTGGTGGAGGCGTCACCTGATTTTGTCGGCCTGACCGACGTCGCTGACGCGATTGGCGTAACGCGTCAGAACATGCGCAAGTTAATGCTCACGAACGCGGCTACGTTTCCATTACCGGTACACGAGGGCAGCACGGCAATCTGGCATCTGGCGGAAGTAATGGACTGGCTGAAGGCAAAAGGCACATACGAGCTTGAGCAATCGGTTCACGAAATTGCGGAAACGACAATGCAGGTCAATCTAACCAAAGAGGCACAGCGAATCACACCGCGAGTGCAGCGGGAGCTGCGCTCGCTGGTGAAATAAAAGTAAAAAGCGCTACCGCGCCAAAGCCTCCTTCACCTGCACCAACGCCCCCGCATCTTCAATCATTGGCAGATCGCCGGGGTCGCGCCCTTCGGCCAGCGCAGCGATCGCCCGCCGCAACAACTTGCCCGATCGGGTCTTCGGCAACATCGCCAGAAAATGCACTCGGGCTGGACGAGCTATCGCGCCCAAATGCGCATCGACGCTGCGGGCGAGTTCCGCTTCAAGCGCTTCGCGTGCGCCGGCACCATCCAAAGCCTGGGCATCGCGCAACACGACAAACGCCAGCGCGACTTGCCCTTTTACCGAATCTGCGACGCCCACAACCGCCACCTCGGCCACGGCCCGATGACTGCTTATCGCCTCCTCGATTTCGCGCGTGCCCAACCGATGTCCCGCCACATTGATCACGTCATCGGTGCGCCCTAGAATGGACACGTAGCCATCCTCGTCGGTCACGCCCCAATCGAAGGTCGAATACAGCTGCTGCCCCGGCACACTGTTCCAGTAGGTCTTGATAAAGCGCGAATCGTCGCCCCACACGGTCTGCATGCAACCGGGCGGCAAGGGATAATCGAGCGTTATCACGCCCTTCTCACCCGGCGCGCAGATCTCGCCAGTTGCCTCGTTGCGTACGGTTAATGCAAAGCCCATCGACGGCACACCCGGCGATCCAAGCTTCGGTGGCAACGCTTCAATACCCCGCGGAATCGCGATCATCGGCCAGCCGGTTTCGGTCTGCCAGTAGTTATCGACGACGGGCTTTTTCAGCGCGCCTTGAATCCACTGCGCGGTGGGTTCATCGAGTGGTTCGCCGGCGAGAAACAGCGTGCGCAGACTCGATAAATCCGCTTGCTCCATCAGCTTCGGATCCTGCTTCTTGAGCACGCGCAATGCGGTAGGCGCGGTGAACATCAGATTGATCCTGTGCTGCTCGATGATCCGCCACCAGATGCCGCCGTCGGGGCGAATCGGCGTGCCTTCGTACATGACCGTCGTCAGCCCGGCAATCAGCGGCGCATAGACGATGTAGCTGTGCCCGACCACCCAGCCGACGTCCGAGGCGGTCCACATGGTGTCGCCCGGCTTGCCCTGGAAGATGTGTTCCATCGATGCCGCCAGCGCTACCGCGTACCCGCCCACATCGCGTTGCACGCCCTTCGGCTTGCCGGTCGTGCCCGACGTGTAGAGCACATATGAGGGTTCGTTCGATTCGAGCCAGACGCAGGGAACATGGGCATCGAAGAATTGTTCGCGCAGCGGCTCGTACTCAACCAGATACGGCGCCTGCAACCGCTCGGGCGCGAGCTGCCGGTCGATCAGCAACACCTTCGGCACCTTGTGCGTGGCGCGCGCCAGCGCTTCATCGACTAGTGGCGTGTAATCGATCACCTTGCCTGCCCGCGCGCCGGCATCGGCAGTGACGATCAGCACGGGCGTGGCGTCATCAATACGCGCCGCCAGGCTCGGCGCCGCGAAGCCGCCGAACACGACTGAATGGATCGCGCCAAGCCGCGCGCACGCGAGCATCGCGAACAGGGCTTCGGGGATCATCGGCAGGTAGATCAGGACGCGCTTGCCCTGGGTCACGCCAAGCGAGCGCATCACAGCGGCCATGCGGTTCACTTCGGCGTGCAGTTCGGTGTAGGTGTAGCGCCGCTCGATGCCCGTTTCCGTCGATACATACACCAGCGCGTTCTGCTGAGCGCGCGCGGCGAGATGGCGGTCAATGGCGTTGTAGCAGAGATTGGTCTTGCCGCCGACGAACCAGCGCGCGAACGGCGGATTGCTGCGATCGAGCACGTGCTCGAACGGCGTTTCCCAATGGATGCGCCGCGCCTGTTCGCCCCAGAACGATTCCGGATCTTCAATCGAACGGCGGTGAGCTTCACGATAAGTCGGCATTCGAACCCCCGTCTGGTAGCGGAACGCCGCGCCTGAATCGCGTTCAGGCGTTCAGACGCGGCGAATTGCTCCTGAGCATAGTTCAGGCCACGGGGCGCTGCTAGAGAGGGACGGCCCTGAGTCGACCGTTTTGCCAGGTCGCCACGTATGCCGCCATTACGGCATCTGCAAACGCGGCTTATCGGTTGATTGCGGTTTGGCCAGATCGCTTGCCGAATGCTTGAGCAGCACGGGTGCGAGTTCGCCGGCGACACGCATGCTCGACACCACGACCGTTCGCACGCCGCTGCCCTGCGTCACGGTGCGCGCGGCTTCCCGTGTCGTCGCCCGTGCTTCGGTCCTCGGCTCGATCACGATAAACCCGCGGCAAAAAAGCGCGAGCGTTGCNCGCTGCGAGCGTAACCAGGCGTTGCGCAGGCGCGTGTCGCCGGCGGTTTCATCGGCGTTATGTTCCGACACGATCACAAACGGCGTCTTCAGCGACAACAGCCGCTGCATCTCGGCGCCCCAGGCAAACGCATAGCCGGGCTGCACCGCTCGGCGGCGCAAGCGCACAAGTGGGAAGCGGCTGGCGTCGTGCAAACGCTGATCGGGCACATCGCGCGCGTCGATGACAACGCACGCGGGCGTGATGGACTTGGCCGAGGGAGATTGGGTGGCGATCACAGCGGTCTCGTACTCCAGAAATTCATGGCTAAAGCAAGATTCGCGACTATCGGACGACGTGAAAACCGGGGTGGCCGGGGCTGCGTGGCGATATCGCTGGCGGGCTGCGCAGCTGTGGCGAGCCATGCGCGGCGCGTGGTCTCGATCACGCGTGCGGCGTTCGCGGACATTGCGCGCTGTGCCCGGCTGGAGTCGGGCGTCGTTTGGGTCATGTGGACCTCCTGTCGTCCCGAACATTGTAATTGCGAATCNTTNTCATTTACAAGAGAGAATTTTGGGGCACNAAACGAGGAGGGAAACGAAGCGGAACGACGCTACGGCGCTGATTGGCCGCGCCGCCCGGATAGAAAGCGTTGGAGCAACGCTTCTGATTTTGGTTCAGCAGAAAACGGAGGTGCTGCCGCGCGCGAAGGCGGGCTGCGAGACCATCACGAAAAGAACGTTCAGGAAGCGATATTTACGTCACCAGGGAACGCCCACGCGGCCAAAAACCTTCGCAATACCCCCGATGAATACGCCCCGCCAAGCGCATGCAGAAACTCGAGAAACGATTCAGGCGCGTCGGCATCAGCGGTATCCGACACTGTGCGCACGATCGCGCACCGAACACCGTGCTCGAAGCACACCTGCGCGAGCGCCGCGCCTTCCATCTCGACCGCCAGCGCATCGGGCAACGCTGCGCGCAGGGCATTCACCTCGTCGTGACTCGAAACAAACCGGTCGCCGCTCACAATCAGCCCACGATGCAAGCGCGGCGGATGCACGCCGAAACGTGCCTCCAACGCAGCATGTTCATCGGCGAGAAAAGCGCTGCACGCATCTGCCAGCGCAGCGTTCAGGGTGACATCGCCGGGAAACCGCTCCATGCCCAGCAAGGGCACTTCAAAGCGCGGAAACAACGGCGATGCGTCCAGATCGTGCTGCATCAGCGTCTCGCCGATCACGATGTCGCCTACACGCACGTCGGCGCGCACACCACCGGCCACCCCGGTGAACACAATGGCATCGACGCCGAACACGTGGATCAACGCGCTCGCCGTTGCCGCGGCTGCCACCTTACCGACGCGCGCGAGCGTGACCACGCAAGGCACCCCATGCGCCAACCCGACGTGATATTCACGCCGGCCGATGGTTTCGGTGCGCACGTCGCCGGCGGCGTGCATCGATTCGATCAGGTCACCGAGTTCCTGCGGCAATGCGGCCATGATGCCGAGACGATTCACACGCATGGTCATTCCACCGCCTGCAATTTAGCGACCGCCAGCGCGAGCCACTTCTCGCCGTGTCGTTTGAAGCGGACTTGCGCACGGGCGTCCGCACCCGATCCTTCCAGCGCGATCACGGTGCCTTCACCAAACTTGGTGTGAAACACCGGCTGACCGACCTTGAAACCGGTGTCGGCGGCGCGTTGATTGTTGGCGAACGCGGGCAACGGCTTGCCGGCATCGGGATCGGTGTACGCAGCGCGTTCTCCGCGCTCCTGCCCCGGCCGCGCGAACCAGTCGCGGCCCCAGCCGGCGTTATCCGACCGTCCGCCCCAGCGCGCACCCGCCTCCACTTTCGGCGTGAGCCACTTGAGCGACTCCTCAGGAAGTTCATCGAAGAAACGGGAACGGATGTTGTAGCGCGTCTGACCATGCAACATCCGGCTCTGCGCAAACGACAGATATAGCCGCTCCTTCGCCCGCGTGATCGCCACGTACGCCAGACGCCGCTCCTCCTCGAGCCCGTCGCTTTCCTGCGCGCTGTTCTCGTGCGGGAACAAGCCCTCCTCCAGTCCCGTGATGAACACCGCCATGAATTCGAGACCCTTGGCTGCGTGCACCGTCATCAATTGCACGGCGTCCTGACCGGCTTGCGCCTGGTTATCGCCGGCTTCGAGCGATGCGTGCGACAGGAAACCCGCCAGCGGTGTCATGGTGTCGGGATTCTGCGCGGGATCGGCAGGGCTTTCTGGATCGAGCACATCGACGGACGGATCATCCGTCGCCAAGCCGATTTCCGGCGCGTTGGTCGCGCCCGGACGCAATGGAATGGACCGCGCGGGAGTGTCGAGACCGTAGCCCTCCTCTTGCACGAACGCGGCTGCGGCGTTCACCACTTCCTGCAAGTTCTCCAGGCGGTCCTGGCCTTCGCGCTCGTTCTCGTAATGAGCGGCGAGACCGCTCGTTCGAATCACGTATTCCACCGTTTCCGGCAAGCTCATTTGCCGCGTTTCAGCGCGCATCTTCGCGATCAACTGCGCAAAAGCGCCAATGCTCGAACCCGCCTTGCCTGTCACGTACGGAACGGCGGCGGCCATTGAACAATTGTAGAGACGCGCGGCGTCGGCCAGTTGCTCGATCGATCTTGCACCGATCCCGCGCGTCGGAAAATTCACGACTCGGGCGAACGCGGTGTCGTCGTTTGGATTGTCGATCAGGCGCAGATACGCCAGCGCGTGCTTCACTTCCTGGCGTTCGAAGAACCGCAAGCCGCCATACACGCGATACGCAATGCCCGCGTTCACCAGCGTATGTTCGATGGTCCGCGACTGCGCGTTGCTTCTATACAGGATCGCGATCTCGCCGCGCGCTGCGCCGGCATGAATCATCGCCTTGATCTCCTCGACGATCCACGCCGCCTCCTGCGTATCGGTCGCGGCTTCGTACACACGGACCGGCTCACCGTGACCGGCGTCGGTGCGAAGATTCTTACCCAGCCGCCGCGAATTCTTGGCGATCAGGAAGTTGGCGGTATCGAGAATATGACCGTGCGAGCGATAGTTCTGCTCCAGCTTGATCATGTTGCGCACGTGGTACTCGCGCTCGAAGTCGTGCATATTGCCCACGTTCGCACCGCGAAATGCGTAGATGGACTGATCGTCGTCGCCCACCGCGAAGATCGCGTTGTGCTCTCCCGCCAGCATCTTCAGCCACGCGTATTGCAGCTTGTTCGTGTCCTGGAACTCATCCACCAGGATGTTGCGAAAGCGCGCCTGATAATGCGCGCGCAACGGCGGATTGTGCGCCAGCAGCTCATAACAACGCAGCAGCAGTTCGGGAAAATCCACAACGCCTTCGCGCTGGCACTGCTGCTCGTACGCCACATACAGCTCGACGAACTTCATGTTGAAAGAATCGGTCGCGTCGACGTCTTTCGGGCGTAGCCCCTGTTCCTTCGCGTTGTTGATGAAGTACTGGAGGTTTTTCGCCGGATATTTCTCGTCGTCGATATTCAGGCCTTTCATCAGCCGTTTGATAGCGGACAACTGGTCGGCGGTGTCGAGGATCTGGAATGTCTGCGGCAGGCCGGCGTCGCGGAAATGCGCGCGCAGCATGCGGTTGCACAGGCCGTGGAAGGTGCCGATCCACATGCCGCGGGTGTCGATGGGCATCATCGCGGTCAGGCGCGCCATCATTTCCTTGGCGGCCTTGTTCGTGAACGTGACGGCGAGAATGGTCGTGGGCGTCGCATATCCCTGCTGGATCAGCCACGCGATGCGCGTGATCAGCACGCGCGTCTTGCCGCTGCCCGCCCCCGCCAGGATGAGCGCCGGCTCGTTCGGCAGCGTGACGGCGGCAAGTTGTTCGGGATTCAGATTGGCGAGCAGATCGGGCATGGGGCGAGTCTTCCGGTGGGTCGAACATTATAAGACCCCTCGCACGGACACGTTTTCGAAACAAATGCGCCGCGGCCCGTAAATCGGCCACCGGTCCGGTAAGACCTTATAATTCACCGATGTCGCTGGTCGACCCCCGCTTCTTTTTTACGCATTTTTCGGCAGATCCCACCCCATGAGTGACAACACGCTTGCGAAGAGTTTCGAGCCCCAAAACATCGAGTCCCATTGGGGACCGGAATGGGAAAAGCGCGGCTACGCCGCGCCAACCCTGATCGAAGGCAAAAAAGATTTCTCGATTCAACTCCCGCCGCCGAACGTCACCGGCACGCTGCACATGGGTCACGCGTTCAACCAGACCATCATGGACAGCCTCACCCGCTACCACCGCATGCTCGGTGAAAACACGCTGTGGCTGCCAGGGACGGATCATGCGGGTATCGCCACGCAGATCGTCGTGGAGCGGCAACTCGACGCCCAAGGCATATCGCGGCATGATCTCGGCCGCGAAGAATTCCTCAAACACGTCTGGGAATGGAAGCAGAAATCCGGTTCGACCATCACGAATCAAGTGCGCCGCCTGGGCGCCTCCATCGACTGGTCGCGCGAATATTTCACGATGGACGACAAAATGTCTCCCGTCGTGCTCGACGTGTTCGTCACGCTATACAAGCAAGGCCTGATTTATCGCGGCAAACGGCTGGTGAACTGGGACCCGGTGCTGGGTACGGCCGTGTCCGACCTGGAAGTAGCCAGCGAAGAAGAAGCCGGCAGCCTGTGGCACATCAATTACCCGCTGCCGGACGGCTCCGGCCACGTGACGGTCGCGACCACCCGCCCGGAAACCATGCTCGGCGACACCGCCGTGATGGTCCATCCGGAAGACGAGCGTTACGCGCATCTGATCGGCAAGACGGTCATGCTGCCGTTGTCGAACCGGGAAATCCCCGTGATTGCGGACGACTACGTGGATCGCGAGTTCGGCACCGGCGTAGTCAAGGTCACGCCCGCGCACGATTTCAACGACTATCAGGTCGGCCTGCGCCATAAGCTGCCGATGATCGAGATTCTCACGCTCGACGCAAAGATCAACGACAACGCGCCTGAAAAATATCGCGGCATGGACCGCTTCGACGCACGCAAGCAAGTCGTGGCCGATCTGGAAGCGCTCGGCCTGCTGGAGTCCGTCAAACCGCACGCACTGATGGTGCCGCGCGGGGACCGCACCGGCGTGGTGATCGAGCCGATGTTGACCGACCAGTGGTTCGTCGCCATGAGCAAGCCGGCGCCGGAAGGCACGTTCAATCCGGGCAAATCGATCGCGGAAACGGCACTCGACGTGGTGCGCAACGGCGAAATCAAGTTCGTCCCGGAAAACTGGTCGACGACTTATTATCAGTGGCTCGAAAACATCCAGGACTGGTGCATCTCGCGCCAGCTCTGGTGGGGCCACCAGATCCCGGCGTGGTACGGCGATAACGGCGAAATCTTCGTTGCGAAGACGGAAGCTGAAGCGCGCGCGGAAGCCACTGAAAAAGGCTACACCGGCGGGCTCAAACGTGACGACGATGTGCTCGACACGTGGTTTTCATCGGCGCTCGTGCCGTTTTCATCGCTCGGCTGGCCGAACGAAACGCCGGAACTGAAGCACTTCCTGCCCTCGTCCGTCCTCGTGACGGGTTTCGACATCATCTTCTTCTGGGTCGCCCGGATGGTGATGATGACCACGCATTTCACCGGCAAAGTCCCCTTCGACACGGTCTACGTCCATGGTCTCGTGCGCGACGCGGAAGGCCAGAAGATGTCGAAGAGCAAGGGCAACACGCTCGACCCGATCGATATCGTTGACGGAATCGACCTGGAAACGCTCGTCTCCAAGCGTATTACGGGTCTGATGAACCCGAAGCAAGCGGAAAAAATCGAGAAAAAGACCCGCAAGGAATTCCCGGAAGGGATTCAGCCGTTCGGCACCGACGCGCTGCGCTTCACGATGGCGTCCATGGCCACGCTCGGTCGCAACGTGAATTTTGATCTGGCAAGGTGCGAGGGATATCGTAATTTTTGCAATAAGCTGTGGAATGCTACCCGCTTTGTTCTGATGAATACCGAAGGCCACGACTGTGGTTTCGGCAAGCCGGAAGAATGCGCCGCAGGCGATTGTGGACCGGGCGGATACCTTCACTTCTCCCCGGCTGACCGCTGGATTGTGTCGCTTTTGCAGCGCGTGGAGGCGGAAGTGGAGAAGGGTTTCGCCGATTACCGTTTCGACAACGTGGCGAGCGCAATCTATAAATTCGTCTGGGACGAGTATTGCGACTGGTATCTGGAACTGGCCAAGGTGCAGATCCAGACCGGCGCGCCCGAACAGCAACGTGCGACCCGCCGCACCCTGCTTCGTGTACTGGAAACCGTGCTGCGTCTCGCGCACCCGATCATTCCGTTCATCACGGAAGCCTTGTGGCAGAAGGTTGCGCCGCTGACCGACTTGTACCCCAAGGTCAAGGAAGGCGCTGAGACCGCATCCATCATGATTCAGTGCTACCCGGTCGCGCAACCGTCTAAAATTGACGAATCATCTGAACAGTGGGCGGCCGAACTGAAGGCGGTTATCGATTCATGTCGTAATCTGCGCGGCGAGATGAATCTTTCACCGGCGGTCAAGGTGCCGTTGCTGGCAACCGGCGACGAAGCGCAGCTCAGATCGTTCGCGCCGTATGTCCAGGCGTTGGCGCGTTTGTCTGAAGTGAAGATCATCGCCGACGAATCTGCGCTCGACGCAGAGGCGAGTGGCGCGCCAGTTGCTATCGTAGGAACGAACAAGCTGGTCTTGAAGGTCGAAATCGATGTTGCCGCTGAACGCGAACGGCTGACGAAGGAAGTGGACCGCCTGGAGCAGGAGATCGCGAAGGCCCGTGTGAAGCTGGAAAACGAGAGCTTTGTTGCCCGGGCGCCGGCCACGGTAGTAGAGCAGGAGCGCAAGAGGCTGGCGGAATTTGAATCGACTTCTGACAAGTTGAAAGCGCAGTTATCGCGGCTTCCGGCCTGAAAACGACCGATCGCTTGTTCCGTCTTATAGCAAAGTGCGTTTTTACGCTTGAAGAATTAATCTCGCCGCACTTTTTTATCAACGCATCAACCTGCATCATGGCATCTGCTTCCATGCCCATCGTTTCAGGCTTGACGTTTCAACACGATAAGAGGATCAGGGTCATCAAATGCTAAAAGTTACGAAAGCGGTTTTCCCGGTTGCGGGTCTCGGTACCCGATTCCTCCCCGCGACCAAGGCCAGCCCGAAGGAAATGCTGCCTGTGGTCGACAAGCCGCTGATCCAGTACGCGGTCGAAGAAGCCATGGCCGCCGGCATCACGGAAATGATCTTCGTGACGGGGCGCAGCAAGCGCGCGATCGAGGATCACTTCGACAAGTCATATGAGATCGAAGCCGAGCTGGAAGCGCGCGGCAAGCAAAAGCTGCTCGATCTCGTGCGTAGCATCAAGCCAAGCCACGTCGATTGTTTTTATGTGCGTCAGGCCGAAGCGCTCGGTCTCGGCCACGCTGTGCTGTGCGCGGAAAAGCTGGTCGGCGACAACCCGTTCGCCGTGATCCTCGCGGACGACTTGCTGTATGGCACGCCGCCAGTGATGTCGCAGATGATCGAAGTGTTCGATCACTATCACAGCTCGGTGATCGGGGTGGAAGAGATCCCGGCGCAGGATTCCAAGTCGTACGGCGTGATCGACGGGAAAGAGTGGGAAGACAATATTTTCAAGCTGTCGGGCATTGTGGAAAAGCCGGAACCTGAAGTTGCGCCGTCGAATCTTGGCGTGGTCGGGCGGTATGTCCTGAAGCCGCGCATCTTCGATCACATCCGCGCGTTAAAGCCGGGCGCCGGCGGTGAACTGCAACTGACGGACGCGATCCAGTCGCTGCTCGCCGACGAACAAGTGCTCGCGTACAAGTATCACGGCACGCGTTTCGACTGTGGCAGCAAGCTCGGTTATCTGAAAGCGACGGTGGAATTCGCGTTGCGCCACCCGGAAGTGGCTAAGGATTTCCAGGAATACTTGAACACGCGCTCGCCGCATTTGCTCGGCTAAGCGCTCAGATGAGCGTCAAGCCGCCAGCAGGCGGCGTGCGGTTGTAAGAAAAAATGCCCATGAGAAAAAATCATGGGCATTTTTTTATCGGCCTGGGTCAGGTAGCTGCGGGTTAGCGGCAGGTTAGCGGCGCCGCATCAGGAAGGTGAACACTTTGTCGTGCGACGTCGATTCCACCAGTTCATTCCCCGTCTGCTTCGAAAACGCCGCAAAGTCGCGCTGCGAACCTGGGTCGGTCGCCATTACTTTCAATATCTGACCACTTTGCATATCGGCCAGCGCTTTCTTCGCCCGCAAGATAGGCAACGGGCAAGTGAGCCCGCGCGCATCGACTTCCTTGTGCACTTCCATCGAATTGAGCCTTGTTCGAACACGCTTTATGAGAGTTCGATTTTACCTCAGTGCCTAAAAATTCACCGCCTGGCCTTTAGTAAGCGCTTCCCGCATGGCAATGCCGATGCGCGTTGCTTCCCGCGCGTCCTCCAGGGTAAGGCCTGTTGCCGGGCCGCCCGTCAGCGATGCCACGAACGCCTCCGCTTCGTTCAGGAACGCGTGTTCGAAGCGCTCGAAGAACGTCGGTGTGCATTCGTTGCGAACGCCGGTGGCATCGAAGATCTCTACGCGATTCGCCCGCGGATTGTGTCCCACCGATAACGCCCCGCCCGTTCCGACCACTTCCGTTTGCGTATCGTGACCGTGGGCGCTCGTGCGCGATGCGTGGAAAACCGCCAATCGGCCGCCTTCGAATTCGCAGATCGCAACGCCGTTGTCGATATCGCCGCATTCCGCCAGGCCTTCGTGGATCGCGATGGTGCCGCTTGCGAACACGCGCGTGACTGGCGGGTTGCCAAGCATCCAGCGCGCCAAGTCGATGTCGTGGACGCTGCAATCGAGGAACAAACCGCCCGACGTCGGCGCGAAACGCACGAAAAAACCATCGGGATCGTTCTTGTCGACGGTCTGCGAACGGACCATGAACGGCCGGCCGATCGCGCCTTGCTGGATCTTGTTGAAGGCGTCGCGGTAACTCGCATCGAAACGGCGCACAAAGCCGATCATCACCTGAAGATGCGGAAATCGCGCGCTTTCTTCGATCACCCGATCGCACTGCGCCAGATCCAGCGACAACGGTTTTTCGCAGAACACATGCTTGCCCGCACGCAACGCCGCGATGATCTGATCGGCGTGCAGCGACGTCGGCGTGACGAGCCAGACCGCATCGAGCGATGCGTCTTTCAGCATCGATTCGTAGTCGCTGTGAAGCGCGAGTTCAGGGAGGTTCGCCTGAGCCCATTCCCGTTCCGCCGCGACCGGGCTGCAAGCCGCCGCGAGCGTTGCGCCCGGTACGTGCCACGCGAGGTTGCGTGCGTGGCGCTGACCCAGCCGACCCAATCCAACAATACCAATCCGCACCGGCGCTTTCATGCTGCACCCAACTTAATGATTGTCCCTTCGCGCCACGAGCGCGTCGCTGCTTCGGCGAGTTCCAGCGCCTTCAGTCCGTCCGCGACTGTGGTGCGAACTGGCTTGCCTTCCTGGACGGCATCGAAGAAATGGGCGATTTCCAGCGCATACGCCGCACGATAACGCTCCAAGAAAAACGCTTCCGGCACATCGTTCGAGACTGCGGTCTTTGAATACGCGGTGACCTCCGTCGGCCGCACGTTGCCGGCTTGCAGCATGCCTTGGCTGCCGAGCAATTCGAAGCGCTGGTCGTATCCATACGCCGCGCGTCGCGCCGTGTTGATCTGGCACAAGCGGCCGCGCTTGGTGCGGATCGTGACGGCAGTCGAATCGATATCACCCGCTTCCGCAATCGCCGGATCCGACAAGCAGCTTCCGGTGGCGTGCAGCGTGTCGGCTTCGTCGTCGAGCATCCAGCGGAAGACATCGAAATCGTGGATCAGCATGTCTTTGAAGATGCCGCCCGAATGCTTGATGTAATCGACCGGCGGCGCGCCCGGGTCACGGCTCGTGACGATCAGCATTTCCGGATCGCCGATCTCACCGGCCTCCACGCGAGCCTTCAACGCGGAAAAAGTCGGATCGAAGCGGCGCTGGAAACCGATCATGCAAACCACGCCCGCTTTCGCGACGGCATCGGCGCAAGCGCGTGCGCGCTCAAGCGTCAGGTCCACCGGCTTTTCGCAGAACACATGCTTCTTTTGCGCCGCCGATTTCAGGATCAGATCGGCGTGCGTATCCGTGCTCGAACACACGACGGTCGCGCCAATCGACGCATCGCCGAGCGCGCCTTCCACATCCGCCACTTGCGCGCCGTGCAGCGCCGCCAGTGCCGCGGCAGCTTCCTTATTTACGTCCACAACGTACTTCAGGCGCACACCCGGCTGCTTCGCCAGATTCGCCGCATGGATCTTGCCGATCCGCCCTGCTCCGAACACCGCCACATCAATCGTCATAGCCGCCTGTCTCCCTTGATTCTTCTACGTTCAGTTCAAGCCGGTACGCAAGCGCGATAAACAGCGCCTGGCACAGGCAGATCGTGCTCGTGAGCGAACGGAACGCAAACGCGCTGCCTTCCTTCACGAACAAATGCGCGCTCGCGTGACGCGCGAGCGGCGAAAGCTGGCCGTCGGTAATAACCAGCGTCTTGGCGCCGTGATGCTGTGCTGCGCGCACGCAGTACTGCGTCTCCTTGCCGTACGGCGCGAAGCTGATCGCGACCACCACGTCGCCCTTCTTCACGCTGCGGATCTGCTCGCGATACATGCCGCCGAATCCCGACACCAGATGCACGCGCTTGGCCGTGTGCTGCAGCGCGTAGACGATATAACTCGCCACCGGAAACGAACGCCGCACGCCGACCACGTAGATGTTCTCGGCCTGTTGCAGCATTTTCACAGCGGCTTCGAACTGGACGTCGTCGAGACCGGCTTCGAGTTCCGCCAGCCCACGCTGGCTCGCCGCGATAAATTCGCGCGCCACCGATCCGCCCGACAACTTGCCCGGCTTTTCATCGATGAGTTTCCTGATGCGCTGCTGATAGCTCTGCGCCGAGCCGCTCTGGCCCGTATAAGCCTGCTTGAAGATCGCCTGGAGGTCGGAGAAGCCGGAGAAGCCGAAGCGCTGGGCGAAGCGCACTACCGCTGAGGGATGCACGCCGCACGCGGCGGCGATATCGCCGGTGCGATCCATCATCACATTGCTGCGATGCTGTTCGATGTACGTCGCCACGCTTTTAAGCTGGCGCGGCAACGCGTCGTAAGCCTCGGTGATCCGCTGCATCAGCTCATCGACTGTCTGGATCGCGGTCGCTTCCTGGGGGTCTTGCGTGTCTTCCTGCATGCCTTGCTCGTGGTTTGTTCTGTATTCGATGCAATCGATTATAGATATCTCCCAGCACAAATGGAATGAATTTTCCAAACTTCTAATAGTTAAACTTCCTATTGCATACCGATGAGACTTGTCCTAATCTTGGTCGTGAGCAAGGGGCGTGGACACGCCGGATGCTCGTTCAGAAAAACAACCGAGATAGGTGGAGACAATGAGACTTTGCAATGGCCGAGCCGCTCTACGCGTGCTCGCGGCTGCCGCTGCGTTGTGCGGCGCAGCAGCACTGAGCAGTCAGGCAGCGCACGCTGCTCCCGACGCCCATTTCGTTTTGATCAGCCACGCGCCGGATTCGGACTCGTGGTGGAACACGATCAAGAACGCCATCAAACAGGCGGACGAGGACTTCAATGTCGAGACGGACTACCGCAATCCGCCGAATGGTGATATTGCCGATATGTCGCGCCTGATCGAACAAGCGGCGGCACGTAATTACGATGGCGTGATCGTCACCATTGCCGACTTCGACGTGCTGAAAGGCTCGATCGGCAAGGTCACCGCGAAGCACATTCCGCTCATCACGATCAACTCCGGCACCGAGGAGCAAAGCGCCCAACTCGGCGCGATCATGCACGTCGGACAGCCTGAATACACAGCGGGTAAAGCGGCGGGCGAAAAAGCGAAAGCAGCGGGCATCAAGTCGTTCCTGTGCGTCAACCATTACGCAACCAATCCGGCTTCGTTCGAGCGGTGCCGGGGTTTCGCGGAAGCGATTGGCGTCGACTTCAAGTCGTCGACGCTGGATGCAGGCCAGGATCCGACCACGGTGCAATCCAAGGTGAGCGCCTATCTGCGTAATCACCCGGACACCCAGGCCGTGCTCGCCCTCGGGCCCCTGTCGGCGGATCCGACCATCAAGGCGCTGCAGCAGATGGGCGTCGCGGGCAAGTTGTGGTTCGCGACCTTCGACTTTGACAACGACATCGCGAAGGCGATCCAGGACGGCACGATCCAGTTCGCCATCGACCAGCAACCCTACTTGCAGGGTTATATCCCGGTCGCGGTGCTGGCTATCGTGAAGAAGGATCACACCACGGACCCGGCCAAGATCCGCCAGATTCTCGAAGCAAATCCGAAGTTCAAGGCGCGGCTCAGCACGTACGGGCTTGCTCCGTCCTACGGGCCGCGCAATATCGGCTCCGGCCCGGGTTTTATCACCAAGGCCAATGTCGACAAGGTGCTCAAGTACGCAGGACAGTTCCGCTGAACCCGATGGTGGCGCGGCCACATGATGTGACAGCCGCGCCGCCGTTTCCAAAACGCATGAAAGCATTCATCACGTCATCCGCACTATCCAACTGTATCGCTCGCGTATCAGCATGTTCGCCCTGTGAACCAGCGCCGCATCGCGAATGAAAGACGAAGGAGACATCATGGGCGTAGCCGGAAAACCTATTCTCTCGGGACATCGCAAGCCGTCGAATGACGCCGCGACATCGAGCTCATCCACCGTCACCGCAGCAACCTCCGCCGACGAGCGTATCCGCCGCGAATCGCGTTTCGGGCACATTCTAAATCGTCCGGAATTCGCGGCAATCTCGGGAGCCGTGCTGGTCTTCGTCGTGTTCGGGGTCGCTGCCGGCGGCTCGGGCATGTTCAATCTCGACGGCATCATGAACTGGTCACAGGTGTCCGCTTACCTGGGTATCCTGGCCGTCGGCGCTTGCCTGTTGATGATTGCCGGCGAGTTCGACCTGTCGATCGGTTCCATGATCGGCTTCTCCGGGATGATGGTCGCCATTCCCACCGTCTATTTCCACTGGCCGATCTCACTCTCGATCCTGTTTGCCTTCGCGGGCTCGATGCTGCTCGGCGCACTGAACGGCTATCTCGTCATGCGCACGCGCCTGCCGTCGTTCATTGTCACGCTGGCCTTCCTGTTCATCCTGCGCGGCCTGACGCTCGCGCTGTCGATCATGTTCGCCGACCGGACGATCGTTTCGGGCGTGGGCGACATTGCCGCGAAAGACTGGCTCGCCAATACCCTTTTCCATGGAGTTGCCTTCCGCGATGTATTCGCGTGGTTCGGCCACATAGGAATCCTCAAAATGCTCGACAACGGCCAGCCGCTCGTGCCGGGCATTCCAAAAGTGATTATCTGGTGGGTCGTGCTCGCAGCCATCGGCGCGTTCATGCTCGCGAAGACCCGTTTCGGCAACTGGATTTTTGCGGCCGGCGGCGACGCGGTGGCAGCCAAGAATGTCGGCGTCCCGGTGCGGCGCGTGAAGATCTCGCTCTTTGTCCTGACTGCGTTCTGTGCGTGTCTGTTCGCCGTGCTGCAGGTTTGCGACATTGGCTCGGCGGCAGCGGACCGGGGCCTCGAAAAGGAATTCGAGGCGATCATCGCCGCGGTGATCGGCGGAACCTTGCTGACGGGCGGCTATGGCTCCGTGGTCGGCGCATGTTTCGGCGCCCTCATCTTTGGCGTGGTCCAGATTGGCATTGGCTACACCAGCGTGCCTTCTGACTGGTTCCGCGTATTCCTCGGCATGATGCTGCTGATCGCCGTGCTGTTCAATCACTATGTGCGCCGCCGCGTTTCGCAGGCTCAGTAAGTAGCTCATTAAGTAGCTCAATAAGGTCAAAGGAGACGAAGCCATGTCCGATTCCAACCAGAGCGCGTCAGCCTCGCCCGCGTCGAACGAAACCATCCTCGCGCTGGAAAACGTCAGCAAGTTTTTCGGCAAGGTGATCGCGCTGAACGGCGTCACGCTGCGCCTGAAACGCGGCGAAGTGCATTGCCTGCTCGGCGATAACGGCGCGGGCAAATCCACGCTGATCAAGACGCTGGCAGGTGTACATACGCCCTCCTCCGGCGAATATCTCGTCGATGGCAAACCCGTGCACTTCGGGTCGCCGAAAGAAGCGCTCGATCTCGGTATCGCTACCGTGTATCAGGATCTAGCGCTGGTGCCGCTGTTGTCAGTAGCACGCAATTTCTTCATGGGACGCGAGCCGCAGAAGAAACGCTTCGGCTTTCTCAACGTGATGGATCTGGATCTCGCCGCCGAGACATCGCGCGCACGGCTCTCGGAAATGGGCATCAATGTGCGCGACCCGCATCAGCCTATCGGCACGATGTCGGGCGGTGAGAAGCAATGTCTTGCGATTGCGCGAGCCATTCACTTTGGCGCACGCGTGCTGATCCTCGATGAACCCACGGCGGCTCTCGGCGTGAAGCAGAGCTTTAATGTGCTGAAGCTGATCCATACGGCGCGCGCGAAAGGCATCTCGGTGATCTTCATCACGCACAACGTGCATCACGCGTATCCCATCGGCGATTCGTTCACGCTGCTCAATCGTGGCAAATCGATGGGCACGTTCACGAAAGACACGATCACCAAGAACGAAGTGCTCGACATGATGGCCGGCGGCGCCGAAATGCAGCAAATGATGAACGAACTGGAAGGCGAGCCGGTTTAAACGCCTTAACGCCAGCGCCGGCTTTTCATCATCTACAGAACAGGATCGAACATGGCATTGCACTCATCAACCGGATCGCGGTTTGCTCCAGGGCGAACGCGCGACATCGTGTGTCTCGGGCGGCTCGCGGTCGATCTCTACGCGCAGCAAGTCGGCGCGCGGCTCGAGGACGTATCGAGCTTCGCAAAATATCTCGGTGGGTCGTCGGCGAATATCGCATTCGGATGCGCACGGCTAGGCCTCAAATCCGCCATGCTCTCGCGCGTCGGCAACGACCACATGGGCCGCTTTCTTACCGAGACTTTGGAACGTGAAGGCTGCGATACGAGTCATGTGCGCATCGATCACGACCGGCTGACGGGGTTGGTCCTGCTTGGCATAGAAGACCGCGATACCTTCCCGCTCGTGTTCTATCGCGATGACTGCGCGGACATGGCCGTCGATGAAAACGACTTCGACGAGGCGTTCATCGCGTCATCGAAAGCGCTGCTGATTACAGGCACGCATTTCTCCACCGATCAGGTCAACCGCACGAGCCGTCGCGCGCTCGAATACGCGCGTCGCAATCAGGTTCGTACGGTGCTTGATATCGACTACCGGCCAGTACTTTGGGGGCTGACCGGGAAGGCCGATGGCGAGACGCGGTTTATCGCGAACGAAGGCGTGACCGCGCATTTGCAAGGCATCTTGCCGTTGATGGATCTGGTGATCGGTACGGAAGAAGAGTTCCGGATTGCAGGCGGCAAAGACAATCTCATCGATGCCCTCGCGGCCGTTCGTGCCGTGACGGACGCCATGCTTGTGGTCAAGCGCGGACCGATGGGCTGTTCGATCGTCGACGGCGACGTGCCGGTTTCCATCGACGACGCGCCGGTCCATCGCGGCGTTGAAGTCGAAGTGCTGAACGTGCTCGGCGCAGGGGATGCCTTCGCTTCCGGCTTCCTCGCCGGATGGTTAAGAGACGAACCGCTGGAAGTCTGCGCGCGCACGGCCAATGCATGTGGTGGACTTGTCGTATCCCGTCACGGTTGCGCACCGGCCATGCCGACGCCCGCCGAACTCACCTACTTCCTCGATGCCGCTCGCGCAGATCCCATCCGCATGCGCAGGCCGGATCGCGATGCGACGCTTGCGCGTTTGCACCGCGTAACGCCGGCAAGGAAAACGTGGGACGAAGTACTCGGTTTTGCCTTCGACCATCGCAACCAGTTCTTCGATCTCGCGCAGCAAACCGGCGCGGATGAAGCGCGAATCGCCAGGCTCAAGGGCTTGTTCGTGGAAGCCGTGGCGCAGACGGAAAAGGAGCGCGGGCTGGAAGGACGTATCGGCGTGTTGATCGACGACCGCTATGGTCAGGACGCGTTAAACGCGGCGACCGGACGTGGCTGGTGGATCGGTCGCCCGGTGGAATTACCCGGCTCGATGCCGCTAGTCTTCGATCACGGCCGGTCGATCGGCACGACGCTTATCGAGTGGCCGCGCGAGCATGTCGCGAAGTGCCTGATTCACTATCATCCCGATCATCCGCACGATCTTCGGCTCGAACAGGAAGCGCAGATTCGCGCGTTGTACGACGCGGTTCAGGTCAGCGGGCACGAGTTGTTGCTCGAAGTAATCGTGCCGAAGAACGGTCCGCCGATTGCCGAAGATACGGCGTTGCGATCGTTGAAGCGCCTCTATAACCTCGGCATCTATCCCGAGTGGTGGAAGCTTGAACCCATGAACGCGGCGCAATGGCAGTCTATCGATGCGTTGATCGCCGAGCGGGACCCCGCATGTCGCGGTGTCGTGCTGCTGGGCTTGTCGGCGGCCGTCGANCAACTGTGNGAGGGCTTCAAGCCAGCGGCTTTATCGAAGACCTGTCGTGGNTTTACCGTGGGCAGGACCATCTTCCACGAGCCGAGTCACGCTTGGCTGGCGGGTTCTATCGACGACGCGGAACTCATCGTGCGCGTTCGACGGACGTTTGAAACNCTGATCGATGCATGGCGCGAAGCCCGCAGCAAGAACGCCACGCAAACAGTCACGCAGGAGCAGGCAGCATGATCGGCACGCTTCGTTTAACCACCGCGCAGGCGCTGGTCCGCTACCTCGCCGCGCAACAAACCCCGGAAGGTGAGCCGCTGTTCGGCGGCGTCTTCGCCATCTTCGGACATGGCAACGTTGCAGGCATCGGCGAGGCGTTGTACGCGCATCGCGAAACGCTGCCGACCTATCGTGCCCACAACGAGCAGGCGATGGCGCATGCGGCCATCGCGTACGCGAAGGCGCACTTTCGACGGCGTTTGATGGCGGTGACGACGTCCATCGGTCCGGGTGCGACGAACCTTGTCACGGCGGCAGCCTTGGCGCACGTAAACCGCTTGCCGGTGTTGTTGCTGCCCGGCGATGTGTTCGTGTCTCGAGCGCCCGATCCGGTCTTGCAGCAAGTAGAAGATTTCGCCGATGGCGGTATTTCCGCGAACGATGCGCTGAAGCCCGTCTCGCGTTACTTCGACCGGATCGTGCATCCGGCGCAATTGCTCACCGCGTTGCCGCGTGCAATGCGCGTGCTGACGGACGCCGCGTTGTGCGGACCCGTCACGCTGGCGCTGCCGCAAGACGTGCAAGCGATGGCATACGACTATCCCGCGTCGTTCTTCGAAGCGCGCCTGGTGCCGTTTCATGCGCCCTCGCCTGTCGATGACGAAATCGCGCGGGCTGCGGCTGCATTGCGCGCAGCTAAAAAGCCCCTGCTCGTGTCCGGCGGCGGCGTGCTCTACGGCCTCGCGACCGATGCATTGCGTTCCTTTGCAGAGCGCCACGGTGTTCCCGTAGCCGAAACGCAGGCAGGAAAAAGCGCGCTCGCGTGGGACCATCCGCTGAATCTGGGTGGCATTGGTGTGACGGGATCGGACGCAGCCAACGCACTCGCCCACGACGCCGATTGCGTACTCGCCGTTGGCACACGGCTACAGGATTTCACGACCGGATCGAACACGTTGTTCACGCAGGCTCAGCTCATCGGTATCAATGCAAATGCATTTGATGCCCTGAAACAAGGGGCTTTATCGGTAGAAGCGGACGCGCGTCTTGCCCTCGATGCATTGAGCGCAGCGCTCGGCGAATGGCGAGCATCGCCACCGTGGACCGCACGCGCGCACGAACTCGCGGATAGCTGGCGCGCTACAGTCGACCAGGTTACGAACGCGCCTCAGGACGAGAACACGTTGCCGCGCGAAGCCGATGTGATCGGCGCAGTGCAGCGTTCCAGCGCGCAATCGACGGCGCATGACGTGGTGGTTTGCGCAGCCGGAACGCTGCCGGCCGATCTGCAACTCTGGCGTACGAGCACGCCCGGCGGTTATCACGTCGAATACGGCTACTCGTGCATG
>JGI12635J15846_10000514_pt1 | contig 33302 bp, 24 predicted proteins | sample BlaSpr_A8_OM2_M2_FD_15846 | JGI IMG/M metagenome (IMG submission 15846)
CAGCAAGATCGACAAAAATACGCTCAAGCTGTGCCAGTCCTATCCTTGGCCCGGCAATATCCGCGAACTACAAAATATCGTCGAGCGTTCCGTGATCCTCAGTAATGGNGATACGTTTTCGATCGACCCTGCGTGGCTGTCAAACCCGAATGCACCTCTCCGGGAGTCATCAGCTTCTCTGANACAGAACCTTCAGAACTATGAGAAGGAACTCATCGAAGCGGCTCTTGCGCAAAGTAACGGGAAAGTTGCTGGATCAACTGGCGCGGCCGCCAAACTCGGAATCCCACGCTCGACACTGGATTTGAAAATCAAACAGCTCAAGATAAAGAAAAGCACCTTCCGGTGACACTCTCGTTCAACTCCCGGAATTCTGGCACTTCCTAGGATTCTGTCACTCCGGTTTCTATTACCAGGCTTGTTTTCAGCGAGATCCATTTGGACATTCGGTTGCACTCCTCTCCATCTGTGCCCAGCCGCAAGGAATTGCTCAACATGATTTACCAGACGGAAATAGCGACAGCTCCAGTGGCAGCCGCCGTTGCTCCCACCGAATGGGATGAACAGGAAGTCATCGCCCGAGCGAAAAGTCGATCAAGTACAGCGTTCGACGAACTGGTCACACACTACGAGCGAAGAGTCTTCCGTCTGGCTCAGAACATCACCCGCAACAACGAGGACGCAGAAGACGTAGTGCAAAACGCATTCCTAAAAGCGTTCCAAAACTTACCCGCTTTTCGGGGAGATTCGCGCTTCTATACCTGGCTCGTGCGCATTACCGTCAATGAAGCGTTGATGAAAATCCGCAGGCGTCCCCGCCACAAGGAAATCGCACTCGATGAGCCAAAAGAAACTGCTGATTCTTGGGTCCCACTCGAAATCGAAGACTGGGGCCCAAACCCGGAGCAGCGCTACTCACAGCAAGAGCGGCAGCGAATCTTGACTACGACGATCAGCGAGCTCAAACCAGGATTCCGGGCAGTCTTTCAACTCCGCGACGTCGATGGCCTTTCGACGGAGGAAACCGCCCAAGCCCTCGGTCTCACATCGTCGGCGGTGAAGACCCGTTTGCAACGCGCGCGGCTGACGTTGCGGAACTCTTTGAATAAGTATTTCCGGCAAGACAGCTTGCTGTGGAATCAACGCGGCGGGGCCAAGCGGTATTTGCTATTGCCGCCAGCCATGTGAGTCGCGCGTCCGAAGATCGACGACCGGCGATGATCTGGAGACTAGCAGAAGTGTGTAGTGCAGCGGGACCGCTACTGCGGCGCGGATTCAAATGGCCCGAGCCATGACTTTCAGGATTGAAACTTCGGTACGGGGGAAATCCACGATTTTCACTCTGAGTGGCCGAATCGAGGAACAAGCGACAGCCGAGTTGAGCAGACTTTTTGAATGCCGTACAGACCGCCGCAACATCGTTCTGGATCTGGAAGACGTCTGTGTGGTCGATCGCGACGCAATCAGTTTCCTCGCGCGTTGCGAAGCGGACGGCATGAAACTCGAGAACTTGACTCCTTACATTCGCGAATGGATGGAACGAGAAAAGGATTGAGCGTCGCGTCGCCGTCGCAGTGAACCGCTTCTGGTTCGACCAGGACGAAATACGAAAGCGAGGTACGCGCAATTGGCATCGACATTCAAAGCGGTACGGGTTTCGGCACCCGGCGTGCTTTAAGTGGTCGAACGGAAAATCCCGGAGCCCGGAGCGGGTCAGGTTCGCATTCGGGTAGAAGCCTGTGGAATTTGTCACACCGATGCGGCCACGATCACGGGCACTTATCCGGGGCTGAGATTGCCGCGCGTTCCGGGGCACGAAGTTGTTGGCCGCGTGGAGGCCCTGGGCAGCGGAGTCTCCAGATGGAAAATCGGTCAGCGGGTTGGCGTCGGCCTCATTGCCGGAGAAGACGGCACGTGTGAACCATGCCGGCGCGGCGACACCGGGAATTGCCAGAACCCGGTGGTATCGGGAGTATCCACTGATGGCGGATATGCGGAAGTGATGATCGCCGAAGCACGCGCCATCGCTTCCGTCCCGGATGAACTCACATCCGCAGACGCCGCCCCTCTGCTCTGCGCGAGAATCACTACCTATAACGCTCTTCGCAACGCAGGCTTGCGCGGTGGGGACTTNGTCGCCGTGCAGGGCGTTGGCGGACTTGGCCACCTTGGAATCCAGTTTGCCAGGCACATGGGATTCCTTACGGTCGCAATCGGCCGTGGGCGCGACAAGCAAAAACTTGCAAAAGATTTGGGTGCGCATATTTACATCAACGCTGCCGTCGAAGATGCCGCCGCGGCACTACAACGAATGGGCGGAGCAAGAGCGATTCTCGCAACGGCCACCAGTGGCGACGCGATGGGACCGCTGGTTTCGGGTTTTTCAGCTCGCGGAAAACTCATCGTAGTCAGTGTGCCGCAGGACCCGATCCAATTGAATGCGTTCCCGTTCGTCTTTGGAGGGCGCTCAATCTACGGGAGCCTGACTGGCAGCCGAGGACACTCTTGCCTTCAGCGTCCTCGAGAATATCCGACCGATGATCGAAACAGTTCCGTTGGAACAAGCCGCAGATGGCTACGCGCGCATGATGCAAGGCAAAGCACGCTTTCGTATGATGCTGGTTACGAAGGACGGAGCCGCTCGAAGTACAAAGCCAGCAGCGTGACGGCTGAAATAGGAGCCAAGTATCTTCGCGGTCGCATGCGCAGTGTAGCTGCGCGAGCAAGCTTCAACGATCAACAGCAATCAAGTCCAAGACGCAAGGAGATGAGTGTGGCATCGAAACCAAAGAGAATTGGAAGTGCAGAAACGCCGGAAATTCCAGCGGGCTTCACTCAGGCAGCGGCGAGCGATGCTTCGGTGCGGAACACGACGAGTGACGAGAAAATCAGGCTTCACGCCTACGAACTTTATCTAGAACGTGGTGAACGGCCGGGGTTTGAGTTGGACGATTGGCTCCAGGCCGAGCGCGAACTCCAAGGCGGAGCGGTGTAACGCGCGCAAGCGGGCTAAATTAGGAATCCGCGCCACCCGCGGCAACAGGGCGAAGCTGAAGGAGCTCAGAATGTATATGGAGCAAACCACGAAGGCGCCGAAGCGCAAACGGAATCTTGGATTTCTTGTGCTTTTAGGAAGCGTGCTATTTGTGAACGGGGCGAATCCACGAGGCGTAGCTCACGCCCAGAAACTCGATCAGAGTTCCGCGGTGGATGCCGGCGAGACCCTGCAAGCGAAGATTGCCCGAGCGATGTCCGCCGGGCCGGCGAACGTCGCGAGCGGAGCAAGGATCACAGACACCGACGCACAGGGCCAGTTGGTAGTTCTGCGCGAAGGGAATAACGGCTTCACCTGCATGCCGGGAAATCCAAAAGTAGTTGCCGACCCGCCGATGTGTGTTGATGCGCCGGCGCTGCAGTGGTACGCCGACGCCAGAGCTCACAAACCTAAACCCACCAACACGGTCCCCGGAATTACGTACATGCTGGCGGGCGCCACTCAGCGCAGCGATTCGGATCCCCATGACACCACGAGCATGCCCATCGAGATCGGTCCTCACTGGATGATCATGTGGCCATTCGATCCAAAAACCACCGGGCTCCCTGCTAAGCACAAGGCGACCGGCGCCTACATCATGTGGGCCGGATCGCCTTATGCGCATTTGCACATCATGGGACGCCCGTAGAAATGTCGCCGTCGAAATAATCCAGCTCTCTTTGAAACTGGATGATCGCAGCTGCTCAGCCAGCGGTGTTGCCAGGTTGAAGCGATGATTCCTGGAGATGTAAGATCGGCCATAGGAGGGAAACGTGTCCGACACGCACCGGCAAGCGGCCGATCAGCACGAACTTGCAGCCCACGCTCATCGCACGGCCGCCGAGCATAACGAAAAAGGGAAAAACGAGTTAGGAAATTGGCATTTGGAGAGGGCCCAGGAGTACTCCGACCACGCTTACAAACTTGCAAAACAAGCCCACTCCAATTCAGGGCAGATTGAGTCTCTTCAGCCCATGCCTGCCCCTCCTGACAATGAACTTCTCCACCAGAGCCATAACCGCGCCGCCGAATTACACGACCGTGCCGCAGAGGCCCATCGCATTGCGCAAAGGCACGAAAGAGGCGATGTGATAACAGGCGGCGAAGATTCACGCCAAGCGCTGCAACACTCACAAGCCGCTGACAATCTCACGAAGGCCCTAGCGTCTGGACATGGCGTCATAACCTCCGCACACGACGAAGTCGCGGCCCTCGCCTACCAACTCTGGCAAGCCAGAGGTTGTCCGTACGGCTCAGCGGAAGAAGATTGGTTGCGTGCCGAGAGCGAGGTTCGCGCGCGCATTTCCAAGCGTTGATCGAAGAAGTGCATTTGCGATTGGGCGGCCCGCCGAGGTTGACGTGAACGAAATAATTGTTCGTCCCACTGCGCAAGGGTGACTCGGCCGCGACGGCGGCGAACACGTTCAGCATGTTCGCGGCTCGAGGTAACCGACACTTTCAGGACCGGAGAGAAGATCATGAAAAACATTGCGCGCTCTGCAATAAAATCGGTCGATATCCAAGCCAGCCCAGACAAGGTCTTCGCCTTCCTCGCAAATCCGATGAATTGGCCTCAATACGCCGTGGTGAATTTGCGCTCTGTCAGTCCCGGGCAGGACGGATGGTTCCGCGCCGTCACCAAGTTCGGAGAAGGCGCGCTGAAAGTTAACGCCGTGAAGGAGCTCGGCGTGTTCGATCACGTCTGGAAAGATCCGCAGGCAACCTGGCAGGTTTTTTCTCGCGTGGTTCCCAATGGCGAAGGCGCAACCGTGATGATGACGCTTTTTCAGCCCGCGGTGATGACCGATCGGCAGTTCGATGAAGCCATGGAGGAAATGGAGAAGGAAATGAAAAAGCTGAAAGAGATTTTGGAACGTTAGCACGGCGACCCAGGAGCCCGCTTACTGTTTCCAGCCGCCACCCAGCGCTTTGTACAGCTGCACCAGGCTTTGGTATTCGGCGCCGCGCGCCTGCGCCAAAGTGATTTCCGCTTCGAAGAGCGACCGCTGGCCGTCCAGTACTTCCAGATACGTGGTGGTGCCGCCTCTGTAACGCATGATGGAGATGCGTACTGACTCCGCCAAGTCTGCGACAGTCTGTTCCTGCGCCACGCGCACTTCATGGAATTTCTGATATCCAATCAGCGCGTCGGAAACATCCCGGAACGCATATTGAATCGCCTCTTTGTAAGAGGTCAAAGCCTGTTCGTGTTGTGCTTCGGCCACGTGCAAGTTCCCACGCAACGCGCCGCCCGTGAAAATTGGCTGGCTCACCGTCGCACCGTATGCCCACACTGCCGCTTGCGAGCTCATCATGCTGCTGAAGAGACTGCTGCGCCCGAATGCGCCGCCGCCGGAACCCGTCAGCGATATTTGTGGAAAGAATTGCGCCTTGGCCACGCCAATTTGCGCGTTTGCGGCAATCAGCAATTGCTCGGCCTGGCGAATATCGGGCCGACGCTCGAGCAACGAGGATGGCAAACCGGGAGGCACGTCCGGCGGCAGCGCCTGCTCGGCGAGCACGCGTCCGCGCGGCACGCCTCCGGGGTAATTGCCGAGGAGAATGCTGATGGCATCTTCTTCTTGTGCAATCTGTCTTTCGAAATCCGGAATCTGCGCGTTCGCGGTATCCAGCACTTGCTGGGCCTGCAAGACGTCTAGCTTTGTGGCGACGCCGTGGTCCAGTCTCAGCGATGTCAATTTCACGGAATCTTGCTGCGTCTTTACGGTGTCACGAGCGATCTGCAATTCCAGGTCAAGCTGCAGCAGCGTAAAATAATCGCTGGCCACATCGCTCACCACTGTCAGCACCACCGTCTGTCGTGCCGCTTCCGTTGCGAGCAACTGCGCACGCGAGGCTTGTGTGGCGCGACGCAGCCCGCCGAATAAATCCACTTGAAACGCGGCGTCCGCCGTGGTCAGTACGACATTCGCCTTCGCCGGGAAAAACTGCTCGTTGCCGCCGATGTACTGGCCATCACCTTTCACTTGTGGGAAAAGACTGGAGCGCGTGATCGCCAGTTGCCCGCGCGCGGCAGCAATGCGCTCCGTGGCTATCTGCAAATCGTAATTCTGCTTCAGCGCTGTGCGGATCAAGTCTTGCAGCACGGGATCTGGAAACACTTGCCACCAAGGCAGATCGGCGTAGGAAGCCGCCTGCGCCGCGGCCTGTGGGTTTTCAGGGTTATTACGGAACGTGCTAGGAGCGTACGCGTCGGGCTTATGGTAGTTCGGACCCACCATGCAGCCCGCGATTAGATTCGCAGCCAGTAGCGCGGCTATCAAGGGCCGCAGAGTTGTCGCGAATTTTCTGTTCATGAAATTCCCGTTCACGAATCGCTCCGCTGCACCTTGCGCTCTTCCATGAGTCGGTTGCTCACGTCAGTCTCCCGGCGCCGGCGCAGGCGTTTGCGGCGCGGCGGCAGCGGCATCCTTCTTGCCGGCGCCCGACCACTTCTCTACCAAATAGAAAATCGCCGGAACCAAAAATATGGCGAGAAAGCTGGCCGCCAGCATTCCTCCAATCACCGTCGTTCCGATAATCTGGCGCGCCACGGAACCTGCCCCAGTGGCGATCCACAAAGGCACGCTGCCCAGAATAAAAGCGAAGGAAGTCATCAAGATGGGCCGCAACCGTATCCGCGCGCCCGCCAACGCGGCGTCCACCAAGGGTTTGCCCTGCTCGTATTCGTCTTTCGCGAACTCCACAATCAGAATCGCGTTTTTCGCCGCCAGTCCGATCAGCATCACGAGCCCGATCTGCGAATACACGTCGTTTTCGATCTGCACCATGTACGCTGGATAAAACCAGCCGGCGACCGTGCGGCGCAACCACAGCGTGGCGAACGCGCCGAACACCGCCACCGGCGTACTGAGCAGCACGCTGAAGGGCAGCGACCAGCTTTCGTACAGCGCCGCCAGAATCAGGAACACAAACAACAAGGAAAACGCAAAAACAACGCTAGGAGAAACCCCCGACTGAGCCAGTTTTTCTTGAAACGACATGTCCTTGTAGTCGTAGCCCATATCGTTGGGCATCGTTTGCGCGAACACTTCTTCCAGCGCCTTCATCGCCTGCGCGGAACTGTATCCCGGCGCGGCGCTGCCCACGATCTGCGCGCTGCGATACTCGTTGAAGCGCATGGTGAATTCCGGCCCGATGCGCGGTTCGAATTTCGTCAGTGCGGAGAGCGGCACGTTGTCGCCTCTGATGTTGCGGACGTAGAATTGCCCCACGTTTTCGGCGCGCGTGCGGTATTCTCCCTCTGCCTCGATGTACACTTGCCATTGTCGCCCGAAGCGATTGAAATAGTTGATGAAGAATCCACCCATGAAAGATTGAATGGTTTTGTAAACGTCGGTGATGTTCACTCCCTGCTTGATTACCTTGTCGCGATCCACCGTCACGAACTGCTGCGGCACGCTGGGCAAATAGGTGGTGGCCAGGAAACCGATCTCGGGACGTTTGCGCATCGCGGTCATGAACGTGTCCAAATTCTGCGTGAGATACTCGACGTCCTTTCCGGCGCGGTCCTCCAGAACAAATGTGAACCCCCCGGAGGTGCCGACTCCCGGAATCGCCGGAGGTGAAAAGTTGAACGCGATCCCCCCGGGAATCTGACTCAATTTCTGGTTCAGGCGCGCCTTGATTTCCTGGAATTGCTCGGCGCGCGACTTGCGCTGGTCCCAATCGTCCAGCGTGACGAAGAAAAACGCGTTATAGCTGGTGCGCACAAAGCTCAACAGGCTGAAGCCGATTACCGTCGTGGTGTATTTCACTCCGGGAGTGTCTGCCAGTATTTTTTCCACGTCGCGCGCAGTGATGTCCGTCCGTTGCAGCGAAGCGGCGTTCGGAAGCTGCAAGTTGATGAAGAGATAACCTTGATCTTCATCCGGCAGGAAGCTGGAGGGCACGCGCGCTCCAAAAAATGCCGCGCCCGCTGCAAATGCCACTAACAACACAATAGCGATGGCGCTCTTGCGAATCAGCGCACCGGAAACGGACACGTAGTCCTCCGTCGCCCGCTCGAACGTCCGGTTGAACCATCCGAAAAACTTTGCCAGCACGCCCTTGCTCTCTTCTCGAGGGCGCAGCAACAGAGCCGAGAGGGCTGGGCTCAGCGTCAGCGCGTTGAAAGCGGATAGAATCACGGAAATCGCGATGGTCACCGCGAATTGCTGATAAAGGCGTCCGGTGATTCCCGGAATGAATGCAGTGGGAACGAACACCGCGGAAAGCACCAGCGCGATACCGACCACCGGCGGGGTCAATTCTTCCATCGCCTTCAAGGCCGCTTCTTTGGGTGCAAGGCCTTCTTCAATATGCCGCCCGACGCCCTCCACGACCACGATCGCGTCGTCCACCACCAAGCCAATCGCCAGTACCAGTCCCAACAATGAAAGCGTGTTGATCGAAAATCCGAAAAGGGGGAAAAAGACAAACGTCCCGACCAGCGCTACCGGCACGGCCAGCATGGGAATCAACGTGGCGCGCCAGCTTTGCAGGAAGATGTACACCACCAAAATCACCAGCACGATGGCGATCAGCAGGGTCTCGACAATTTCCTTGATTCCGGACGTCACCGCCTTCGTCGTATCCAACGAAGTCACATAATCGATATCCTGCGGGAACGTCTGCTTCATCCCGGCGATCAGTTTGTTCGCGGCCTTTGCCGCGTCCACCGCGTTCGAGCCCGGCAACTGGTAAAGGGCGATGATCGCACCCGGTTTGCCGTTCAACCGGCCCGCCGTACTATAATCCTGCGAGCCCAACTCCACGCGCGCCACATCTTTCACGCGGACGATTCCGCCATCCGGCGTTTCGCGCACCACGATTTGCCCGAAATCCTCCTCGGAAATCAATCGTCCTTGCGCGCGCACCGAGTAGGTGAACTCCTGCCCCGGCGGGACTGGCTCGCCGCCCACTTGTCCGGCGGGGTTCACTGTGTTCTGCCCCTGGATCGCGTTGATGATGTCCGTGACGGTGATGCCCAGTTTGCCCAATTGATCCGGCTTCACCCACAAGCGCATCGCGTATTGTCCGGCGCCGAAGATCTGCACGTTGCCGATTCCGTACGATCGTGTCAGCGGGTCGCGAAGGTTGATGTACGCGAAATTCGAAAGGAACGCCGCGTCGTAGGTGCCTTTCGGCGAGTACAACGTCAGCAGCATCAGCGGCGAGGTCACCGACTTTTGCACCGTGATGCCGTAGTTGTTCACATCCGCCGGGAGCTGCGATGCCGCTTGCGTTTCGCGGCTCTGCGCCAGAATTTGATCGATGTTCGGATCCGTCTTCACATCGAAGTCCACGATCATGGTCATTCCGCCATTGGCCGTGGCGTTCAGTGAATACATGTAATTCATGTTGTCCACGCCGCTCATTTGCTGCTCGATGGGCGTGGCGACGGATTGTTCCAGCGTTAGCGCGTCCGCGCCCACGTAAGTGGCTTGGATTTGTATTTCGGGCGGAGCGATATTTGGAAATTGCGCGACGGGCAGGCTGACGATGGTGATGATGCCGAGAATTACCATCACAATCGAAATCACGATTGCGACGATGGGACGGTTGATGAAAAATTTGGACACAGGCCTTAGTTTCCCTCCGCCGTCGTAGTCTGCACCACATACGGCTTCGGGTTCACTTGCGTTCCGGGACGTAGCTTCTGCGCTCCCTCAGCCACTACGCGCTCTCCCGGCTTCAATCCGTTGGCGATGATCCAATCGCTGCCGGTGCGTTCTCCGGGCGTCACCGTGCGGATGCTTACTTTGTTCTCAGCGTCCACCACCGCTACCTGATAGCTGCCTTGCAGCTCGGTCACCGCGCGTTGCGGTATCACCAGCGCGTTAGGTAGTGTGCTGGTCGGCGCGCGAACTTTTCCGTAACCGCCCGGCCGCAAAATATTCCCGGGATTCGGGAACAGTCCCGCGATCAGGATGGCGCCGGTACCTTGGCTGACCGAGCGATCCGCGAAGTCAATCGTTCCGGGGTGGTCGTAAGTGCGCCCATCTGCCAGGATCAGATAGAGCGGCATGCGCTTCAGCTCCGCTGCCCTGCCGGATTCGGTGGGAAAGCGCCGGTTGAAGTCGAGGTATTCGCTTTCACTTACGGTGAAATAAACCTTGATAGGGTCAACCGTGGAAACCGTGGTGACTGCAGCGCTGCTGGTATCCACCAGCGCGCCCACCTGCAACGCTGCTATGCCAGCGATGCCGCTGATCGGCGCGACCAACCGCGTAAATCCGAGATTGAGTCGCGCGGTTTCCACCGCGGCTTGCGCCGACTGAATTTGCGCCTTGGCCGTCGCCACGGTGGCTTGCGCCGCCAAGTTGTTCTGAATGGCGTTGTCGAGATCCTGCTGGCTCGCTGCCTGCTCCTTCGCCAGCGGAGTATAGCGATCCACATCGAGCTGGTTGCGCAGTTGCACAGCTTCGGCGTTGACCAGCTGCGCGTTGGCTTGTGCTAAATTTCCTACGGCCTGGTCAAGTACCGCCTGAAAGGGTCGCGGGTCAATCTGGAACAAAAGCTGCCCTTTCTGAACGTACGCGCCTTCCTGATAATCCTGCTCTAGCAAATAACCGGTGACTTGCGCTTTTACGCTGGCATTCACCAGCCCGTCGAGCGTGCCGATCCATTCGCTGTACAGAGCCACATCTTTCTGCACCACCGGCGTCACCATCACGTCCGGCGGCGGCCCGGCGCTGGCTGCCGCTTTCGGGCGCAGCGCTACCGCGATCACCGCTACGACGATTACTACGAGCGCCACTACTATTACGACAGTACGTCTCGCGGAACCATTCATCGGGTCTCTCTCTGAAATTTTCCTAATTCTAAAATTCAACGAGCCTGTATTCTTCAAGCAACCAGCACAATACAGCGAAGAAACTGCACTCCGGCTGCCGAAGACGCCTTCTCGCCAAAACCGCGGTTAAGGAAAGCGCACAGCAGACTCTATGGCTTGCGAGTTCGCAATTCACGGACAAAACTACAAAAATCTAGCACTTCTCCGCAAAAGTGTCGAGGCTCCGCGACACTTGCTTCCGGTCACCGTTGCAATCTGTTTTTTGCTCCGCTGTGGGCTAGTCGTTGCTCACTCGCTTAGATTCAGAGGGGGACACGCACGATGCAAAAATCTCATCCTAATCTAAGCTCGCGAGCCACACATTGACGCAGCGGGCGAGCGGTCAAGATGCGATTCGGCCGGAAGGTGCGGACGAACCAGCGCGCGCCGCCGCAACTTCCGCTTCAGACTTCAGAACGGAATGCGCCACCTCACGGACTGCGTCGATCAGCAATTCGGACTGATCCTGCATGATCCAGTGGCTGCTCTCGCCCGCCAGCACGTACCGTCCTCGCGGCAAACGCTGCGCAATGGCTGCATGCTGTTCGCGTCTTTTCGGTGGCGTGGATTTTGCAGATAGGATCACGACCGGCTTGCTGCAAAATTCTCCCAGTTCGGCCACGCGCGCGGCGGATCCTGGCATGTTTTCCAGCTGGCTCGCGATGGTTAGGCAGAATTTTTCCTGCACCCAGAAGATCGCCGCCATCGTGCGTTCTTCAGCGGGCAAATTCCAGAACCAGGGACTGGAAACCGAGCCGGATTCAGCAGGCGCTTCCCGGCTGATCAATCGCACCAAACGGCCTGCCACTTTCGTTGCGCCAGATGTGAGCAGGAACGCCACGAAACGAATCACGCCGATGCGGCACAGCAGCGCAGCACGCCGGCTCACGGTCGCGCCAATCTCGGCGCGCTTGCGGTCCTGATCCGAAGGAGGATTCCATTCGGCCGGCGCCACTGGATCTACCAGCACCACGCCCGCCGTCTCTTCCGGATAACGCGCTGCGAACAACGGCATCGTGAGCCCGCCAAAAGAATGTCCTACCAGAACGTACGGCGCAGGAATCGCCGCGCGTTCGAGCAAAGTATGCAGTTCTTCCACCATGCGGTCGGCGGTTCGCGGCATCGGACCCAAATCGCTCCAACCCAATCCCGCGCGGTCGTAGCTCACCACGCGATACGATTGTGCGAGCCTGCTCTGAATTTCGCTCCAACTGAGCACCGTGGACATCAACCCTGCTTCCAGAATAATCGTCGGACTTCCCTGCCCTTTTTCCAGCAAGTGTAAACGATGCGTTCCCAGATCTATGCATCTGCCCGGAGCCGGATGCTGGCTGAGATCTCTGCGCAACCCGAGCCTTTGGTAGATCGCGCCGGCGAGCGCGCCCAGCAACAGAAACCCAAGAATCCAAATGAGAGCGTGGATGAACAACTTCCCTCTCCTGCTGCAAAAAATTCGATGCTTCAGCTGCGCATCAGGCTACGCAACTTTGCCGCCGCCTGAAAACCCGACTCGGCGCAATCGCCAATGGAGCGCCCCGTCAGATAATTTCCCGCAAGACACAGTCCCGCCAATGCGCTTTCCGCTTCGCGAATTTCCTTCACTCGTTGCGCGTGGCCCACATTGTACTGTGGCAGCGCGCGCGCGTACCTCCAAACCGTGCGTTCGATCGGCGCGCCCGTGATTCCCAAAATCTTGGCATTTTCCGCTTCCACCAATTGCGCAAATACGTCGTACGAAGCTGTCATCAGGCCGCCAGTGTCGGTGCGCACATAGCTCGTCATCAATACGCTGCCCTTCGGCGCATGCCCGGGAAATAACGACGAATTCCAGAACGTGCAAACCGTGTGCAAGCCTTCCCGGCGCGGGACCATGAATCCGAAACCATCCAGCGCGTGTTGCACCTGTTTGCGATCGTAGGCCGAAGAAACTACGCCCATCGGCGCATGCTCGACCGCCGCCAGCAGCGCCGCCAAATTCGGCGCGCTTTGCTGCAGCAACGAGGCCGCCGCATACGCCGGCGCCGCAAACACTACCGCTTCTGTCGAAAATTCTTCACCGCCGCTCACGCGGATCTGCCAGTTTGACACGCTTCCGCTGTTTCCGCTGCGCCCTGCCGCCACCGATTCCACCGTCGCCCCAAAGTGAATATCCTCGCCCAATTTTTCCGCGAGCTTCTCCGCGAGCGTCCCCATCCCGCTCTTGAACGTTCCCAGTGATGGCAACCTGTCCGTGACGTGCGGGCCGCCGTACTGTGCCTGTGAATCACCGGACGAGGGCGCTCCACCCGATTTCACCGTATCCCCATTCGACCGATACGCGCGCAGCGCACCGCGCAATACGCTACTGCGGCTTCGTTCCCACTCCACCAAATCCGGAAAAGCGCTCTGCATGCCCATCTTGCGCGCGTCGCCCAAAAAAACCGTCGAAACGAATGGGTCAGCCAAATAGTCCAGCACCTCGGTGCCAAACTTACGTTCCACGAATCCCGCCAGCGATTCTTCTTCAGCCGGAGGCTGCGAGTTTCGCAGCACTTCGCTCAATAACCGGTACTTCGACCGCGCTCCGACCAGCCCGGTCGCGAGCAAGCCACCGGGCGAGAACGGCGCAAGGTGCAAGCGGCCGTCTCGCAAAATGTAGCGGGTGGCCTTCCCATTGCCGGCGACGAATTCGCTTTCCAGGTTCAGCTCGCGCACCAGGTTCCACACCGACGCCGGAAATCGCGGGCACTGCGGCCCTGCTTCAAATACAAATCCGTTTCGCCTCACGCTGGAAACCATGCCGCCGGGGCGCCCGGAAGCCTCCAGCACCAACGCCTGGATGCCCAATTGCCGCAGGCGAAACGCGCAGGCCAGGCCGCTCAGCCCGCCGCCGATCACCACCGTTTTGTATAAGTGCCCCACAACCTGTAAATTGTATCAAACGCGATGGAACGCGAACGTGCAGGAGGCCGCCATACCGCGATGTCTGAGCATTTGAGAGTTCCCTTTCGAGAGCTACTGTGCAGTCGCTGGTAGATTTCGTCGCGCAATATGCCGCGCGCGGAAATGAAATCGCCGTGCGTTACCGTCGCGGCTACCGCATGGAAACCTGGACGTACGCGCGCATCGCGGAGCAGGCGAATTGCGTGGCGCGCGAACTGGAAGCTCGTGGAATTAACAAAGGCGACGCCGTTCTGTTGTGGGGCGAAAACTCTCCCGAATGGATCGTGGTTTTTTTCGGATGCCTGCTTCGCGGCGCGGTCACCGTACCGATTGACCACGGCTCCACGGCCGAGTTCGCCGCACGCGTAGCNCGGGAAGTGAACGCCAAGCTAATTTTTCANACTCGCGCGCTTACGGATGCCGGGCTGGCGGAAAATTCCATCATCCTGGAATCGCTTTCCGAGCANACGGAGCGCCGAGATNCTTCGCCGTACCCCGCGCCCCCGCTCTCGCGCCAGGACACTCTCGAAATCATCTTCACGTCCGGCACCACGGCGGAACCGCGTGGCGTCGTGATCTCCCACGGCAACGNCCTCGCCAACATCGAACCCGTCGCGCGTGAAATCCAGAAATACCTCCGCTACGAGCGCATTTTCCACCCTCTGCGCTTTTTGAATCTGCTTCCGCTGAGCCACGTCTTCGGCCAGATGCTGGGCATCTTCATACCGCCGTTCCTCGCCGGCACCGTCGTCTTTATTGATTCGCTCAAACCTTCCGGCCTGATTGACGTGATTCGCGACGAGCGCATTTCTGTTCTAGTAGCGGTTCCTCGCTTTATCGAATCGCTGCAGCGCGAAATCCTGCGCCAAATGGAACGCGACAACCGCACCCAGCACTTCAACGAAAATTTCGCGCGCGCCGAGAATGAGCATTTCCTCCTGCGCTGGTGGCGATTCCGCAAAATCCATTCGCTTCTGGGCTGGAAATTCTGGGCGTTCATTTCCGGAGGCGCCGCCCTCCCCGAACAGGTGGAAGCATTCTGGAACCGCCTGGGATATGCCGTGATTCAAGGTTACGGCATGACCGAGACCACTTCGCTCATCAGCCTCAATCATCCTTTCCGTTCCGCGAAAGGCTCCATCGGCAAAGTTTTCCCCGGCATGGAAGTTCGTGTGGACGAGCACGGCGAAATCCTGGTGCGCGGCGAAAATGTCGCCGCCGCGTACCGNCAGCACGATCANACGCAATCCGTCGTGGAATCCGATGGATGGTTTCGCACCGGAGACATGGGCGAANCCGACGCGGAGGGCCGCNTGTATTTCAAAGGCCGCCGCAAAAATGTGATCGTTACGCCCGCGGGCATGAACGTCNATCCCGAAGATCTCGAAAAAGCGGTGCGNAGCCAGCCNGGAGTGCGCGATTGCGTGGTGATCGGCATCGAACGCGACGGCAACGCGGAGCCGTGCGCGGTGCTGCTGCTCGAAGACCCGCCGCACGCGAACCNAGCGGCCATACTCGAAAACGCCAATCGCACCCTNGCGGAATATCAAAAGATTCGCCGCTTGTTTCTGTGGCCCGATCCTGACTTCCCGCGCACGCCGACTTTGAAGCCGCTGCTCCCGCGCATTCGCGAGCTCGTCAACGCAAGACTCGACAAAGCAGTCACCTCAAAAGACGGCAATGGCTCCCTGGACACGCTGATCGCCCAAATCACCGGACGACCCGTCGCCGCCGATTCGAGCAATGCCGCGCTCGATGCCGACTTGCACATGACGTCGCTCGATCGAGTCGAATTGATGAGCGCTCTGGAAAGCCGGTATCAGACGGACCTCAGCGATGTCCGCTTCAACGAAGTCTCCACCGTTGGCCAGCTGGAAAAACTTCTCACGGAGTCTCCCTCCGCGCCTCCAGAACATCGCTATCCCCGCTGGCCGCAAAATTGGCTCACCTCTGCCGTGCGCCTCGGCGTTTATTATCTGCTCGCTTGGCCCGCGACGTACATTCTTGCCGCCCCGCGCATCCGCGGCCGCGAAAATCTCCGCGGGCTTCGCGGCCCCGTGTTGGTGATCGCAAACCATGTCACCTATCTGGACATCGCCTGGATCCTTCCGGCATTGCCCGCGGGGCTGCGCAATCGCCTGGCCACCGCCATGCGCGCCGAACGCCTCGCCGAGATGCGGCGTCCACCGAAAAACATGAATCTGTTCCACCGTCTCCGCGAGCGACTCGACTATTTCCTGGCCCTGTCGCTCTTCAACGTATTTCCTCTCCCACAACGATCCGGCTTCCTGAAAAGTTTTTCGTTTGCCGGCGACCTCGCGGACCGCGGCTGGAACATTCTGATATTTCCCGAAGGCCACACTACCGAGGACGGCCAGATCGCTCCGTTCCGCGCCGGCGTTGGCTTGCTCGCAAAACAGCTGAACATTCCAGTAGTCCCCATGCGTCTAGCCGGGCTTTTCGACCTCAGGCAGAAAAATCGCATTCTCACGCGCCCGGGGCACGTGCAAGTGACGATCGGAAAGGCGGTGAGCTTCTCCCCCGATCAGGATCCGAGTGAGATCACAAAGGAGCTGGAGCGGCGCGTGAGGGAACTCTAATCCGTTTCCGATGGCGCGCCGGGACGATCGAGCGGCAGGCGGCGAATTGCCAGCACCACCAAAATCAACGCCAGCAAGATCGCGAGCGATGCCCATTTTTGGTGCAACACAAAATCTTTCGCGGCTGCTCCGTAACGCACAGCCAAAAAGCCTTCCGCGAAGAATAAAGCTCCGCGCCCCACAAAAGTACCCACCACGAAGGCCGTGAACGGCACCCGAAACACGCCTTGCGCGATCACAAACGGTTTAAATGGAACAGGAAAAGGCGCGACGGCCGGCAGCAGCACAGACGTAAAAGGATATTGTTCCACCCATCTACGAATTCCCCCCGGCGCGTGCCCCTGCTTTTTGCGGTAATACACTTCGCCGCCTTTGCGCGCCAACGCGTAAATCCAGATGGACCCCGCGAGCGAACCCAGCCCCGCCATTGCCGCGTAGTACGGCATGCGCAGCGGCTGCCGGATCGAGAGTTCCATAACGATCAGGTCTGTGACTAAGGGAAGCGGGACGAAAGACGAGTCTAGAAAGGACGCGAGGAAAACTCCTGGTCCACCCAGCGCGGGCAACGTAGCCTTCACCCAGCCGCTGACTGCAGGCCATTTCAATGCTTGAAAGCTCCCCTATCGCTCGCGCGGCTGGAAAAGACGGCGCTACTGTTGCTTGTCCTTGTGCGGTTTCTTGCGAAGATCCGGCCAGAATTCTTTCACCATGTATGTCGCCGCGTCCCATCCCATCTGCGTGACCCATGTGGTCGCCACGTTCCCGAAACTGCGCTCGTTCTGTGGGTGGTAAGTATAGGTCGAAATAGCAGCAGCGCTGCCGGCTCCCAAAATCTCGGAGTAGTTGAATTGCGTCTGGCCGGAATCGGAGCGGGTAATGATCACACGGCTCAAGGCATGCCCCGCGCGCTTCTTGAATCCCCCCTGGCCCAATTGGTAATAACGCGGATCCTGATGAAGTATGGAAGGAAACACCGCGTAGGCCATGAAATTTTCAATGGCATTGTCTCCGTAGGCCGTGCCGTAGCGCTTGGCGTAACCCTGCGCTCCCTGCCCGTACGACGAATCGCTGTCGCTGGCCTGCCCCAACCCAGCCACGAATCCCACCAGCACAAATTCCATCGGATCGAACACGCCGCGCGCCACCAATTTGAATTTCTGTCCCGGCGTCAGCGGCGGCACATTTTCGGCATTCTCAACCGTGAGAAAATTCGGCAGCGCCCAAAACAGCCGGTCATGCGACGTGCCATTCTGCTGACCCGGAGTCTGCTGCTGGCCCTGCTGTGAAGTTGTCGTCGGCTGCTGACCCTGTTGTTGGCCCGGTTGTTGTTGGCCCGGCTGTTGCTGAGATGTGGTCTGCTGCGGATTCGCTTTTTCCTGCGCATCCTTTAGCAGCGGCGCGAACGGACTGGGAGTCAGCATTACCTTTGAGGTGATATCCAGCGAGGTGGAAGCAGCGGGAGCTATTTCCTGCGCTGCGGACGGCAGGCTCCAGAGCAACCCGATCAACAGTGTCCAACAAGCAAGAGCGCCTATCGGAAGTCGTCTAGAAAGCACCGTCGGATTTCCTCCACCTNAGACTTGCCACCGTGTTCTAAGTATAGATGCACCCAACGCAAAAAAAGAAGCGGCGCCTGCGTATCTTTATTAATTGCGTCTTTCCGGAGCACNCAANTTTTTGCTCTTCAAGTGTAACCCTTTGCTGTGGTAGTGAATCGAATGCAAAGTTCCAGGCCGGGTTGGTCTTGCGAGGAGGCAGTGTCCGCTAGCGTACAAACTCGCGGACAAAATGCGAGGCATACTACCGGAGCATTGGACAGCGATGCTGTCGGGCGCGACAGCTCCGCCAAATTTTGATGTTCAAGGAGGAGTTCATGTCCGATCATCATCAACCACTACCCACAGTTCCCTCTTATCCCTTCCGTCTGGATGTGCCGTTGCACAAATTACTGCAGGAAACCCCTGAGAAACATACGCCGGAATCATCTAAAGAAAAAAAGACACTGCCTACTCCCGTTTTCCCGAGCCAGCCCGAACTTTTCCATGATCTGGACGCCGAAGATGTCGCCGCGCACGATCAGGTCCTGCAGACCGGTAAACGCCACTGGCCGGCTTCGCGTATTTTTAAGAACATGCGTGGCTGGATGGTGCCCTATTTCAAATCACGCATTATGCCTGGCGATTTTCAACCGATCATCGCGTACTTATTCACCGAGTGGAAATGCAATCTGGATTGCCACTACTGTTGGTCCTACGACAATCGCGTCAAAGGCATGACCGAAGACACCGCCCGTCGCGCGATTGACTGGCTGCATGACACGCCGTGCCGCGTCCTCGCTCCCACGGGCGGCGAGCCTCTGGTCCGCCCGGATTTTGTGCACAAGGTCGTTTACTACGCCGCGAAAAAAGATTTTTGGGTTTATCTCGCCACCAACGCGCGTCTGCTGCGTCCGGATGTGATTGATCGCCTCTCCGACGCGGGTATCGCCACCATTAACTTTGCCGTGGATACCGTGAAGGAAAAGCCTGGCCTGCCGAAAGCGTTCGAACACGTCAGCTCCTACTTCGATTACCTGGTGCGGCGCCAGTATCGTTACGGCTACACCACCTTTTTCAATACGAATATCTGCCGCACGAATATCGAAGACGTCAAACAGCTGGTGGAAATCGCGCACGATAACGGCATCTCGCTCACTTTTCACATCAACGAAGCACCCATGATGGAGCAGCCGCACTTCAAGCATCTGGACGCCAACGACACTTACATCCGCCCCGAGGATTTTCCGATGGTGGACGATTTGCTCGACTGGCTCATTGACAAGCAGCGCCAGGGCTACAAAATGGTCGACTCCATTCCGCGCCTGCAGAATATGAAGGGATTCATGCGCGGCGTCGGCGAACACTGGGGCTGCCGCGCCGGTCAAAACTGGCTGATCATTCGCACCGACGGCACGCTCGCGCCCTGTTTCCCGATGTACAACGCGGGCTACGATTGGGGCAAGGTGGAAAATCAGAAATTCGACCTGAAGCAACTGCACGAAATGAAGCAGGGTTGCGAGCCACACTGCTTCTCGACGCTCGGCTACAACGTCGCGTATTGTTACGACGCTGCACGCGTGATGAAGTGGCTGCTGAAGCAGGCCAGCCACGGATTCCAGGGCGTAACCGGAAGTTTCGAGTAATCGCCCAGAAAGGTATCACGGCTGTCGTGCGATGAGGAACCGGCGCCCTTGAGTTCAGGGCGGGGCGGCGTGCGCAAGACCGCGCGTGCGAAGTTACTGATTGACCGAGCATGGCAGGCCGTCGCGAACTAAAGGTTTTTCCAGGCCACAGAAGCCGCGCCGAGCAGCGGGCACTCCTCGTTCAACACCACGTGGACGGGAATCTGCACCAGGAACGATTCCAGCTTTTCCTTGTGCTTCACCGCAGCGACGAATTTCCCGGTCTTCAACTTCGGCAGTACTTTCACGGCAATCCCGCCGGCAATGTAAATGCCGCCGCGTGCCATCGTGCGCAGCGCCAGATTTCCCGCCTCTGAGCCGTAGATTTCCACCCACAGGTCCAAGGTCGCGGCGCACACCGGGCACTCCCCGCTCAGACCGCGGCGCGTGATTTCCGGCGCCGGATCGGTGTTCTCATCATCGAACCCCGGATGCCGCACGTCTGGATTCAAAAACTCATGCACGCGTTGAAATCCGCCGCCTGACAAAATCGTTTCCACGCTCACGCATTCGTGTCGCGTATTCAGAAACTTCCACAGGTCTGCTTGCTGCGAAGTGTTCGGGGCAAAATCCGCGTGCCCAGCTTCCGTGGCCATCGGGACGTGCCGTTGGCCGTCCCAGAACAGAATTCCTTCGCCCAGGCCCGTTCCCGCCGCGATCACGATTTGCGTCGAACGCGGCGAAGGCACTCCCGCGTGCAGAGTTTCCAGCTCACTGGGTTCCAGCACGCCGATGCCGTAGGCCGCCGCTTCCACGTCGTTCACCAGCCGCACGTGATTCAGGTGCAGGTGCGACGCGACGTTCGCGCCATCCACCACCCAGGGAAAATTCGTCGCCTGCACCCGGTTGTTTACCACCGGGCCAGCTATTCCAAATGACGCCGCCGTGATTTTCGCCCCCGCCCCATTCAAAAAATCGCTGGCGATTTCTTCCAAGCCCGAATGTTTCTGCGTGGCATAGCGCCGGTCGGCGACGCGGACCAGCTTGCCTGCCTTCACGTCGAACAGACCTAGATTGGCCTTAGTCCCTCCCAGGTCGCCCGCCAAAATCATTTAGGCCTCCGAGCTTGCGAATCGAACGTGGTGTGCATGAATTAGCGCTGGCCTCATAGCGGACGCCAATGCCGCCCATCGGCATTCGCCAAATCGTCCACCGTCCGCGGTCCATCGCTCCCCGCCGGATAATTCGGGAAAGGCGGCGGCGACGCATTCTTCCATGCTTCCAGGATTGGGTCCACCAATGTCCACGCCGCCTCGACGCTATCGGCGCGGTCAAACAGCGTGGCGTCGCCGCGTATGCAATCATTAATAAGCGTGGCGTATGCAGGCCGCGTCCCGCCGCCGAACGCGTCCTTATACTTGAAATCCATGGTCACCGGCTGGATGCGCATCTGCGCCCCGGGTGATTTCGCTCCGAAGGAAAGTGAAATACCTTCGTCGGGCTGAATGTTCATAACTAGCGAATTGGTTTCATGGTTTTCGCCGCGGAATACCATGTGCGGCGCGCTCTTGAACTGTATCGCAACCTCTGTCAACGGCCGCGCCAGTCGCTTACCCGTGCGCAGGTAGAACGGCACACCACTCCAGCGCCAGTTATCCACTTGCAACTTCAACGCGACAAACGTGTCCGTCGCAGAATCCGGCTTCACGCCCGGCTCCTGGCGATACCCCGGAACCGCCTTTCCGTCCACCTGGCCGGGGCCGTACTGGCCGCGAATAACAGACTTAAATACCGAGTCCTTGGTGAATGGCCGAATGGATTGCAGAACCTTAATTTTCTCGTTACGCACGGAGGTCGCATCGAAAGTCGCCGGCGCTTCCATGGCGGTCAGCGACGTGAGCTGCAGCACGTGGCTCTGAATCATATCGCGCAGCGCGCCCGCCGATTCGTAGAACGCCGCGCGCCGTTCCACTCCCAGCGATTCAGCGGCGGTAATCTGGACACTATCAATATAATTGCGATTCCATAACGGCTCGAAAATCCCGTTGCCGAACCGGAACACCAGCATGTTCTGCACGGTTTCTTTGCCCAGATAATGATCTATGCGGTAGACCTGAGATTCATCGAACGCTTCCAGCACCTTTTTATTTAACTCTTTTGCCGATTCCAGATCGTGCCCAAACGGTTTTTCGATGATGATGCGCGCCCAGGATTTTTCGTTTTTCGGTTTGTTCAGCCCGGCCTTCTTGAGCTGTTCGATCACGTGCAAATAAACTTCCGGCGGCGTGGCCAGGTAATAAAGGCGATTCCCGCCGAGCTGGCCTTCGCCATCGAGCTCGTCCAAACGCTGCGCCAGGCGGTGGAACGCTTCGGGATCGTCGTAGTTGCCCGAAAAATATCGCAGGCATTTCAGGAACTCAGCCTTTTTGCCGTCGTCGGCGCCTTCTTGATTTCCGCTGGGCAGGAATTCGCCGGCCTTCTGCGTGAAATCGCTGTCCGACATTTCTGTGCGCGCGAAACCCAGCAGCCGAAACCGCGGCCCTAGACAAGCGTGGTAAGACAGATCGTAAAGCGCCGGCAGAAGTTTGCGCCGCGCCAGATCGCCCGACGCGCCAAACATCACGATCGCGCAAGGATCCGATGGCGCTTCGCAAAAATAGGCACCGATTTGCGTATTCTGTGGTTCGACAATTGCTTTGCTATTCATGATCCGCTTCCTAGCCCATCCGCGAACTTCTGGCGGACGCAACCTGATGTTTTATTAAAACTGCCGCCCTTCCACAAGAGCCTATCACAACTCTGCAAATGCCCTGCTACAGGACGTCGCCGCTGCCGGGCTGCGCAGCCCGCCCCCAACTGGAATTTCCGCCACCGATGCAGTATCTTGAATTGCAGCACACTCTGCAAGGAGAGGTAAATGGCCGACGAGAAAAATTCAGGAAATCCGGGCGCGGCTGCTTCCGCTCAGCCCGCGCCCCAAGGTCCACACATCGTGAAGTGCGTCAAGTTCGGCCGGGAGATGCCGGGCCTCGATCGCATTCCGTGGAAGGGCGCAATCGGCCAGCGGATTTACGACAACGTCTCTAAGGAAGCCTGGAAGCTGTGGGTGGAACATTCCAAGATGCTGATGAATGAGTTTCGCCTGAATCCTCTGGATCCGAAATCGCAACAGGTGATGGAAGAGCAGATGGAGACCTACTTCTTCGGCGAAGGTGCAAAACTGCCGGACAGTTACGTCCCTCCCAAACACTAGGAAGCATCGCAAGCAGCTCCCTGCCCGAACGCGGCTTCAACTTCTGCGCACACTCCCGCGATCCGGCGCGAAATTCGCGCCGGAACTGAGGCGGTAGTGCGCTAAAATGAATTGCTTGCAAGAGAGGAGAATGAATCCCCGCATGAGCTCCGCAAAGAAAAATTCATTCGGCACGCGCACTGCCCTACGCGCCGGCAACGATTCCTACGATATTTACCGCCTGAGCGTGCTGGAGCGCGCCGGAATCGGCAATATTTCGCGGCTGCCCTTTTCCCTGAAAGTCCTGCTGGAAAATTTGCTGCGCCACGAAGATGGCCAGTTCGTTTTTTCTGAAGACATTCATGCGCTCGCGGGCTGGGATCCTTCCAGCGCAGCGGGCGCGACGGAAAAAGAAATTTCCTTCATGCCCGCGCGCGTGCTGCTGCAGGATTTCACCGGCGTTCCCGCAGTCGTGGACTTGGCCGCGATGCGCGAAGCCATGCGGCACCTCGGCGGCAATCCCAAAAAAATCAATCCGCTGCTGCCCGCCGAACTGGTAATTGACCACTCCGTGCAAGTGGATAAATTCGGCGTCGAGGGCGCGTTCGCATTCAACGCCGACCTGGAAATGCAGCGCAACATCGAGCGCTACGCGTTCTTGCGCTGGGGCCAGAAGGGATTTCAGAATTTCAAAGTCGTCCCGCCGGACACCGGCATCTGCCACCAGGTGAATCTGGAATATCTGGCCCGCGTGGTTTTTAGCCAGCAGCAAGAAGGTACGCGCCTCGCGTTCCCCGATTCCCTCGTCGGCACCGATTCGCATACCACTATGGTCAACGGCCTCGGCGTCTTCGGCTGGGGCGTCGGCGGAATCGAAGCGGAAGCGGCCATGCTCGGCCAGCCACTATCCATGCTGATTCCCGCGGTGGTCGGCTTCAAATTGCACGGCCGCCTGCCCGAAGGCGCGACGGCCACCGACCTGGTTCTCACCGTCACCCAGATGCTGCGCAAAAAAGGCGTGGTCGGAAAATTCGTGGAATTTTACGGCACGGGACTTTCCAGCCTCACCTTGCCCGATCGCGCCACCATCGCCAACATGGCGCCCGAATATGGCGCGACCATGGGCTTCTTCCCCGTGGATTCCGAAACGCTCGCGTACCTCCGCTTCACCGCGCGCGCGGAAGATCAAGTTCGCCTGGTCGAAGCCTACACGAAAGACCAAGGCCTGTTCCGCACAGATCAAACGCCCGATCCAATCTTCTCCGACCGGCTCGAGCTCGACCTCGCCAGCGTGGTGCCCACGATGGCCGGACCCAAGCGTCCGCAAGATAGCGTTCCGCTGACGCAAGCCAAAGCATCGTTCGAAAAGACGTTGACCGCGGAGCCGAAACACGTCAGCGTGCAAAATAATGGCGACAAATTCGATCTCGCGGATGGCTCGGTCGTCATCGCGGCGATCACCAGCTGCACGAACACTTCGAATCCTTCGCTGATGCTGGGCGCCGGCCTCCTCGCGAAAAAAGCAGTCGAGCGCGGCCTGAAAACCAAGCCCTGGGTAAAAACCAGTTTCGCGCCCGGCTCGAAAGTCGTCACCGACTACATCGAGAAGGCCGGCCTGTGGCCCTCGCTCAATGCGCTGCGCTTCAACCTCGTCGGCTACGGCTGCACCACCTGCATCGGCAATAGCGGACCGCTGCCGGACGCCATCGGAAAAGCGATCAAGGACCATAACCTCGTTGCCGTTTCGGTTCTCAGCGGCAATCGAAACTTCGAAGGCCGCATCAACCCGCTCTGCCGCGCAAATTATCTGGCCTCGCCGCCGCTGGTCGTCGCCTACGCGCTTGCCGGACGTATGGATTTCGACATCGTCAACGAATCGCTGGGCAACGACAAAGCCGGCAAGCCAGTTTATCTCCGCGATATCTGGCCGACGCCGGACGAAGTGGAAAAAACCATGCGCTCCTCCGTAACCAGCGAAATGTTCCGCAAAGAATACGCCGACGTATTCACTGGCGACGAACACTGGCGCGCGCTGCCCATTCCCGAGGGCGATCTCTACGCCTGGGATGATAAATCCACTTACATCAAGCATCCGCCGTATTTCGAAAATATGCCGCTCAAGCCCACCGCGCTCCAGGATCTGCACGGCCTGCGCGCGCTCGCCGTGCTGGGCGATAGCGTCACCACCGATCACATCTCCCCCGCCGGCTCCATTCCTGCCGACACGCCCGCCGGAAAGTATCTGATCGCGCACGGCGTCCAGCCCAAGGATTTCAATTCCTACGGCGCGCGTCGCGGCAATCACGAAGTGATGATGCGTGGCACGTTCGCGAATATTCGCCTGCGCAATTTGCTCGCGCCCGGCACCGAAGGCGGTTGGACGATTCACCAGCCCGCCGGCGAGAAGATGTCGATCTACGATGCCGCCATGAAATATCGCGACGAGCACGTGCCGCTGATTATTTTCGCCGGAAAAGAATATGGCTCCGGCTCATCGCGCGATTGGGCCGCCAAGGGCACCATTCTCCTCGGCGTCCGCGCCGTGCTGGCGGAAAGCTTTGAACGCATTCATCGCAGCAACCTGGTAGGCATGGGCGTATTGCCGCTGGAATTTCTGCCGGGAGAAACCCTCGCATCGCTGGGCCTGACGGGTCTGGAAATCTTCGCAATCGAAGGGCTGGAGGGCAATTTCGAGCCGCGCAAGAAAATGAAAGTCACCGCGCGCCACGAGCAGGGCAAGGAAACTCACTTCGACGTTTTAGCGCGGATTGATACGCCGTTCGAAGTTTCTTACTACCAGCATGGTGGGATTCTGCAGTACGTTCTGCGCCAAATGCTCTAAAAATTCGCGCTCTGGCTTACGCCAGCGATCTTAATCATACTCAGGCGCGGTGGCCGCTCAGATGCGGGTCATGATGATCCTTCAAACGCATGCGCAGAAACAGCGGCGCCGCCAGCGCGAACACCACCGCAAACACCAGGAAAAATCCCGCGCACGCTTGCCAGAATTCCGCGCCCTTGTGCCGCAACAACATCAGCGCCAGATCCCCCAGACCGAAGGAAACCGCAAAAACCAGAATCGCGGAAATCGGCTTCGGGGCAAGCGCCGCTTGGCAATGCGGGCACACCACGCCCGAAAGCCCCGCGGGCGTCCAAAGCACTCTTGCAGGGATACGCTGGTTGCATTGCGGGCAAGTCATGACGGGACTCCTCCCGATCGAAAAGTGGCTGCGGCCGAGGCACCGGCCCGGCTGGGGGCTGACGAGGCTAATCTACCACGAGTTGCACCGTAGTTGAATGCTGGAAGTTCCCTGCCACGCCTTGAATCGTGATTTCAAATGTCTGCGGGACCGTGCCACCGCCGCCGCTTCCACTGCCGCCGCAAGCCGCCATCGGACCCAGCAGCACGATCACCGATACGCACGCAAAAGCCATTCGCACCCGCGAGCGATGCATGCTCTTCAGCCCAAAGAAAGAAATAATAATCGTCAGCATCGCAGCGCTTACAACTTGCGCCGCTGCGCCGTTTAGCATTCGTGGACGCGAAAAGCGCGCCAGGGGCAAGCCCGCCGTCGCTGGCACGGAAACCGTCAGCGCCACGTTGCTCACAGCCGCGGCAGTCGTCGCCGGATTCGGCGCAAAATTGCAACTGAACCCCGCGGGCGGACTACTGCACGAAAGCTGTACGCTGCCGCCGGCGTTTCCCACGGCGTTCAACACTAGCTGGTAGGTCGCCGTCCCACCGGCGCTGACCGTGCTGCTCGCCGGAACCGTCGCGCCAAAAGAAAAATCGCAGCCTGCGCCCACCGAACTGAATGTCAGCGTATTCGTCGAGCCCAGCGTAGGATCAGAAACCGTCACTGGCACCGAGCCACCGCAGTTCACCGCGCTCGCCGGCGCCGTTGCCGTCAAGCTCGTCGCACTAACGAAAGTAGTGGGCAGCCCGGCTCCATCGAAATTAATCACGGACTGCGCCGTGAACCCATTGCCAGTAGCCGTCAGCTGAAAAGATCCCGAACCGGCGATGGCCGAAACTGGGCTCAGCTCCGTCAGCGCGTAACCCGGCAGATTCGGCAGCGACAAACTCCACAAACCGCGCCCGTGCGTGCCCGCCACCAGCGTTCGCGACGTATTGCGCAGCCGCAGCGCCAGCACTTGCGAATTCGGCAAACCCGTTTGCAGCACGCTCCAGACTGTTGCGCCCCCGGCGGTCGCGTTCCGACTTGCGTAAACCCCGGAATCCGTGGCGATGTAAATCGTGTTATCCGTCGCATCCATGGGATCAATCACGATGTCGTTCACCGGAACGTCCGGCAAGTTGCCATCCACCTGCAGCCAGGAAGCCCCGGAATTATTCGTAAAAAAAACGTGCCCCAGCCCGTCGCACCCATTTACTCCAGGGCATGAGAAACCGGAAAACGCCGCAAACGCCGTCATCGGATTGGCCGAATCCACCGCGATCGCCGTGACGCTGCGCCCCGGCTGATTGCTCTGGTTCACCATGTGAATATCCGTCGCGCTACTGAGCGCTTGCGCAGACTGCCAGATCCGCCCATCGGAAGTTCCAACGAAAATCGCGTTCGAAGCGCTCGGCGCCACGCTAATTGTCGTGACGAAGTTCTGGGTGCCATCGCTCGTCAGGTCCGAACTAATCGCGGCCCAGCTCATCCCGCCGTTCATCGTCTGGTACAAGCGAAACGTCCCGAAATATAAATTCTGGCTGCTCTTCCTATCCAGCACCAGCGGCGGTATGAAATCGGCGTTGTCCGTAAAATTAATTCCGCTGTTGTCGATCGCCACCCAATTGACGCCATCCGCGCCCGGAACGCCATTCAGAATATTCTTGTTCAACGTGCCGGGCCCTCCTAGATAACTGCACGCTGCATAGATCGTGCTCGGCGTCTGTGGATCAATCGCCGCGTAGCCGCCATCGTAAGGGCAAGCCTCGGTCCCGCTCCCGATCAGCGAGCCGCTGAATTGCTGCACATCGTTTCCTGAAGTTCCGCCGTAAATAATCTGATCGGTCGCCGGATGAATCGAAATCCCCGGATAAAACTGCGTCAGATTCAGCGACGTGTCGGCGCTGCCCGTATTCGTATTCAGGTCGGCCCACACCTGTGCGCCCGGCGCCGTCGTGGCACTGAATACATCTTGCGAAACCCACATCCCGCCATCGTTGCCCACAAACATCGCCAGCACCTGTCCGCCCGATCCCACCGCGAAATTCAGCGCGTGAGCATCCACATGAATCGAAGTCTCGTTGCCGCTGCCATCCGCGCTCACATCGCCCCACGTATTTCCGCCGTCGAGCGAGCGATATACCGAAGAATGCCCGATTACGACTTGACCGTTGAACGGTTGCGCCGAACCGCCGGCAAAAATCGTTTGCCCGGCAGTGCCCGGCGCCACCGCAAGCTTCATGTCGTAAAAACACTGCGGCGCGCAGAAATCCGGCAGATTCGAAACATTGGGAAAGATCGCGTTGAACGCCGAACCGGAACCGTTGGGCTGAATTCCTGAGCCAGAAAAAACGCCGAGAAGATTATCGGAATTCGTGCTGGCATCGGCAATCGCGACATACAGTATGGATGTCGCCGGCGAGCTGCCCGGAGCAATCGCGAACGAAATACTGCCGTACAGCGACGGAGTGGAAGAGCTGTCGAGGCCCGCCACCCGATTCCAAGTAATCCCAGCGTCCTGCGAAACATAGACGCCGTTGCAAGGCGCGCTAGCACACGCCGCCTTCGTGTCCGTGTCGCCGTTTGGATCGCCCAGCGCCGCATAAGCCGTCAGTCCCGACGAATCACTGGGATCAAAACGCACATCCGTCGCAGGATTAAATGGTGGACCGCTCGCCCCACCGCCCGGCTGCACGCGGCTCCAAGTATCTCCGCCATCCGTCGAACGCCACACGCCCGACGCCAGTACTCCGCCCGCTGCGAAGTCCGTTCCCTGCACCGCAGCCAGCACCACCGGATTCGTCTGCTTCGGTTGCACGGCCAGCGCCGCAATATAAGGACCACTCGCACCCGGGCCCTGCGACGCGCTGCTCGTGAAAGTGGAATCCTGCGTCCAGGTTTGGCCACCGTCGGACGAGCGCAGCACTCCCGCGCCGTACAAGCTGTCGTGCGCGTAATTCGATTCGCCCGTGCCCACCAGAATCAAATTGCTCTGCGCGTGGCCATTGAACATTTGGCACGGCTTCGAAACCAACGCGATCGCGCCGGTGGAAAGCGACGGCTCATTATCCGTCAGCGGCTGCCACGTGACGGGATTGCCACTCAATGCGTTGAAGCTCACCCACACGCCGCCGTCCGCGCCACCGGCGTACACCGTGTTGCCCGTCGGATCACAGGTATCCACGGCAAGCGCCGTCACACGACCGGAAACATTTCCGTAGAACGCAGTGTTCGCCGTAGGCTGCGGGCCCAGCGGCGTCCAAGATTGCAGTGAAGGAGAGATAGCAGGCTTAAGTGCGGCGAGATGTTCGACGAAAGTCCCACTGCCGCTGACCATTTTCCGGTTTCGCGCGAAGGCCTGCAGCAAGAGCCCGTTCGGAATGTGGCCGTTCACAGATGCGCGCTGCCGAAAAAACCACTCCGCGCGCTTGCGCACCAACTCAACCGATCCCGGCTCAGCCGCAGCACGCGATCGGCGCGCGGAAATCTGCTGCGCTAGCAGGGGCAGCAGCGCCGCGCTCAGGACCACCGCGCACACCACGATCAGCAGGCCCCGCCGCTGCCTTTGGCTTTCTGCTGAGAATTTTGAGAATGCTCCGCCTGCTCCACTCGCCCTACTGACCCGGTCCGACAAGCATCACCACCCCGCAGCGGGCGCTATTGTAACCAAAAATTCAGGCAGCGGGGATTGTTTAGTCAATATGTAGAGAGGTGACATCGCGCGCCGGGCGAGCCTGCAGCGTTTCATCCCATCGGGCCAATGGGCGCAAATTGGCACGGCGCAGTGGCGGACCCGAGCCAACCGTAGAATCAAAATGGCCGCGGTGTTATTGTATGCGGCAGCAAGCGTTTCCGCGCGGCGAGCTGCCGGCGTCCAGACCGCGCATCGGATTTGTCGGCCTCTTGATCCGAAAAGGAGCACGTTCATGAAGCGAAGACTGGGTTTTTCATTTTTGCTGCTTGCGGCATCGCTGCTGTTCGTTCTTTCCATCCCGGTGTTGCCGCACAGCCATACCGCTGCGGCGCAATCCGGGGCCGCGGCCCCCGCCGCCGGCAGTTTGGTGGATTTGAATTCAGCCACCAAGGAACAACTTGATGCCCTGCCGGGAATCGGCGAGGCCTACGCGCAGAAAATTATTGACGGCCGTCCATACCGCGCGAAGACCGAACTGCTGCGCAAAAAGATCATCCCCAAAGCCACCTACGACAAGATCAGCAATCTGGTGATCGCCAAGCAACCGACACCCAAGTAGCCAGGCGCGCAAGCGCTGGATGCCCGCGAACTGAACAGAATCCACCGCGCGGCGAACGTTGCGATGCCCGCTGCGCGGCACGTTTCTCCCATCCATGATCCTGGCGACTCTATCCGCGCTAATGCCCACCGGCAGCGAGCTAACCGCGATCCTGGTAGTCGTCAGTTTCTCCGCCGGCCTGAACGTGTACGCCACCGTCGGAATGCTCGGCCTGCTAGCCCGCTTCAACGTACTCGCGCTGCCACCCGCTCTGCACACGCTGCAAGATTGGAAAATCATCGCGATCTGCGGCGCATTGTTCCTCCTGGAATTCATCGGGGATAAAATTCCGGTTTTCGATCTCCTCTGGAACGCCGCGCACACCTTCGTGCGCGTTCCAGTCGCGGCCTATCTGGCATATGCTGCAACGTCGCAACTGCCTCAGTTGGAACAAATCGCCGCCACCTTCGCGGGCGGCCTGATTGCTCTGGCTGCCCATGGCGGCAAGACGGCCGCGCGCGCAGCGATCGTACATTCGCCCGAGCCATTCTCGAATTTCGCGTTAAGCACAGCCGAAGACGCGCTGGTGATTTTTCTGATGTGGATCGTCACGCGTCACCCATACATAGCTACCGTGATTGTAGTGGTGGCACTCGGCGTGATCACGATCCTGATTCGCTTCGTAGTGCGCGCGCTGCGCACTCTTTTCATTGACGCCGAAGCCACGTTGTCGAGCACTGGCCCAAGAAATCCGCCGCAATGAACGGCAGCAGTTCCCCGCGGTAGTTCGCCTGCACACCTCGACCGCAAGCGCCATCATCCATCCATGCGCAACGCGCTCCCGTTACTGCGGTGCCTTCTTCTTCCCCAGCAGTCCGCCAACTAAACCCGTCGCCGCATTCGCCGGACTGCCCTGGCCCCCGGGCACGGTACCCTTGAGCGCATTCTTGGCCATTCCGCCCACATCGGGAAGCACCACTGGGTTCGACGTAGTCCCCTGCACGATAAATGGAATTCCGTTGTTCCCGCTCTTGCTCCCTCCGCCGCCACCAGTCAACGACGAAAGCGCGCCGGTAACTCCGCCAGCAGCCGCGCCTGCCATGCTGGTAAGCGCTCCGCCCGCACCCGCCAAGTTCGCCAAGAGTTTGAAATTGAGCTGCCCCGCCGCGCTGACCGTGCCACTTCCCGTAACGGTGCCGAGCGACGGCATCACCAAATTCAAATTATCAATCTTCGTTCCCGACGGATCGTTGCGCACGCTCGCGCTCAGCGTCTGAATTTCCGTGTCCGATCCACCGCCGCCACCGCCCCCGCCGCCGAGTCCGGGAATAGACCCCAGCGCCCCCAGCTTCGATTTCAAGCTGAATCCCGCCAACTTCGCACCAGACAAATTGATCGGCCCGGAAATCACCAACTTGTCCGCCGGCCCGCTCACGGTCAGATTCATGGTAAGCGCCCCACCTTGCAGCTTCGATCCCGCGGGCACCACCACTCCCACCGCCGGCAGAAAACCTTCCAGATCACCCACGGGCATCGCCTGCCCGTTCAGCCGCATATCTAACTTTGCTGGCTCCGCGGCGGCGTTGAATGCCCCGTTCAAGCGCGCCAGCGCACTGCCGATGTGCATGTCTCCCTGGTTCAAATTTCCCGATTGGCTTTTCAGGTCGTAGGTAGTTGCGTAATCAATATTCAATGGCACAGACGAAGCCGCGCCCGCCGCGGACAACTTCAACTTGTTCGCCTTCACCGTGCCTTTGGCGCTCATCTGTTTGCCGTCGGAACTCAGCTCGCCCTTGAAGTCCATCACGCCCGCAATTCCAGACGACGCATCAATAAATCCGGTAGTGGCTAGGTCCAGGTGTTCCACTTCCACCGTGGCGTCCAGCGGCGTCAACGAAGTGTCCGCGGAATTCATCGGCCCGGCTTTGCCTGAAACTTTTAGCGCGGCGTTTCCCGGGCCGGTGGCCGTCAACTTGAATGGAAATTGTGAAGTGTAGGAAAGATCCGACGCTTCCAGGCTGACGTTCTGATAGATGCTCGGCTTGGCGCCGGATCCCGCGGTGCTCACGATAATCTTCCCGTTCTCTATGCTGATTGCGCCCACGCTGAACGCCCCAGCGCCGGCTGCCCCGCCCGAGCTCGGCGCCGGATTCGGAGTTGGATTGTTCGCGGCGCTCTTCGCGGAACTCGCGCTTCCACCCAAACTTGAATAATTCCACGTTCCGTTCGCCGCGCGAACCAGATTCACTTCCGGATCCTTCACCGTCAGCGAACGCACCTCGAGCTTCTTTGAAAAAATCAGCGGCAGCAGCTCGACTCCGACGCTCACGGACTTCGCCGTCAAGAACGGCGACTTGCTGAACGTCGGGTCGTCTCCGATGGAAACATCCGAAACCGTCACGCCGCCAGAGAGAATCGAAAGGCTGATATCGCCGATCCCCACCGAACGTCCCAGCGCGCTGCCCAGCTGAGTTTGCAGCGTGGGCTTGAACTGGTTTGCGTTGATGAAAAGTGGCAAGGCCAAAACGATCAGGAACAACACCACCACGATCCCGCCGATAATCATGAGAGGCTTTTTCTTCATGGCGAACCTCCAAAAAAGCTTTCCGCAAAGCGCCGGGGCCACGGGTTGGCGTGCGGCGAACCGAAGGGCCGAATGGAAGGTGCCCATCATACTCCCGGTTCGTCCCCTGCAACAATCGGATGTTGATTTTGCGCAGCCCCGACCTGCCGCCGCGCTACGAATTCGTTAGGGAGTAGCGCCAAACCATGCTATGTTTGNGCTGCGTTTGTTGCTCTTGTAACACCTTTAGATTCGATTGAAGGGGCTGCAAGTTCACACTTGCNGCCTCTTTCGCTTTACGGCTGGAGGCGGTCGAGAAGCAAACAAATAGCTTAAAAAGAAGGAAGTAAATCAGTGAGAGAACAAGGAACAGTAAAGTGGTTCAATGCCAGCAAGGGCTTCGGATTCATCCAGCGCCAGTCCGGCGAGGACGTTTTCGTCCACTTTTCGGCCATTCAGGCGGAAGGTTATAAGTCGCTGAACGAAGGGCAAGCGGTTGAGTTCGAAGTTACCCGTGGACCGAAGGGTCTGCAGGCAGCGAAC
>JGI12635J15846_10000515_pt1 | contig 33244 bp, 22 predicted proteins | sample BlaSpr_A8_OM2_M2_FD_15846 | JGI IMG/M metagenome (IMG submission 15846)
TGAAGGCGGTGCAGGTCGATGGCGGCGAGAATGTCTGCGACCTCGGGAGCGGCGACGTCGAACTCCGCGAGAAGTTCGACTTTGCGGCGGGCGATGGCCGCGTCTACGCGTAACTTCCGGGTGACGGTGACGAAATATTCCTGGAGCACTTGCATCGATACGGCGCCGGTATGGGCGCGGCGATGTTCGGCTATGAGTTCGAGGGCGCGCCGTTGCTTCGCGGGTGCGGCTTTGTCATCGGCATAAATAAGGACGTTGGTGTCAAAGAAGCTGCGGGCGGGCATTATCGTTGTTTACTTAACGGCGATCATGAGATTGGCGATCATGAGATTGGCGATCATGAATTTCGTCGCGGTTGAAGCGCCAGCCGTGGGAATGGCCTTTGCCAGAGAGGCGATTGAACTCTTCGATGCTTCGTTCGGGATCGTCTCCACCGGCGACGGTTTGCAGGTAGTCGCGGATTAGCTGGTTGAGACTTTTGCCAAGGGCTTCGGCTTTTTTGCGGGCGCGGGTGACGAGTTGCTCGTCAATGGAGAGGGTAACGTTCATTAACACAGTATATGTGGACACGGGTTACGTGTCAATACGCGAGTTGACAGCCGAACGAGAATTTCTGTTCTTTGAAAAAGGCGGGGTCTTGGCTCTCCCCTCTAATTTATCTGCCGTCCCTGACGCGGCTTGGTTTGTTTTTTCTGGACTTACCCCGGACTTGCGTCCGGGGCTACCTTATGCCGCCCTTGGCGGGGCTGGAGTCCGCCAGGGGCGGTCTGCATCTTCATCTTCCCCGGCCCAGTCGCAAAGAACGCGACCAGGCTGGGGCACTCGACTACATGTTTATGCTGGAACTCGAAAATCAAAATTCCCGCAATCGAAAATGCCCCACTTCCAGCAGTGAATGCGGAAAGTGAGGCATCACCACAAATATTGGAGCCGTTATTTAATGGTGAAAGTGAGAGTCTTCGATTTTCCTCCGCCTGGGGACGGATTCTTGACCATGATGGCAGCCGTACCGGTGGACGCGATAGCGGCCCGAGGCACGTAAACCTTCATCTCCTTTTCGCTGAGATAACTGGAAGAAAAAGGTTTGTCATTCCAAGTGACCACTGAACCGGGCACAAACCCGGAACCGTGCACAGTCAGAAGCAAGTTGGCGCTACCGTGAGAAACAGCCGTAGGGGACGAGTAATCCGAAACGGGCACCGGGGCAGCGGTTTTGCTGGCCGTCAAGAGCAGAGTGGGACTTTGTAGCAGCACAACCTGAGAGGTGGTACTGCCGCAACAGCCGTTGGTCAGAATAAAGGCCAGGCCATTGGGGCCCCATTGGATGAACTTTGAAGTTGAAACGGAGCCGGTGTCAGTCACCAGTCCGGTCAAGTCAGCGACTGCCAAAGGTGTGAATTGGGTGAGGTTGTAGCTGGTGATGCCGAAATTGTTGAAGAAGGGAGTTTGACCGAGGGCGAACGCACGATTAATCGTCGAACTCGGCAGGACCTGAAGGCCAGTATTACAGCAGCAGCAAGGGCTTGGTTCTACATCAAAGGTGCCCAGCAGCAGACCGGTCACCGGATTGAATTCCTGCCCATTGCCGCCAAAGACCAGGCTGCCGGAATACTGGAACGCATTTCCAGTAACGATACTATTCCACTGCTGAGCCAATGTACCGCCGGTGGAACTGACGGTAACCTGGCTTAGCGTGTCGGGATCATAGCCGTAGAGCGTGGTGCCACTGGCAAAAACCAGTTGGGTAGCGCTGACCGATGTGAGAGAGTTCGCCAGTTTGGTCGAACCGGTGAAAAACTCGAGGGGAGTGCTGACGCAGCATTCAGTCGAGCCGAGCGCCACGGCAATGGTTTGCGAGTTTGTAGGAGATACTGCGACGGCTTCAGCGACGTTCGGCCCGTTACTCGCGCCGAGGGGGATCTCAATATCCGGCGTGAAGGCAGGAAGATCCAATCGTTGGATAGAGCCAGCACCATTCAGACCGACGTAAAGATATTTGGAGGTGCTGTCAAGCGCCAGTTTTGTGGGCTCGCTGCCGGCGAAGAAGTATCCAGTGACCGCTCCAGTCGAGGGATTTATCACGGCAATACTGTTGCCGTTCGCTCCGTAGCTGCTGGGCATGGAACCGTAGAGCCGTTGTGCGAATGGATCCCAGACGAGGTCGTTGGCGGGAAGATCCAAAACGGTTACGGTAACGGGATACGTGACGTTGAAATTGGTAATCTGCGACAGGGTGCCTGGGGATGGGTTGGTCACCGTCAGTTGAACGATACCGCCGGTTGCAAGGTCGGCCGTTGTAGGTTGGGCCTGGAGCTGGGTGGAGCTGAGAAAGGTGGTTGGAATATTGGTGCCATTCCATTGCACTTTTGCGCCGGACATGAAGTTCTGACCATTCACGAGGACCGGCTCAGAGGCAGTTCCCGCCACAATGGAAGTGGGGGAAACATTATTGATGGCAGGGTCCGGTGAGATGACCTGCAAAGTGGCAAATGACGTTCCGCCGCCGGGCGCGGGATTCGCCACATATAGAGAAACTGCTCCTGCGCTCGACAAAGCGGTATCCGGTACTTGAGTTGTGATCTGAGTGGCGCTCACATACGTGGTGGGTAGCGGCAGGTTACTGTTCTGAAGATAAGCCAAGGTGGAAGACAAAAATCCTGAACCGTTGAGCGTAACCCTTGTGGTCGGGCTATTCAGGTAAACAGTCGGCGGTGAGAGAGACGTGACGTTGGGAATGGGATTTCCGCCGGTGCCCTGCAGTGGAATATTGATGGAACTCGTCACACCGGTTTCGGCGATCACCAACGAGGCCGTGGAATTCCCCATCGCGGAAGGGGTGAAGGTCATATACATCTGGCAACTTTGGTCACCCGAGATAGTCCCCACGCAAGCAAACCCATCGAAGGCAAAGTTGGCGCTATTGGTTCCAGTAATGGTTATGTTGCTTACGCTGACCGAAGTCGTGCTGGGATTACTCACGAAGACGATTACGGGCGAGGAGGCTGAGTTCGCGGGAACAGTTCCAAACTGAATTGGGTTGGGATAAATGGTAACCGGAACGGCGGCGGCAACCGCCAAGGTTCCAATTAGCAAAAGGCAAGCGAAAGTTAAAGTGGCACGCGACTTTTTATTCATAAGTTCCCCTATTTGTTGAGTTTCCCCCTCGGCGCACATGGCGCGGCGGTAAGTGTACACACAATTACAAGGAAAGTCTCTGGATTCCGTAAAATGCCGCAATTTGACGCGAGGGTTATGGTTTACGGCCTTTTTTTCGGCTTTCCTTTAGCGGTTTTTCTCAATTACAAGGAGAACAATTCCATGGCTGGCGGGATGGTCCAGCGTTTGTTTTCTCGGGGCAGTGCGCTGATACGGATTGCGGAGCTTGGAAGAGGAAGCAGGTCCTTCCACTTGTCTGTTCCGGTCAGGATGAGAGAGCTTATATCCCGGCTTAATTGGCCGGCACGCCGCCGTACTTTTGCAGCCACTTTAATTCTTCACGCACTTTGATTTTGCCGTGCCAGGGATTTTTATCCAGAGAGTGGCCTTCGCCGGGGAAGATCAGCAGCGCGTTTGGAATACCCAGCGAATACAGGGCGTGCTCCAGCAAATAATCTTCCAGCACGGCGACGCGGATGTCGTCGGCGCCGGCGACCATGTGGGTGGGAGTTTTTACTTTGTCGATCTGGAAGATGGCGGCTTCGTCGTGATAACGCTGCGGAGCTTCCCAGGGGCGTCCGCCGAGGAAGTAAGCGTCGTCGTAGGTGGTGTCGTCGTTGCCCCAGTTGCCGACGTGTTCCACCGCGCCGGCGCCGGTGACGGCGGCTTTGAAGCGCGTGGTTTGGGTGATAAGCCAGTTGGTCATGTAGCCGCCGTAACTGTAGCCGCCAATGGCGAGATGATCGGGATCGGCGATGCCGGCTTTCACCAGCGCGTCGACGCCTTCGAGAATATCTTTGCCGGGACGCGAGACGATAAGGGGAACGATCTCGCGAAGGAATTTGTCGCCGTAGCCGGTGGACCCGCGGTAGTTGGGCTCGAAGACCAGCCATCCGTTGGTGGCGGCAAGACGCGACCATTCATACCAGTCGGCTTCGAAGTGGTTGCCGTCGGCGTCGGCGGGACCGCCGTGAATGAATGTGAACATGGGAAGATTTTTGCCTTCGGGCTTTTCTGGGTCGATCCCCGGAGGATAAATCAACATGCCTTCGATGGAGGTGCCGTCGTCGGCCTTCCAGCGGTAGGGCTTGCCTTGAGGAAGTTCGCGCTCGGTGAAAAGGCTGTTGAGTGAAGTGATGGGACGCGCTTCTCCAAGTTTATCGGGGCTCTGAGCGAGGTAGACTTCCGTCGGCTTCTGCAACGACGAATAGACGAATGCGATGCGCTGGGAGTGAGTGGCTGCCGAGAGAACTTCGTAAGTGCCCTCCCAGCCGTTGAGTTTGCGCAGTGACTGGCTCGGCTGATTGGCGGAGTACATGGAAACCTCGGTGCCGAGTCGGGCAGCGGCGAGCACATTGTCGTCATTACTATTCCCGGCCACCGTATAGTGTTCGACCGGGCCGACGAAATCTTTGTTCCACTGCTCAATCGAGCCGTCCTCGGCATTGACCCAGTAGAGATGTGGTTGGAGATCGCGATAGGGACCGTTTACTTCTCCCACTTCGACGGTGAAAAAGATGTGGCGATTGTCGGCGGCCCAGTGCAGTCTTCCCTCCTGGGCTTGATTGTGGGTCAGCCGGTGGGCGGTTGGGTTGGCGAGATCGAGCGCGTAAATTTCGTAGTCGTCAAATTTTTCTTCACGCTGGTTGATGGCGCTGCTAACGAAGGCAAGCTTGCTGCCGTCAGGAGAAGTGACCAGACTCTCGACGCGCAACGGTGAGGTAGCGATGGCGCGAGCGCCGGGAGTCAGGTCAGGGGCTTTCTCCAGATCGTTTTGTTGTTGTTCTAGCGCGGGAGCGGCGGCGTGGCGGGAAAGCGCGGCGGCAACGTCGAGGGAGAAGATGGTATCTCCACGCTCGGCGGTGCGATATTGGACGACATCTTTCCAGGCCTTTTTGTAGTCGTCTTTCTGGGACTTGGTCCAGGGGTTGCGAGTGGCAAAGTAGAGAGTGCGCGAATCGGCTGACCAGGAAAATGTGTGCACTTCTTCCTGGCCCTGGGTCAGCGGAATGGCCTCGCCGCCGGTGGGAGAAATCACATAGATCTGGCTGACGTCGCTTTTGTCGTCTTTGCTGTCTTTATTGTCTTTCTTTGCGTCTTTGGCGTCGCCGGAATCGGAGTCCTTCTCTACGGCGGGTTTTCGTTCGGAGCGGAAGGCGATCCAGCGGCCGTCAGGCGACCATTGGGGATCGATATCGTTTCCCGACTGCGTGAGTTGGATAAGCGACCCAGCTTTGCCATCGTCGCGATAGAGCCAAAGGTCTTGGCGGAAAATCTGTTGATCCCAATCGGCTCGCTCGGTGCCGATTACCACAGAGTTGCCGTCAGGTGAAAGGGCGACTGCCGAGTAGCTCACTGAGTTGAAAAATTCGTCGAGGGTCAGCTTAGGCTTCCCGTCGGCAAAGCTCAGTGAAATGGGTCCGAGAACGATTGCAACCAATGTTGCAGGTAACCACAAGGGTTTCAGGATTTTCATAAGAGCGTTCTTGCGGGAAGAAGGTTTATACAACGATGGCTTTGTTGGACGCAACTTTAGTCGAGTGCGGCGACTCAGACCTCGGCTCCAGCCGACACCTACTGTAAAGGTTCGGCATTCTTGAGCGCGTCATCGAGGGGTTGGCCGTGGAGGGTTGTACCTAATGCCACTCGCCAGCCGTCGTCATAACGGCGAAAGCTGGCGATCGACCGGTAGGTGAAATCGGGAGGATAAATCACGGAGCCAATTTCGTTCAGGGGATTCCATTTCCAGGTGAACTCGACATCGGCAGCGTTGCCCTGTTTGGAAATGCCGCTGACTGCCACCAACTCTCTTTTTGCGCCGGGAATGTTGAAGGTTGGCTTTTCCGCGTCGCCGGGCGAGACCAGATTTTGAACGGTGTCCACACCGGATGGCGTGAGAGTCATCTGCCAGCACGGCGGGGGGACCATGGCTGGAGGGCATACTGCTTTGGTGGCAGAGATCCAGCCGCGATGTTGCAGTACGAGATATTCCGGAGAGCGGGAGTCGTCGTTCGATACCACGCCAGTACGTAACTGGAACTGCTGCGGGTTGCGAAAAGGCTCCGAGTCGGCGATCAGGTCGGCGGCCAGACGGCGGGTGAGGAAGTCGCGCGGCGAACAGGAGCAAAGCAGAAGGAGAGCAACAATCCCAAACACAGCGAGGATGAAGGACTTCCGCATGAATCGACAGGAATATTAGATCACTGGTTTTGGATTGTAAACAAAAGGGGCCGTTCGCGCGGAGAGAAAGGGTGAGAGGTAATCTGACCTTCGAAACGGGCGGACCAGCGGCCGGGAATTGCGGTCGCGCAGTGCGAGCAACGGCCATCCGGCGTGAGCCGGTAGTCTTTAATCAGATAGCCGTAGCGTTCGATCAGAGTTTCGCCGCACTGGGGACAGCGAGTGTCCTCCCAGTCACCGACCATGCCGGGAAGATTTCCGGCATAGATGTAGCGAAGTCCCGACTGGCGGCCGATTTGGACAGCCCGGAGCAGATCGTCGGGACCGGTGTTTCGGGGGTCGGTCATTTTGTAATCGCCGTGAAAGGCGGTGACGTGCCAGGGAATATCAGGAGAGATGCCGGCCAGGAATTCGGTCAGGCGGCGCAGTTCGTCGGCCGAGTCGTTGAAGCCGGGGATGAGAAGGGTGACGATTTCGAGCCAGAGTCCCATGGCGTGAATGCGGCGAATGGTATCGAGGATTGGGCCGATGCGGCCGCCGAGCTCATGATAATGACGATCGTCAAAACTTTTGAGATCGACTTTGTATAGATCGAGCCAGGGGCGCAGGTATTCGAGAACCTGCGGCGTGCCGTTGCCGTTGGAAACGAAGCCGCTGACAAGTCCTGCAGCCTTGGCTTCCTGGAAGACGGCAACCGCCCATTCGCTGGTGATGAGCGGCTCGTTGTAGGTGCTGACCAAAATCTTTGCGCCCTGGGCAATCGCGTCGCGCACGAGATGTTCGGGCGAGGCTTGGTGCGGAGGCGAGACTGCATTGGAATCGCGCAAGGCCTGCGACGTAACCCAGTTCTGACAATACGAGCAGTGAAGATCGCAGCCCATCATGCCGAAGCTGTAGGCGAGTGCGCCGGGATACGCATGAAAAAATGGCTTCTTCTCGACCGGATCGCATTGGGTTCCGGCGGTGTAACCCCAGGGGACGTAGAGTGTTCCGCCGCGGTTATAGCGCACCTTGCAGACTCCGGGCTGGCCTTCGGGGATGGGGCAGCAATGTCCGCAGGCGAAGCAGCGTAACCTGTCGTTGTCGAGTTTTTCGAAAAGGCTGGGATCGGCTTCGCGGACTTGCTCGTCGAGAATGCTACGGAGGGTACGCACGGGGAGTCTAGTTCTTATTCTAACGCGGTAGACGCAGGACAGGCCGCAAGCGCCGACATTCTCTAGCGGGCAGCTTTTGTGGACAACTCGTGCCGCTGCAGCCACTCCTCGGCTTGTTGCTCGACGGCTGTCCTTTGAACAGGTTTGAGACGCGCCGCAATAAATGGCGCGAGGACCTTGCTGGCGCCATCGCCGCCGGCACGGGCAAGCACGGTCCAGAAATATGCTTGAGTCGAGGACTGCGGCAAGCCACGACCACTTAAGTAAAGCGACCCCAGCTTGGATTGAGCTGGAACGTTGCCATTCTCAGCGGCCTTGATGAACCAGAGAGCCGCCTCCCTCTCGTCCTGTTTGACGGCGTGCTTGGCATCGCCCTGAGCATAGAGCAGACCCAGAGCATTTTCGGCCGCAGCGTCGTCACGCTTCGCCAATTCACGGAGTTGCGCGAGGTTTGCAGAATCCGCCGACAACTTCCCTGCGGCGGAATTCGACGCGTCGAAAGGTGGCCTTGAGGAAGCGAGTACAGTCTGTTCCATTCGCGCGTCGGAATGAAGCTTTTGTTGAACCCAGAACTGAATCCACGGGGCGCTTACGAAACCGAGCGCCATGGCAATGGTTGCCGCGGTTGCGATGAGCAGAAAAAGATGACTTCGGGGAAGGCGGATGCCTCCGAGATGATCTGGATTGTCGGACGTATCGTCGGAAACTTCTTGAGCCTCGTCTTTGTTTTCCACTTTGGCTTGCGCGTTTTTGTCTTCCTCCGGAAAATGAGCGAACAGGATGCTGCCGGGAGACGGAGTAAAAGGCGTCGCGGGAGCCGAGGGCGGCACAGGCGGATCGTGCTGGTCCGCCACACGCTGGACTGCGGCAAGAATGGTGTCGGCCAAGCGCTGGAGCAAGTCGCCATCACTCTCGCGAAAAGCGCTGGCCTGAGCGGAAAAAACTTCCAGCAGCCCAATCACGCTCTCGTTCAGGCGCACTGGAGCGGCCAGCATGGAACGAATGCCCAGAGCACGGCAACTCTGGCGATCGACAAGTTCGTCAGTTTCGGTGTCATCGCAACGCAAGAGCTTTGCCGTACGAACGCATTCCCCGGAGAAACCCGCACCGGCTTGAAGACTTGCACCCACGGGCGGAGCGCTGTGCCCGGCACTAACGCGGCAGATCAGGGTAGCGGGGTCGCTCCCGGCGAGCGCAATGGCCGCGCTGGAGGCTTGCAGCAAGGATCGAGAGCGGGAAGCAATCAAGGAGAGAACCGCTTCCAAATCTGTCCCAAGCGACTCAACCTCGCGCTGGACCGCGGATGCGGCGCTGAGCATGTCGGTGTAGTTTTGCCGCAGAGCGAACGTTTGCGGAGCTTCCGATTGCAGGGCTTCGGAGTGCACGGCCGGGGACTGCACGGGGTCCGATTGTGCAGCAGGAAACTCCGCGTTGGCAGCGGAGGCAATAGCATTCAGGAACAGCCACTCCTGCAAGCGCCGCACGGCGGCATAACCCAGCGGCGAAAAAGCCAGACCGACACGGCCACCTGAATCCAGCCAAGCCACGCGAGCAGTAGCAGAGATTTGTGCGCTGGCCTCCGCGAGATCCAGAGACAATTCCACAGTCCGGTTGAGCGCAAGAGGAGATGAGCATTGGAGAGCCACGCCTCCCTCGCTCATGTCGAGAACTTCATAGAGGTCCAACATCTCACCCGGCGAGGCACCGAGGATGGTCGCATAGGCCGGCACATGCACCTTTTGCCGGACGCGACAACGGCGGTTCGAGGAAGCGGGTCGAGATCCCTGGAGAATGGAAGCCATCAAGAAAAACCGAGACTGGCTTGTACATATTAACCTTAGATTGAGAAAAAAGATTGGGAAAAAACTAAGTAAAAAAATTAAGTAGAAGAAAAGCAGTCAAGAAAGGCTTGCCCCTAAATTGCTGATAACAAAGCTGGGCGTCCATGGAGCCGGCCGACCCGAGTTTCGGCCAATACCGGGCTTGGCAACCCGGCCGGATGTTGACCACTCTAACCGCAGAATCGTAGCAATTTAGGGATGTTCAAAGCTCAGTCCACATCGAGACGGCGGTTAGGGCCCAAACCGTGGCCCCTGCTGGTTATCGGTTCACTTTTTGCCATGGCTTCGCTTCCAGCCTGGGCAGCTCTTGGTGGAGACCTTAGCACAGTGCAGGCTGATCAAGTCCACATGCGAGGAAGCCTGCGTACTACTGTGGCTGCGGCATACACCGTACACGAGATTGAGAGCACGAGTGGCGTGGTCGTGCGGGAATACGTCTCCTCCGCAGGCAAAGTATTTGCCATCGCGTGGCAAGGGCCATGGCCGCCCGACATGCGTCAACTCTTAGGAAGCTATTTCGATCCTTACATTCAAGCGGCACGAGCACGAAGCGGACCGGGAATGGCGCGCCGGCCGCTCATGATCGAGCAGCCTGGACTTGTGGTGCAGGTGGGTGGACATCCGCGATCATTTGTTGGAAGAGCCTATATCCCAGACCAGCTACCTTCGAACGTGACGGCGGAGGAAATCCGATGAAGGCAACGGGATTCCAAGCTCTCGCGGTCTGCTTGGCGCTGGCATTTTCAGCGGCCTGCGGCGGAGGCGGCAAGAGCAGCAGCAGCAGCAGTTCCAGCCCGGCCCCGGCCCAGACGATCACGACTTCGGGACCGAACGTAGCGACGATAGCAGTGAATGGGGGCCCGACCGGCGATTCCGTCGATGCGGCATTTACGAGCGTTACGGTTTGCGTTCCGGGAACCTCTACTTGCCAAACAATTGACGGTGTATTAGTGGACACGGGAAGTTCAGGTTTGAGGCTTCTCTCCTCGGCTCTCACCATCGCTCTGCCGCAACAGAACGCCTCCGATGGCAACCCTGTGGTGGAGTGCCTTCCGTTCGTGAGCGGTTTTACGTGGGGTCCGGTGCAAACAGCGGACGTGGAGATTGCCAGCGAGAAAGCCAGCTCCGCGCCGATTCAAGTGATCAGCGATACGGATTTTGCAATTCCTACGGCTTGCGCGGACCGGGGAACGTCTGAAGATACGCTCTCGAGTCTAGGCGCGAACGGTATTATTGGGGTCGGTCTGTCTGCGCAGGACTGTGGCGACTCCTGTGAGGTGGTGGAAACTGCTCCGGGCACTTTCAATTTTTACTATGAATGTCCGTCCTCTACTGCAACTTGCCAGCCGATCGGCGAGAGCCTGGCCCAGCAAGTACAGAATCCGGTTGCGTTATTTGCCACTGACAATAACGGTGTGATCGTTGAACTGCCGGCGGTTTCTGGAGGAGAAGAACCGAGCGTGACTGGCTCCCTGGTGTTCGGCATTGGAACACAATCGAATAATGCGCTGGGATCGGCGACAGTCTACACCGCAGACCCCACAGCCCTTAACTTCACCACCAAGTATAATGGCACAACCTACCCGGATGAAAGCTTCCTGGACACCGGCTCGAATGGCTACTTCTTTCCCAGCACGATAACGCAGTGTGGCAGCCAAGCGCCCGGTTTCTATTGTCCTTCCACCACTATGAATTTTTCGGCAACCAATCTAGGAATGAATGGCGCCAGCGGCACGGTGGATTTCAGCGTCGCAAACGCTTTGACCTTGTTCGAAGAAACACCTGATTTCGCGTTTGGCGATCTTGGTGGTACGTTTTCGGGCGGTTTCGATTGGGGACTTCCCTTCTTTTTTGGCCGCAACGTTTTCGTTGCCATCCAGGGTCAGAGTGCGCCTGGCGGAACTGCGCCTTACTGGGCCTACTAGCCCGCAGCACTTATAAAGAAGAAATTCTACTTAACTGCCAGCCTGGATTGATGCAGACTTGAGATGCGCGAGATCGCTGCGACCATCATGCTGGAAAGCAGTTGCATGGTGGCCACGTCGCGTTCGTCGAAAGCACTGGGCGATGAGGATAGGACTTCGAAGACACCCAGTGTGCGCCGGTAGTAACGCAGAGGAGCAACCAGAATGGAGCGGACTCCGAGGCGACGACAACTGGCCAGATCGACGCGCGGATTGCGCTCGGCGTCGTGACATAGCAGGACTTCGCCGGTGCGCACGGCTTCGGCGGAGATGCCGGCGTCGGTCTGCAATCGGACTCCGAGATCGGGGGCGGTTCGGCCAGCGCGGGCGCGACATACGATTTCATCTCCGGCACGCAGGGCAATGGCAGCGCCAGTGGCTCCAGTGAGATGCTGCGCGCGTTCCGTAATGGCGCTGATGGCGGGTTCAAGGTCGAGCTCCGCAGAGTGAATTTCAACTTCCTCGCCAACATGCACCGCGCGAAAACCTGAGACGGGATGCGCGGCGTTGGCAACGCGAAGCTGGCTGCGCAGCGCGGTCGAAGGCACGCGGGCGTGATGATCGGCGACGTTCAAGACTTGAGGGTCAGGCACAGTGCGCAGCAAATCCCGGACAAGGCTGTCGAGTTCAGAGTCAGTGATGAGATGGGCGGTCTGCTGATTGCGCAGCGTTCCGCCCAGGACACGCGACAGACTGAGTAGAGACGTATTGCCGCACGCCAGGCAATAGGGCCTGCTATTGGTGCTGATCAGTTCGCACTGGATGCAAAACGTAGCGGACTGAAGCGGGACGAAATTAACGTCTTTGAACCTTGTGCCGTAAACGGTCTTGCCAAGCATGAATGCCTATCCCTCAATGCTTCCCCAAGAAGCCCGGTGTCCTAAGTTAACAGGGACGGAAAAATGAAGAAGTGGCCGCACTGGTTCCACATGTGGAAAACGTGGACAGTATTTCTGTTTATTTTGTCAATAGGAATTAACACCGAATAATGCATAATCTTCATAGGGCGCGCCGGACCTGCGTTTTGACAGGATTTCTTCGCGTCAGCTCTTGCTTTGGGTGGACCTCATGGTTTAAACTTGGAAACGTTCGAGGCAGCGAATGTCTTGAGCCTGGAGAAAATCATGCAGTGGACAGCACCAGTTTTTGAGGAAGTTTGCCTGAATTGCGAGATTAACTCTTACGCCAGCGCAAAGCTGTAACCGTCAGCGCCTTCATCGAGCATCTAGCCTTTTTCTCCGCGCGCACCTCAACCCTCCCGGGCTGGCGCGCGGCTGGCATTAGGCTTCCTTCAAGCGGCAAACACCTCACAAATTCACGCCCTTAAGTTCAGCCCGCTCGGGCTGCAACAAAGTCTCGATGATTGTGACCTACATGCGGGATGACTTCCTCGCCGCGTTGGAGAGTTCGATCCAGGGCATCAGCGAGGGCCACAGGAAGCCCGGTGGTCAGAAGATTGATATCGAGTTGCAGGGGTCGTTCCGAGTACAGCCGGCGGACCACGAGAGCTCCCCGGTGCCGGTTGGACGAACTGACCAGGTCGAGCGATAGAGTCCAAAGTGCCAAACTGTCGAGGGACCTTGCTCCTCTATTTTTTCCCCAATGAAACGAGACTTCTCCGCGCCGCGGCGAACCGGCATCAAGCGGGTCGACCGGATAAACCTCGCCGGGAAAGAGCATGAATCGAAGGTCGAATCCATCAAAATCATTGGAATTGAATGCGGCCTCGAGCACGCGACGAACTTGTTCGCAGTCGCGAACGACTTTCAGTTCTTCCGTGGCGCGGCGGATGGCAAGATTATTGATGACAATCTGACGTTGTTCGAAGGTGCGCTGCGCGACTCGGGCCAGTTCTCCCAACTCCAGATAGCCGAGGCGCTGAACTCCGATCCAGATTCCGGTTCCGAGAACGGCGAGAACCAGTCCCAGGGAACTTCCAGTTGGCCAGAGCAGAAATAAACTGAGAAGGGCGAATACAGCAGACACACCGTAGAGGACAATCACAACTTGCCGGTGAGTGAGTCCATGCTGCAAAAGTTTGTGATGGATATGCTCGCGGTCGGCGGTAAACACTGGGCGACCGCTGATCAAGCGCCGCAGTATGGACAGCAGCGTCTCCAGGATCGGCAAGCCGAAAGATACAACCGGAATGGCGACGGCAACGATGGTGGGAGCCTTTTGGGCTCCGGCCAGAGCCAGCGCGCTGAGCAGGAAGCCGATGAAGAGACTGCCCGAGTCTCCGAGAAAAATAGTTGCGGGATTGAAGTTGTAACGCAGAAAGCCGAGGATGGCTCCGGCGAGAGCAATCGTCATCACGGTGACGAGGGAATATCCGCTTAGCAGCGCGACCACAAATGCGACCAGGGTGGAAAACAAAGCCGAACCCGCAGCCAGGCCGTCCAAACCGTCGATTAGATTAAATGCGTTGGTGATAGCCAAAACCCAGAGAATGGTGACCGGTAACCCAATGAACCACCTCAGTTGATGTTCACCGAATAACACGGGGATATTGAGAATGCGCAGGCCACCCACAAAAAGCATGGTTGCAGCAAGAGATTGAACTGCAAACTTGACGTAGGGACCGACGGTGTAAAGATCGTCATAGACTCCCAGAAAGAAGATGATCGTAGCCGGCAGCAGGATTGTCAGCAGAGTCTTCAGGGAAAATTCCGAGCGTAGGCGGGGCAGATACGAAGCCAAAATGTTGGCCACCACCATGCTCAACGAAAAAGATATGAAAATTGCCACGCCGCCCAGCCGCGGCAAAGGACTGGAATGAAGGTGTCGCTCGTTGGAGGGGATGGCCACCCAGCCACGCCGGACTGCAACATCCCGCACGTAACGAGTGAGGACGAAGGAGAATAATAGTGACAGGAAAAAAATCCCAAAGAAAACAACTGTCAACTTGCCCCCTGTAACCTGCAACCATCAATGCCGGCATGAGTTCATCCGGCACTAAAAGTATTGCAGCGGTTCAAGACTGTTGGTAGTGAATTAAAGGGTTCCTGCTCGCAGCGTCTTAACTCGGGACATACTTCAGCAATCATGCGTTGGTTCGAGGGTATGCTAAACTTTCCAGCGATCCTTCTTCCAACAGAGGCCCTTGATGGAGTTCGGCAGATTCAGTTTTGCCCGAAGCCGTAGCACGTTTGCATTCTCGGCCGCTTTACTATTCGGCTTGGGATCCAGTGCTTTGGCCCAACAGGTGCCAGCATCTTCATCCACAAGAAATGGCGTATCCACACTGCCCGCAGCGGAGTCGATCTCTCAAGCCGCCATTGGAAGCGGGTCCCGCACGGCCGGTCCAGCGAAAGCCGCCGAGAACACAGCTTCGGTGAGCGCCGAGATCCCCGGTCAGACTGGGTCTTCATTGCGGTTGGGTCAGGGCGATTTGCTTGAGGTGAATGTTTACAACGTGCCGGAACTCTCCACCAAAGCGAGGGTCGGCAATTCGGGAGACGTTTATCTTCCGCTCATCGACTATGTACACGTCGGCGACCTCACGGTGGAAGAGGCGCAGGCTTTGATTGAGAAGCGACTGGACGATGGCGGCTTCGTGCGCGGCGCGCATGTCACTATCTTTCTGGATGAATCTGCCTCTCAAGGAGTCACGGTTCTCGGAGAAGTGACCAAACCCGGCATCTACCCTGCCTTGGGAGATCGTAAGTTATACGATCTCATTTCCGCCGCGGGCGGCTTCACAGCGTCTGCTGGACGAAAGATCAGCATCATCCGACTGCACAGTGCATCACCGATTACGGTGAGTCTGCCCAGGAATTTAGCTGACGATTTACAAGACAATATCGACATACTGCCGGGAGATACGATCACGATTCCTCGGGCCCCGATTATCTACGTGGTGGGGGATGTGGGACGTCCCGCCGGGTTGTTGGTGGATAACGGTAGCTTAACTGTGCTGCAGGCGCTGGCGCTGACCGGAGGAACCAATCACACCGCAAAGATGAGCGGAGTCCGCATCCTCCGCAAGGGCCCAACCGGAATGACCGAGACGCGACTTCCGCTGAAAAAGATGCTGGAAGCAAAGGCTCCCGATATAAATCTCCAGCCCGATGACATTCTCTTCGTACCGCTCAGCGGCGCCCGGGTGGCGGCGGGACAAACTCTGAACGCGGCAATATCGGCGGCTACTGGGATAGCAGTTATCGCCGCACATCCATGAGGTGAGGATGACGTTAACCAGCTTGCGGGAAATTGTCTACGCGGCAACTTCCTGTTTGTCGCATCTCCCGCAGCTTTAAGAGGTGTTGAAGGACGCGAATGTATTTCTCCGCGGACTGACGACGCGAGAGCTTGCGAACAATATATTCTCTGCCGTTGCGGCCGAAGGCCTCCGCTATTTCACGATTCGCGGCCAGATAACGAATCGCATTCACCAGCGCGTCTACATTCTCCGGTTCGACGACCAACCCGCCGCGTGCGTCTTCCAGGATTTTTCGCGCTTGCCCATCTACTCCGAGAATTACCGGGCGCGCGCAGGACATGAATTCCAGCATCTTAGTGGGAATGACGGTCTTGAACAAATCGGATTTCTTGAGCGGAACGAGGCAAACGTCAGACGCGCAAATATAAGATGGGATCTTTTCGCGCGGCTGCTGATCGATGAATCGAACGTTGTTCAGGCTATGCTCTCGTGCCAAGGCGACAATGCGCTCTTTCTCGGCGCCTTCTCCGAGCAGCATGAAAATTATCTCGGGGTTTGTATCCTGCATCTTTGCCGCGGCAGCGAGGAAGGCTTCCAATCCGTGCGCCATGCCCATCGTACCGATGTAAGCGACGATGAACTTTCCTTCGGTTCCGAGTTCGCGCCTGAGAAGGGTTGCCGGGCCGGGTGAGAACAGTTGTATCTCTACACCATTCTCGATTACAGAAATCTTTTCCCGGGGCACCTGCCAGTGCTCCACGAGATAATCCTCAAAAGCGGACGTGACCACCACAACTCGATCCGCACGGCGATACAAGAAGCCGACGATCTTTGCGAGACTCTTGTATAGCGGAGAGTTAGCGGTGCACACGCCAGTCGCCGAGAGCGACTCCGGCCAGAGATCGCGCACTTCGAACACGAAAGGAACGCGCTTCCACCGCGCCAGCCACCAACCGGAGAGTCCAACCAACAATTGGGGTGAAGTGGCAATCACGACGTCGGGGCGAGACAGAAACAGGCCCGTACTCGCCGCTGAGATGCAAAACGAGCTGTAGTTCAGCATTCGCTCGTAGGCTTTGCGATTCGGAAAAGGAAGAAGCCAGGTGCGAACCACATTCACTCCGTCGATTCGTTCGCGCCCTACCAGGCGCCTGAACTGGCGGTGATATTCGGCAGGCACAATGCCTGTGGGATGATTGGGGAAACCAGTCAACACTGTGACTTCATGGCCAAGGCTGGCCCAATGGCGAGATAATTCCGCAGCGCGCGCGGCGGGCGCGCCCATCTCTGGTGGAAAATATTGCGAGATGTAAGAGATTTTCATAGGGCACGAGCTATTTCAGAGGAGACGGTTTCAAGAAGCTCGATCTAAGCCGGTGGTGTCAGAAGCATGACCGTCGGCGAAAAACTTTTTGACGGCAACTGGCTGGCCCACACACCTTGCCTCCTCCAGAGCAAAGGTCGCGAGCATCGTGCTTACGATTTCGCGCAGCGAAATTGGAGACTCCGCGCCGGCGTGGATCGCCGACACGAAAGCTTCCCACTCGCCGCGATGACCTTTGTCGCGTCGCAGAAGCGAGCGAAGTATTCGCTTCTTGCCGCCGCGGACAAGTTCCAGTCGTCGAAAGTCTTCAAGCACCGCCACACTGCCGCCGCCGAAAACTTCCAGTCTTTCCTTGGAATAGGATCTGTCGCCGTTTGCCAGATAGCTGATGGTACCTTGCGAGCCATCAGCGAAGCGCAGCGAACACACAACATTGTCATTGCTGTATCGACCGGGGTTCAGCAAACTGCAAGTGTCCACTTCAACAGGAGAAGAACCCGTCAGGAAGCACAAGAAATCGACAAAGTGACAAACCTCTCCCAGGATGCGACCTCCGCCCTGCTGCGGATCATTCAACCAGTGATCTGCGGGAAGGAAACCAGCATTCACGCGGTAGTGAAGGGCCAGAGGTTCGTTTGTCCCCTGCACAAACTTTTTCATTTGAATCGCCAGCGGGGCAAAGCGGCGATTGAACCCGACCATGAGAAGGGAACGAGTAGAAACTGAATTGACATCACGATGAGCCGCGACAATGTTTCTTAGCTCAGTTTCATTAAGGCAGAGAGGCTTTTCACAAAACACATGCTTGCCAGAGCCCAGGGCGGCGATTACTTGTGGGGCATGCAGGTGATGGCGAGTCGCAATCACGACCGTGTTGACTGCCGGATTGTCAAAAATGTCCTGCTCCTCCGTAGTGCAGGAACAAAATTTAAATTTCCTCGCGGCGTGATGCGCATGCGAGCCAGTTGCCGCGCCGGCCATGACCATTTCAACAGCGGCAGTTCGCCTGATCGCAGGCAGCAGCGTGCCCGTAGCGAAACTTCCCGCACCCAGAAGGCCGATCCGGATGGACTTGGATTTTGCGCTAGGACGATGAGGCGCGGTTAAGTTTACCTGACGGGTATCGTCAGCGTCCTCGGAATAAGAGATCAGAACTCCCAGGAACGGCTCGTTCGTTTTCCCCGTGATCAACGCGTAAGCGGCGTGTGCGCGCGCGATGGGGAAGCGATGCGTGATGAGCGGATGTAAATCCAGCTTTCGGTCTTCTTTTTGACCCGCGAGTTTTTGACCCGCGAGAAGCTTCAGAAAAGCTTCCATGTTCCGCGTTTCCGTCCAGCGCACGTAGCCGATGGGGTAGTCGATTCCCTTCTTCTCGTACGCTGCGTCGTAACGGCCGGGGCCATAGGAGCGGGAGACGCGGAAGTCGAGTTCCTTTTCGTAGAAAGACCTCCGCGGAATATCCATGGCAACGGTTCCGACGGCTACGATCACGGCACGATTTCGCGCGACATCCCCTGCGAGATTTATAGGATCGTTGCTTGGGGTCTGGGCTGTGATCAGAACTGAGTCAACCCCGTGCCCGGCTGAGTGATGCAGGCACAAATCGCCAAAGCCGGAGGGCGAAGAGCTTACCGCATCCGCACCCAGGCGCAACGCCAGTTCTGCGCGGTCGGCGGAGATATCCATCCCGAGTACGCTACAGCCGGCTGCTTTAAGGATCTGAACCGTCAACTGTCCCAGCAGGCCGAGGCCGATCACGGCTACCACGTCAGCCAGTTTCACGTCAGCGTTCCGCACTCCGTGAAGTGCGACGGCTCCGAGCGTGGTGAACGCGGCCTCGTCAAAGGTCACCGCTTCGGAGGGAATTCTCGCGAGCAACATGCGTGGAATACAAGCGAACTCGGCATGCACGGCGCATCCGGCGCCAGCACAGGCAACGCGATCTCCGGGGTTGACATCGGTGACGCCCTCGCCCACGGCGACGACAGTTCCGGCGCTGCTGTATCCCAGGGCGCTCGGCTGGTCCAGACGGCTGCGGACCGAAGACACGGCAGCCGCCAGTCCGTCACGGCTAATCTTGTTCAGAACTTCACGCACTAGATCGGGGCGCATCTTGGCTTTCTGCAGCAAGTTCTTGCTGGCAAACTCAGAAGAAGCCCGTTCCGTACCCGCGGAAACCAGCGACGCAGCGGTGCGAACCAGCACGCATCCCGCCAGCAGTTTCGGCGCAGGAACTTCCACCACGGTAATTTCCGCACTGCTCGCGTCCTGGAAAAGTTGTTTCATGCTAATAACACGCTCACCGAAGACCGCCGTGTTCTTGCGTTATGCGAATTTTCTGGGGCAAGATTCACGCGATAAATCTCCGATTCATCCTCGGATTCCCGGCGCAATTCATTGTTGAAAATAACGATTTCGCTGTCTTGCGATTCGACCTTGCATCCGTCGTCGGTCAGCACGACCGTAACGAATCGCACTGGCAGGTGCGATCGAGTTTGGTAAAGCAGGGAAACCGCTGGACGAAGATCACCGTACGTCAACGATTCCCACCCCAGCAACGGCAAGTCCGAACCTGCGATCTCAGGTGCCGAAGTTTTCCCTTTCGTGAGGCTTACCTGCTTTCCCCCTCGTAGGATTGCCGCGCATCCGGAGACGCTGGAAAAAATGCTCCAGCGAACCCGGAGCTGATCTGCCACGAACGCAACTTCAAAAGGCGAATCCGAAACTTCGTACGGTAGATCGGCAGCCAGCCAATGCAACCGGACGTCATGCTCGCCGCTTCCCTCGATGTCATCCACGATCGCCCAGCCGTGGGCTCCGAGCCACTGCACCGTCCTGCGGTGCTTTACGCCAAAGCGTTTGTAGCCGTCGTGCTCACCCTCAAAGCGGTCAGCGCGAGAGTAGCCGAGCGTCGTATAAGCTCGGCCCTCCGCCTGCGCCCAATCGACCCAGAGAAAGCGACCGGCCCGGCGCATCTGATCTTGACAATCGATTGTGATGGTGTTGTGAACGGCAGTCCCCGCGAGTCCATTATTCCACGGTGCCGGCCCGTTGTAGAGGTATGTTCCAGGATCGCGCGCCAGGTTAACACCCTGCCACCATAAATCTACGTGCAACTGATCTGCCTGAAACGGCCGACGGGCGTAGCGGCTCGCGCGAATCAGTGCCCAGGAATTTTCATCGCCTAAACGGAAGTATCCAGTTTCAACGGAAGGAAGCGAAGAGATCTCCGTTTGCTCCGCGGGCGGAGGTGCTACGCCGAACCAGAGGGGAGCCTCATCCCACGGTCCTGGCTGGAGGGCGGGACGATTCAGAACGGCTGCACCCAACTGCACCAGAGGACGAAAATCTCGATACGAACCCGAGGCGAGAGGAAGTATCTGGCTGCCATCATCGGAGCCATAGTTCGGCGCAGATCCGCTTGCCGAATCTACCCAAGGACGCATGAAGTCATAGGCAGCATGCGTACGCGTGCGAATTACTTCGTCAAGGGGAACTTGTTGAATTTCGGCCAGGCGCAACGTCCACAGGAGCAAATGCAGAATCATCCGCTGGTAGTTAAATGAGTGCTGTTGAGAAACTCCCGGCTCAGTGATCTGGTCGAGCACCGATTCATGCAACAGACGCGCGCCAAGATTCTGCCAAAGTTGTGCTTCTCGCAACTCTGGATAAAGCGCACCGGCGGTCCACAAACCAACAGCTTCGCTGATCAAATGATTACTACGCTGGGAGCGCGCATAGCCGATGGTCTGCGCAGTTCGCCAGGCGTGAGCGGCGATCATGGAAACGAGCAGGGAGATGCGCTCGTTCGTGGTCGACGGCGAATGGATGAAGGCATGGAGCGCGAACGACCAGGCAAGGATGCGCAACGAGCACTCCTGCCCGCAAATCCAGAGTGGGCCGGCCATCGGCGGACTGTGGCGAGACCAGTCTTCAATCGCACTCCAAAAAGCCTTGGGAAATCTTTCGTCACCGCTGAGTGCGTATGCCCGAACCAGCGGGTAGACGAACAAGAACCTGGAGGGCTCAAGGATAAATTTCAAGTCCCCGTAATCTGGAGAGGCGAAGCGCATCTGAGTCCAGGGCCGCTGCGGTGAGATACTTTGGCCGTTAACAGGATTACGGAACCAGTTCGGCGGGAAGCCACAAGCGAATGAGAGCTCGCCGAAGAACGGCAGGTTTCCCTCAAGGATGCGCTCGGCTTCATGCAGGATAGATTGCTCCCCATCGGGTCCGACAATTTTTCTAATACTCGTTGCCAGGTCTCGCGAAGCGGTGAAGAAAAATGCTCGCGTGCCATCCCGGCGTGTGGCGCGCATTTCGTCTATGCGCGCTGCAGGCGCGATCCGCTTCAGCTCCCACGGATCCCATCCCTGCACGGATCGCATCTTCCACAGCATGAGCCCGCTGCCGCGCTGTAGTTCGTATTGAAGGCGCAGCATGCCGTCACGCATGCCGAAGGTGCGACCAACTTGCAGCATGGTGTCGATTGTATTAATTGGCTTACCCATTGATTGACTAACCATGCACCGCGCCCGCGATTGTTGCTGTGCGGCTTTTTGCAAGCCGTTCCGCGGCGCGTTCCCGCAGCCATTCGTGCATTACGAAGAATTGATTGTCGCAATCGAGATCCGATCGAGGTATCGCCGAAAGCGCCCCGTGATCGAGCGCAGCAACCACCTCTGCGGTTTTATCGATCCCGAATGCGATAAGACGATTGCGGAGGTCGTCGAGCGATTCGCACTGGCGGGCTTCGGGAAATTCATATCTTTGAAGGATCGGACCAGTATCAATTCCGACGGCCATATAGTGGATGGTGATGCCGACTGGAACATTTTTCAGCAACGACCACTCCGGACTGCTCATTCCTCGAATTTCAGGCAGCAGCCCCAGATGTACGTTGAGAACGCCGAGGCGAGGCACATCCAGCAATGGCTTTCGCAAAATGTTCCCACCTGTGAAAATGATCACGTCGGGGGACCACTCTTTGAGAAGAGCGATCGAATCCGATCCGTTCTGGTCCGCGCAGCTGGCAACTGGGAAGCAATACAATTCCGTTACGGCGCGCAAACTGAGGAGGACTCCTCGTCCGTTCTCAAGTAGCGGCCGCAGGTGAGGATTTTTGACTTGGGGCGGACCATCAGCATGATGTGGAATCAGCTTTGCGCGCGCGTAGTGCGCAACCCCTCGCGCGCCCCACTGTCCAACTTTACGCAGCAAAGTCGTGCTGTCGAGCGCTCGAAGAGCAAGAGCACCAACTGGAACATGCCCGGACTCAGCCAGGCGAACCGCCATCGCGCAGGCAGTTTCGCTGTACACACTGGAGCTCAGGATTACGATGCGCATGGCAAGGCCTTGACCGCGGGCGTGTCAGCCGTCGCGCGAAACGACCGCTTTAGACCCTGTTCCAGTATGAGTGCGTCGGCGAAAAATTTGCATCCCCAACTGATGTAGCGCAGCGGCTGGTAGCGGCCCCAGGCGGGAAAAGATCCGCTCACTCCGCCGGCAATGCCTGGCCGGCCGCGAAATGGAATCAACCGCTTGAGCATCTCGTTCATCTTGAGTGCAGCATTTAGATAACGGAGATCGTCAGTCATCTCAAACAAGCGAAGCCACACGCAGGACATTTGCGCATTCCCAGTGAGACATGTGAAGTTGCACCCGCCCTTGAAATCCCGCTCGTATGCGCCCGGCAAGAATTTGGTCGTTTCAAATTTCCGCAGCAGCACCCATGACGATTTCGCAACTGCATCGATAGCATCGGGCCGGCCTCTTAGAATTCCACATTCCAGCACGCCCTGCAGCACGTAAGCAATAAAGTGCAGATAATTAGGATGGCCTTGCAGATTGATGCCCTCGATCCATCCGCTGGGCCGGAACTGCCCCAACACCCAATCGAGATTTTTCTCAGCTGCGACGGCATATTCCAGGCTGAGTGGTCGACTTCCAGAGCATTCCGATAAGTCAGCCAGCGCCCACGCAACCATGCTGTAGTAGGTGTGAGCGGTGTTTTGGTAGGCGCCTGCGCCGGACCACGACCCGTCTGGCTGCTGTATGCGGACCAACCAATCGCCAGCGGCGGCGGCGCCCTGCAAAATATCCGAACGATTGGTCTCCGCGTAAACGCGAACTAGTCCCTGCAAAATCTGCCCTGTGTTGAATACTGATGGTTGCGCGTCGCTGCCGTGCAGCCCCCCGGAAAATGCGCCGCTGGGCATTTGCAGCCCAAGTAACCAGCGCGTAGCTCGTTCTGCCGCCACAATAGCACTGCTGTCGCCGGTGATACGCGCGAAATCGTAGAGCGTTGGAACGATGTACCCAGTCACCTCCGGATAGGATTCCGAATATCCCGTGAGCAGACTGTAATAAGCCGCAATACCGCCATCGGACCGCTGCGCGGCGATGATCCAGCGCAGCAAGGAGTTCAGGATCTCTTCGCTGGGCCGCTTGGCCTTCGTGTAGGAATACAGATGCCTCGGCTCGAAAGTCAGTCTGATTTTGTCCGAAGCGAGCTTTTGAATCAGCGGGACGAGGCGTTGCGGTCGGCGCAGCAAGCCCGTTGCCTCGATCAACGCCGTAGAGACCAGACTGGCGGTGGCGTTGTCTTTGTTGTGGCCTCGGTCTCTGAAAGCGGCACCCAAGTCGGTCATCTCAGAATCTGTCCTGTGAAGTTATACACTTGGTGGCGCGGTAAAGCCTCAAGCAGTGGCCGCCTCGCGAGCATGACCGAACTCCTCCGTCCTCCGCTGTATTCCGACGTCCAGGAAGATCCGCATCCAGTTTTCGAGAGTCAGGAATTGCCAGATTTGCATCGCCCAATCTTCGGCGCCGCTGCGGTGCTCGTCGACGAAACGACGCACCACCTCTGGACGAAACAGGCCGCGCTTTCGGATGTTCGTGTCGGAAAGCAGATCATCCACCATCTCCTTCAGATCGTTTGCCAGCCAGTAGTCCACTGGAGCCGCGAAACCGGCTTTTGGTTGTCGCAACACTTCCGCGGGCAGAACGTCGCGCATTGCCTCGCGGAAAATGTGTTTGGTAGTGGGGCGGAAAAATCCTTTGAGCTTCAGGTTGGGGGGAATGCTCCATGCGGCAAATTCCGCAAGTTCACGATCGAGAAACGGAACCCGTACCTCCACTGACGACGCCATGCTCATCTTGTCGTTGTAGTTTAGGTTCAGACTCACCATGAAGATTTTGGTGTCGAGATAGAGCATTTGGCTTACGAAATCTGCGTCGCGCACCGCGTCGAAGCTGCAATGGTGGCGGATTCCAGGATCGGAGTCGCGAAGTCGATTCTGAACCGGCGCAGTATACAGACTCATTTTCTGTTCAGCGTCTAGATACGTGCAATTGCGAATGAAACGCTCCTCGGGAGCAAGCGAGGCACTGCGCGCCATCTTCTTTGCCAAGCGCACGCTGCCCTTCACGGCCGTGCCTCGCAAGCCGGGCAAAGAATTTATTCCCGACTCTATTCCACTTCGGAGCGACGCCGGCATTCTGTGATACGCGCTGGCCCAACGATGAGCGACATGCTTCCGGTATCCGGCAAACAGCTCATCTCCGCCCACGCCAGAAAGCAACACCGTGGCCTGCTTGCGCGCCTCGCGACAGACCAGATACGCCGTGATGATTGCGGGATCGGCAGTCGGTTCATCCATGTGCCAGGTGAGGCGTGGGAGCAAGTCAGCCACGTCTGGCTCAACCACAATCTGCTGATTCTCGCAGCCCAGCTGTCGCGCCAGACGCGCGGGAACTTTGGGATTATCCAGGGTAGATTCGCCGACTCGATATTTGGGTGGGAAGGTGATCGTATAAGTCCGGACGGGTTGTTTTGTGGCGCGGCACATCATGGCGACGATGCTGGAGGAATCCAATCCGGCGCTGAGAAATGCGCCAATCGGAACATCGCTCACCATCTGCGCCTCTACCGATTGGCGAAAGCGTTCGCGCACCTCGTCAGCAAGATCGGCTTCGGACCGCGAGTAGTACGCATTGGCGGGTGGAAAACTTAAATCCCAATACTTCCGAATTTTCAGTTCGCCGTCGCGAAAGGTCGCGCAATGTCCTGCGGGAAGCTTGTAGATTCCACGAAACATTGTTTTTGGATCGGGAACCCAGAGGAAAGTCAGATACTGATGCAGCGACTCCAGATCAATTTCGGCGTCAATGTGAGGCGCGTGAAGAAGAGCTTTCACTTCTGAAGCGAAGGCAAGCTTTTTCCCGTGGTGGGCGTAGTAGAACGGCTTCACTCCGAAATGATCACGTGCCAGAAACAACTCGGGCTTGCCCGAGCGCAGGTCGCAGATGGCGAAGGCAAACATGCCTTTGAGACGCAGAACGCAGTCCGCGCCTTCTTGCTCGTAGAGGTGGATCACGACTTCCGTGTCCGTGTTGGAAGCAAAGCGGTAACCCTTGCTTTGCAATTCACGGCGGAGTTCGGCAAAATTATAAATCTCGCCGTTATACGTGATCCAAACCGTGCGGTCTTCGTTACACATCGGCATGTGGCCATCTGCCGAAAGATCGAGGATGGCAAGACGGCGACTGCCGAGTGCAACGTAGGAACCGTCTGGGAATCTTCTGTCCCACAGGCCGGAATCGTCAGGACCACGGTGCGCCTGAACATGCGTCATGCGGTCGAGCAGCTCCTTGTCGCCACAGTTCGCGAGACCGGCGATACCGCACATGATTAAAGTGGTCCTTCGTCTTTTAGACTTCAGTGCCTTTGCGCTTCAGTTCGTAGATCTTGGCCTTGGTATGAAACATCTGGACCGCCTGGAAACCGCAATAGATCAGCCCTGGCACCCCATCCAGAAATCCGAGCCATAAAACGTAACGATACAGGAAAAGCAGGACTGGGGAACCGGGCAAGGCAAAGAGTTTGCGTTTTAACCATCGGCGGCGCTGAGCTTGCGTGCCAAAGAGCGAAGCCGGCAGCTCTTTGTCGTCATCATGTTCATGCCCGCGCTGCAGTAATACGCGCGATTCCCAGTTCGAATACTCGTCGTGCTTCCGAATATAACGCGAGAGCGATTCCACGTTGTGATGAATCAGCGGATTGCGCAATCTTGCCGTCGCGCCTTCGACGATGACGTGCTCATGGACTTCCATATCTGCCATGGAAGGATCCTGATCTTTTAGGCGGCATTCAAACCGTCCCTTGCCGCGGCGAAATAATGCCAGCTTCCACAAGCCCACATCTCCATGGCGTAAGGCGCGGCCAAGAAACCAGGTGCGGAGCAGAAGGGAATAACCATCGATCGCCGAATTTTGGATCGCCGAAGAAATTTCTTCCGAAAGTTCCGGTGTGAGGACCTCGTCGGCGTCGAGCAAGAGAATCCAGTCATTCGCAATGGGCAGCGAGTTCATGGCCCATTGCCGCTTCTTGGGCCATCCACCCTGATAATGAAACTGCACCACATGCGCGCCTTGGAGCCGAGCAATCTCCACCGTATCGTCGGTACTCTGCGAATCGACTACAAAGACTTCGTCAACATTCCTCAGCCGCTGCAAACAGCGAGCCAGATTCTTGGCCTCATTACGCGTGGGGATGATTACGCTCACGGGAATTCTATCGGCGAGCTCACGTTTTGCGATGTTTCCGAGTTCTTCCGTCTTCTCCATTGCGGTTTAACTCGGCAGATGACTCTCACACCAACATTGCAGCACATACAAAGACCACGGGCGGGACCATGAAGTATTGCCACGCAGGAAATCATCCCAGACAGAGCGCGCCGCCTGTTCGCTAATTAGAGTGCCAAGAATACTCTCTCCTATCCTGCTCAGTGATTTCTGCACAACCTGGCGCAGCACATCGCGCAACCATCTTTCCAACGGCAGGGTAAAGCCACGTTTCGGCCGGTGAACAATCTTGTCGGGAAGCCGTCCCCCCAACGCTCTGATCAGCAAAGGCTTTGGCGTTCGCGAATTCATCTTCCAAGCTCCCGGCAAAGCGAGGACGCACCGCACCAATTGGTGGTCAATCATAGGCACACGCACTTCTAAGCCGTGCGCCATGCTCATGAAGTCTGAATCACGTAACAGTGTGTTCAGCATATAACACCGTGACTCGAGATAAGAAATGTGATTCACTGGATCTAGGCCTTGGGCGGCCCTTATGCCCTCCATCAATGGCTTTCGGGCTCGTGCAAAGGCGTCGGAATCGGGCCCAATCCCGAAGAGTAATTTAACCCTCTGTTCCGGAGTGAACAACATGCGCAAAATAAAATATGGATCGACGATGTGCCCTCCGTTCCGGGCAAGGGCTGTCAACTTGCGGTTTTGGTCGCTGGGGCACGCCAACGCGTCGAACATGTTTGCCAAACCAGCGCGTGCTGCGGTGGGCACGCGATCGAGCGCTTTGGCAAACTGCTTCATTCGAGGAACGGTTCGGAAACTGGAGTAGCCGGCAAACACTTCATCGCCGCCCAATCCTGAGAGAGCTACTTTTATCCCGGCAGCCCGCGTTCGTTCCGCAACGAAGTAGGTATTGATCCCGTCTATCGTGGGCAGATCCATCGCTTGAATGGCAGGGTCAATTGCAGCGAACAGGTCAGCCTGAGAGACGGTTATTTCGTGATGGTCAGTGTGAAACTCCTCGGCGATCACCCGAGAGTACTCGGCCTCGGAGTAATCCGACTCCGAAAAAACAATCGAGAACGTACTCGGCCGCACTCCGCTTCGGCTCATGATCGCAACCAGAGCACTGGAGTCGATACCACCGGAGAGAAAGACTCCCACGGGCACATCGCTGACCAACTGCATCCGGACCGAATTATCCAAATGCTCGGCGATCTCATTTTCAAAAGCAAGACGCGTCTCCCCGCTGGCATAGTAAGCATCACAGGTGGTCCGAACAGTTTCTGCATCGACCAAGTCCCAATACCGAGACTCCGTTACCTGCCCCTTGACCCAGGTCAAACTATGACCCGCCGGAAGCGAACGCACGCCTTCGACCAAAGTATTGGGTTCGTAAAGCGATCCAAATGTCAGATAGCTGACGAGGCCGGCTGGATCTATGGTCCGTGGCACGAGGTTTGTCGTCAGTAATGTTCGAACTTCGGAAGAGAACAGAAAATATTGATCGGAGTTGTAGTAGTAAAGCGGTTTGATTCCCATCGGGTCACGGGCCACAAACAGACAATGTCTTCGCGAATCCCAAATGGCGAACGCAAACATCCCCCGTAGCTCCGAGAGGCAGGCCTCGCCCCAGTTCGCGTAGGCTTGAAGAATGACCTCAGTGTCAGAAAGGCTGTGGAATTGATGCCCCGATCGTTCCAATTTCGCGCGCACTTCCCGGAAGTTGTAAACCTCGCCGTTGTAAACGATCCAATTGCCGTTCTTCGGATCGTTCATGGGCTGATGCCCGAGGGGGGACAAATCCAGGATCGCCAGGCGGCGGTTTCCTAGTCCGATTTCAATCGCTTCAGGCAAGTCCTGCAGAATCACTGTGCCGCTATCGTCGGGCCCGCGGTGCGCAAGTGATCGTGTGGCACGTTCGAGCACTTCCGAAGACACATGCGCATTACGACAGATTATGCCGAAGATTCCGCACACGAGAACGTTGGCTCCTTGGTACTCGTAAATCATCTTACGTGAGGAAGTTCAGCATATCGCGAGGTCTAGTGTGTAACCGGGTACACCTTCGCTCCGGTTGTCCAAGTCTTCAGGTATGCGCTAGCATCAATTGATGATCAGGCACATCGCGAGAAGTTTGAGCCGTGGTGTAGTCCTGAAAAGGCGCCTACCTCCCGAGTTTGGTGGAGTTCCCGTTCTGGTGTCGCCAGAGTGTGCACTCGGATATTGGAGACATAACCTCAGCAAAGTCGATCCTTTCCTGCTATCAATGGTGAAGGATCTCGTTCGCCCGGGGATGGTTGTTTGGGATATCGGGGCCAACGCGGGCTTGTTTTCATTCGCAGCGGCCGGTCTCGGAGCTCAGGTCGTTGCCATTGAGCCGGACACCTGGCTCGCCAATCTTCTCCATCGGTCTGTGCTAATCAATCGCTTGCCCGTCACGGTTCTGCCGGCCGCAGTCGCGGACAAACTTGGTATCCGCGCACTGCATCTCTCCGAGCAAGGCCGGGCTTCCAACTCGCTGCTAGGCTCGGGGTCAGCGCAGACGGTGATCACGATTACTCTCGACTGGCTCCTTGAGCGCTTTCCAGCCCCGCAGCTGGTAAAGATCGATGTCGAAGGGAATGAGTCTGCAGTGCTGAGCGGGGCGCCTAACGTCCTCAGAACGCGACCCCTTCTTTTTTGCGAGGTAACCCAACATCATGATGACATCGCCTGGCTGCTTGGAGCTGCAGGTTATACGCTTTACGCGGCCCGTGAAAGAGAACGCCATCCACTGCAGCGACCTTCCTACGATACTCTCGCCGTTCCACAGGAATTACAGGTTCCGCGTGCGTCGGATGAAACTGGCAAGCACTGCCTACCACAATAACCTCCCGAACGTGCCTCAACGATTTGTTGTGGCAAACCGCTCAAAGAGAAATCGTTGAACGGCTCGATCTCACGCAGCCCACCTACTACGACGGAGACACACACACCCGGCCTTCATTTCACTTGTAAGAACCGTTCTTTTGTATCCCGTGGCCTACATGCCGGCTGAAAACAAAGTACTTGATGGGTTCGTTTCGTAATTTGCCAGCTGTCGTGTCCTTAGTTTCCGATTCAGCCGTGCTGCTGATGTGAGCACAATTACGGCGCCGTCGCACAAGAGCCTTAGCTAAATTCAGAGATGGTCCCCACTCGTAAAAGAGGCGGAGGCCAGTCTCCGGGTTCATCCTTCATCGCCGATCGAGTCTCTGGATTCCAACAATGCAACCGTATCTGAGTCCTCGACTGTGACGCCGTGATGAATGCTTACAATCGAGAGTGGAAGGCACGGGCACGCTCTCGCCATTCCTCATCCGTTGCATCCGTTCGAGTTCGTGGAGCGTCCGGAACAGTTGATGGGCAAAAGCCGATTCGTAACATCGAAAAGTGCTGACTAGTCTTTGAGCACTCTCCGAATTCACCGAGGCCGGGAGTCCTGGAGCAATCACCGGGGCTGAAACACATCGTCGAAGTCGGCTAGATCTCCCATTTCGCGAACAAACACAGCTGTCAAACCAGGCGTGGAGACGATCTCAGCTGCTGCGATCAGAATTCACCAGAAGTTGTTGCCCTCGGTTTCGCTGCCTGGGCTATAGCACGTGGCTAACACTTTCTGGGACGAAATTCCCCTATCGCTACGGCGATGGCAAGTTGCCAGCAACTTATCTTGCAGGCTACTCAGAAGGTGAAGACAAGGTCAATCGGGAGGCGCCGGATTTACTTAAGCGGTATGACTTGCACTCGCGGACGAGCGATAAGATGCCACGCGCGCCGCGGAGGCAGGCGCAGCGCGTCATGCTATGCTTTTGGCGGTTAGACGAATGCTTCAGTTCCGACGCATCACGACTCAGAAGCGGTTCATTCCTCAGATCGATGGGCTGCGCTTCGTCGCCATTGCTTCCGTCGTGTTTTTCCATATTTATGCTGCGCTGGAACGGGGAGCAGTTCCGACCCCGATCCCGTTCAATACCGACCTTGCCAAACGTGGCGTGGAGTTATTTTTCGGGATCAGCGGGTTCATTCTTGGGCTGCCTTTCGCTTCCCGCTACCTGCTCAACGCTCCAGTGAACTTGAGGCAGTACTTCCTGCGACGGTTGACTCGGTTGGAGCCACCTTATTTTCTAAGTTTGTTCGCATGTGCGGCGATGCAGTATGTCGTGTCTCGCCGGTCGCTCAGCGATATGACGCCTCACTTGCTCGCCAGTTCCGTCTATATGCACAACCTGATCTTCGGAGCGTTCCCCGGAGCGGTGAACGGAGTCGCCTGGTCGCTGGAGGTCGAGGTACAGTTCTATGTTCTGGTCCCGCTCCTGGCGTTGTTGTTTGCAATCTCGGCGACACGAGTGCGCCGGGCAGTGATCGTCACACTGATGCTAGTAAGCGGCCTTCTCAGCAACAAGCTTTACAGCAGTCTTCACTTGCACGCGTCCATCGCCTACTATCTGGCGTTTTTCCTGACGGGATTTCTGGTTTGTGATTTGTACATCACCCGCGGAGAGTGGAAAAAGACGTTTCTTTGGGATGTACTCGCCGTCGGCCTCTGGCCGCTCGTGTGGTACATGGGCCGGAATTTCGGCCATGTGGCGCTCCCGTTCATAATCGTGTTGCTTTACCTTGGGGCGTTCCGCGGTCGAATCTGTTCCGCAGTGTTCAGTAACCGGGCGATCACCGATATTGGAGGGATGTGTTACAGCATCTATCTTTTCCACTTTTTGGTGATCTATGGCGTGAAGCACCTTACGGCGCCGCTGCACATCGGACAAAACTTCTGGGTGTATTATGCGATTCAGTCGGCCATGATCCTTCCGGTCGTGATGCTGTTTTGCGGGGCATTTTTCCTGCTGATCGAACGCCCCTGCATGGATCGGGAATGGCCACGCAAGTTCGGGAGGTTCAGTCAAGCGCTCCTGTTACCGGCAACCGCGAAGCAGCCGGGCCAGTTGCCGGACTGAGATTCGGATCCCGGCTAGAGAACTCCGGATACAGATTCCGGTGCCGGCTAACATGCTTGCCGAGTCAACCACGAGCGTGCTTTCCAGATGGCTCGGAATTCAAAGCAATCAGCATTGAGATACAGCCCCTGAGCTGGCAGCTAAGCCCTGACTTTGAGCCCAACCGCAGACGTAGCCACTCCATGTGTTTTCAGGTAGATACAGACGCTCGGATCTGTTTGACTTGAACCCTCGGCTGAACAGATGGACAAGAAAGGTGAATTTCGCCAACAGTGGACAGTATGTCGGGAAGAAGATTTCCTGATGATGCTCTGAATCCTATTGGGCCATCAGATTTTGGGAGCCCAGACTCTTCGCTAAAGCGACGATGCGCCCCACATGGTGCTCCCAGCTGAATGCGGTTGAGCGTTCAACCCCGGCTTTCGATAGTTGAGCGGCCAACTGTGGAGATTGGGCGATCTCAACGACGCAATCGGCGAGTTGTTGCGGTGAGAAGCGCTCGAAGTAGAGGGCCGCGGAGCCGCAAACCTCCTTGTGCACCGGAAGGTCGGAAGCCACCACGGGTAGTCCGCTGGACATGGATTCGACGAGCGGATGTGCAAACGATTCCGCGTACGCCGGGCTCACATAGAGGTTAGCCGCGCGACAAACGTGGCGCAGCAGGCGGTATGGCACGACCCCGAGTTGCACGACGTCGTTGGTAATTCCGAGCTCTCGGAGCAGCGCAGCCGCGGAATCCGTGCGATAAGGCCCCGGATTGGCCCCGGCAACCAGCTTGCACGTGAGGAACAAAGCTACTCGCCGGGGGAGGAGCCGCCGCTTGATCAAAGGGATGGCTCGGAGCAATGTCTCGAAGTTGCGATAGTAGTTGTAATGACTCACGAACAACAATCGGAGCGCGTCGGCTTTCGAGTCGAGTTGTTCCCGAGTTGCGGCGGGAAGCGGCGTGGCATCGCCGAGAAATGCGTCCCGATCGAAACCATGGTGGATCACGCTGATCTTTCTTCCCGTCCACTGCCTCAGTTCCTGCGCGAAGGCTTCGCTGGGAGCGACCGTGCAGTCGGCAGCCTCAATCGACCATTTCGCAACCGCCCGCTTCAGGTGCGTATCGATCCAGAGGCGATACTCACCTCGATCCCGCAGGTCGGAATCGAAATCGCGCGAAGTGTAGAGCGCATTTCTGCTCAACAGAATCTGCGATACGGGTGAATTCCAAATCGCAAAGTTTCCGGCAGAGAGCAGGACGTCAACATTGCTGCGCCGGATTAATCGACGAACCGCCCTCTGTTCGAACCAGAAACGAGATACTGCCCGCGAAAAAGGTTCTGACTCCAGGAGCAAAACGTTGCTTGCTTCCGGCAATTCGTTCCGCGATTGGCTGGACAAGAAGACAGTTGTACGGACGTCATCCCGATCTGCGAAATGAGGAATCACGTTCCGCAGGTAAGTGAGTCCGCCGCCCGCGCTGGCCGCGAGGGCGTTGATGAATAAATGCATCAGCGCCTCGCAGGGACACCAATTAGAGAACCGCTTGACTCGGACCTGTGCAGGGTACCGCTGGCAAAGGGCGCCTCGGCGGTTCGCTGAGGAAGGAAGTCAGGAAGAAGAAACGCCGAGGTCCAGAAAAGCAGGCTGAGGTAGTATCCAGGGGCAAACAACCAATCCTCAAATACAGCATGCAGAAGGCCGGCCAAACACAGCATCGCCAGCGGGACCGCATAGTTCTGAGAGGTCCCCTGTCTCCGCATCCAGGTACACGTCCGAATGACTTGCGAAAAAACCAGCAGCAGCAGAACGGCAAAGGGAATCACGCCAAGCAACCCGACATACTGCAGCAGCGCCATGTAGCTACTTCCATGTTCGCGCGCGGTCCCTTCGACCGTGCGAAAGGAGGATCGCTGCAGG
>JGI12635J15846_10000516_pt1 | contig 33213 bp, 30 predicted proteins | sample BlaSpr_A8_OM2_M2_FD_15846 | JGI IMG/M metagenome (IMG submission 15846)
ACCCGCCGATCGGGCCATCCTCGATCAAGTCGCGCAGTGGCTCGGCGGTCCGGGCGGCGACGAAGCTGTCGAAGAAAAACCGCGTGAACGCGAGCGTTTGTTCGACCGCGGACGGGAGCGTGGCGACCGGGATCGCGATCGTCAGTCCGCTAATGTCCAGAACCAGAATCTGCAGGCGAACAGCGCCGGCTCGAATTCGAACGGTTCACATCGACGTAACGCGCAAACTTTGTTCTCCCAACTGACGTCGCCGGTGGCGGCGAAGGCGATTGAAGACACCGCGTGTTATCGATACGGCCGCCTCATCTCACGCAACGAAGTGGGCGCCGACCCAAGCGAGTTTTCACTGTCGGTCGACGCGTTCCACGCAGGCAATCTCCAACGTGCCAAACGCTTCCCGAACGCAATGCTCACCACCGCGACGCACGATCACAAACGCGGTGAAGACGTCCGCGCACGAATCGCGGGACTGAGCGAAATTCCCGCCGAATGGGCCGCGACACTGCGAAGCTGGTCGACGTTGAACGCACCGCACCGGCACGTACTAAACAGCGATGAAAACGGATGGGCGCCGGGTGCTGCCGCCGAAGCAATGCTCTATCAGACGCTGGTTGGCTGCTGGCCGCCGACGCTCTCCCCCGACGACCAGGCCGGCGTGAAAGAACTCGCCGAGCGTGTGAGCGCGTGGCAGTTGAAAGCGCTGCGTGAAGCCAAGTTGCGCACGAGTTGGTTCGCGCCGGACGAGGCCTACGAGAACGCCTGCCGCGATTTTCTCTTCGATATCCTCGCGCCCCAGCGCCGCGACGGTTTTCTCGGCGAATTGCCGGTGTTCGTCGAGCGCGTTGCGCGGACCGGTGCGATCAATAGTTTCCAGCAGACGCTGTTGCGGCTGACATCGCCGGGCGTGCCGGATCTTTATCAGGGAACCGAACTATGGGATTTCAGTCTCGTCGATCCTGACAACCGGCGGCCGGTCGACTTCGAACAGCGGCGCACGTGGTTGACAGAAGGCGAGGCTGAAGGCCCGCCATCGGAGCAATTGAAGAACTGGCGCGATGGACGAGTGAAGCTCGGTATCGTGCGGCGCGCACTGGCCCTAAGGGCGCACGCGCATTCGCTATTCGGGCAGGGTGCTTACGTGCCGCTGAAGGTGGAGGGCGCACATGCGGACAGCGTGATCGCGTTTGCGCGGCATGCGGGCAGCGCGTACGCGGTGGTTATAGCGACACGGCTGGCCGACTCGCTGCTGGCTAAAAACGATACCGGCCTGCCGCTGGTCGACGCCGCTCATTGGGGTGATACGGCAGTCGTTTTGCCGGAAGCGCTGGCGTCGCGCGCGTTGTTCGACTGGCTGAGTCCGAACGCGCCGAAGTCCGATGGCCAGCGCTTGTTCATGCGCGACGCGCTGGCGTCGATGCCCGTCGCGTTGCTGATGGAAGAAGGAGTGCCACGGGTTTGAGCTCGACGCAGGCCCCCCAAAAACGCGGGGCGAAAATCACTCCGCTTCCTGCGTCACCTCTTCATGCGGATACACGCGCACGAGCACGATGCGCGGCCCGTTCATCTTCTTCACCACGATATCGAAACGATCGAAACCGATTCGCTGCCCTTCGCTAGGCAGATCGCCCAGCGCATTGATCACGAGCCCGCCGACCGATTCCGCCTGCCCTTCGTCGATATCAATCCCCAGCGCCCGTTCCAGCGATACCACCGGCAAGCTGCCCTTGCCCATCAGCGTGCCATCGTCCATCCGCGACCAGTCCGCATCGCCTTGACGGAACTCGTCGTGAATCTGGCCGACCAGTGCGCCCAGCAAGTTATCGAGCGTGAGGAATCCGATCGGTTTCTGACCCTTGCGTCCGACCAGCGCAAAATGCGGCGCGCCTTTGCGAAAGCGCCGGAACAATTCCAGCGCGGATAGATTCCCAGCAACGTATTGAACAGGCCGCACATGTCGGGCCAACGCGTCCTGCTTCGTGTCCTGTCGCGTCAAACCTTGCATCAGGCCACGCCCGGCGCCATCGCGTGCGAGCAGCAGGTCTTTCAGGTGAATCATGCCAAGCACGCGTTCGCCGGAGGCATCGGCGAACAGGGGGTAGCGGCTGAAGCGGTGGCGCGCGATCACCTGCATGTTGTCACGCATGGGCACGTCGTTGCGCAGGCCGACCATTTCGTGGCTCGGGCGCATCAGGTCCGAGACCGTCATCCGGCTGAAATCGAGCGAATGGGCGATAGTGTTCCACTCGTCCGCGTTATACGAAGACCCGGCAGACCCAGCAGACCCGCCGAGGCCCGCCCCGATTGCGTCCGGCAAGGCGGCCGTCGATGCCCCGCTCAAGCGCCGGCCGCGCAGGATCAGCTTAAGTTCATCGGTGGAATAGTGGGCGTCGCTGCCATGTTCCGCCCCGAGCCCGAACAGCCGCAGCACGAAATTCGCGCTCGAATTCAGCACCCAGATGAACGGATACATCGCCCAGTAGAAGCCGTAAAGCGGCATCGCGACCCACAGGCCGACTTGTTCCGCACGCCGGATCGCCCACGATTTCGGCGCGAGTTCACCCACCACAATGTGCAGGAACGAGATGCAGGAGAACGCGAAAAACAGCGAGATGGCATCGATCAGCTTGGCCGATTCGATACCGACAAGCGCGAACAACGGATGCAGCAATTCGGCGAATGCCGGTTCGCCCAGCCAGCCGAGCCCCAGTGATGCCAGCGTGATGCCGAGCTGACACGCCGACAAATACACGTCGAGCTTGCCGTGGACCTTCGCCAGCAAGCGCCCCGGCATACCGTTCGACCGTGCGATCGCCTGAACGCGCGTGGCGCGCAGCTTGACAAGTCCGAACTCGGCCGCGACGAAAAACCCGTTCAACGCGACGAGCAACAAGGCACCAATTAGCGCGACAACCTGATTCAAAGCGACCTGCTCCGCAAAATGAAAGCGTCAGTATAGAGGTGCAAGTTGATCGAAAGTTAAATCAGGCGGCGCTCAACGGCACGCGAAACTTAAGCGCGACGGTTGCCCCATCGGCGAAATCGTCGTGTTCGAAGGTCCCGCCATGCGCTTCCGCCACGCGTTTGCTCAGGGCAAGCGCCCACGCGATGCGCGCCGCTTCCCGGGGTAACGTCGCCTGCTTGCGGGCAAAACCTTCGAGCGCGTGGGGGAGTTCGGGATCCAAAAGCGCTTTCTGCGATGCGGTGAACGTGATGACCGCGCTGAACGAACCGCCCTCCACACGAGCGTCCAACACGACCTTCGATCGCGCCGCGCTCGCTTCGGTGGCGAACGCAAACATCAGCCAGAGCGCTTGGGTGAGACGTTCGCTGTCGGCGCTGATTTGCTCCTCCACCAGCGCCGATTCCACGTGCAGCGTCACATGCCGCGCATTCGCGAGACTGTTGCGTGCCTGCGTAGCGGCGTGTTCGATCAGTTGCCGTAGCGCAAGTGGCGCGCGGTCGAGCGCGAGCGTTTTGGTCTCAGCGCGGGTGGTATCGATGAACTGCTCGATCAGCTTCACCTGCTGTTCCACGCCCGAGCGAATCCCGCCGAGCGCGCGCTGGGCGGGGGCATCGGCGGCATCGACTTTGCGCTCCAGCACGTAGCCCCAGCTATGGATGGCGTTCAGCGGACCGCGTAGATCGTGCGACACGACTCCGAGCACATGATCGCGCATGAACAACGCCGCTTCGGCACGCAGATGGGCGGCGCGCTCATCGGTTTGCGCTGGCGCGGCTCCTCCCGATGTTGTCGCACCCAGGCTGTCAGGCGAGACGATCAGCGTCACCGTATCGGCCCCGCCGGTGCTGCCGGGCAACGCGAGGATGGCGAACGCACGCGATCTCGACGGCGCCCCCTCGCCCTCGTCAATCGATACCCGCGCGCGACGCACGCTGCCGGCGGCAAGTGCGGCGTCGGCGACTTCGGCGAGTACGGCAATCAGCGGTTTGGGTAAGGCGGTATCGGTGAGAGCGCGGCCTTCTAATGCGCCCGCGTCGAGATCGAACAGATGTGCGAGAACGGTATCGGCTGACAGACAGCGCTGTGCGGTATCCAGGACGAGCACGCCATCCGTGCCCGCGACCGGCGCTTCAGGACGCGGAGCGCGCCCCGTTTCGACCGTGCCGGAAAAAGACGTTGTCACGATTGGAAGTCCTTGAGCGTTGATGAATGCGAGTATCTTGCCCGGTGTTATCGAGATGACTGGTCATTATAGGGGAGTGCTTCCGGGCTCTCTGCGCGGGGCCGGCGGCCCCTTCTCCCCATTAACGAGATATTGGCCAAGGCGTGCAGCAAACGTCGCGCACGCTTCACCGGATGCAACGATGCCATCCGAAAGCCCTACAATACCGCTTTCGAAACCAGCCGGCGGTGCCGGCTTTTCCAAGGAGTTTACATGGCGATCGTGACGACCGACTCAGGCCTCAAGTATGAAGATTTAGCAGTGGGTGAAGGCGCTGAAGCCGTCGCCGGCAAGTCGGTGAGCGTGCATTACACCGGCTGGCTCACGGACGGCCAAAAGTTCGACTCCAGCCATGACCGTAATGATCCGTTCGCCTTCGTGCTCGGCGGCGGGATGGTCATCAAGGGCTGGGATGAAGGTGTGCAGGGAATGAAAGTGGGCGGCAAGCGCAAGCTGACCATTCCGCCGCAACTGGGCTACGGCGTGCGCGGCGCCGGTGGCGTGATTCCACCGAATGCGACGCTGGTGTTTGAAGTGGAATTGCTGGAAGTTTAAAGTTTGCTCGCGCCGGCGGATGGGGTTCTGCCGGCGGCGCGAGCGAAAACGCTAGGTCTAGCCGTTCAATCCACGCTCCAGATCCGCGCGAATATCGCCGGCATTTTCCAGCCCGACCGCCAGCCGGATCAACCCTTCCCGAATCCCCGCCGCTTCGCGCACTTCCGGCGTCAAGCGCCCGTGCGTTGTCGTCGATGGATGCGTGATAGTCGTACGCGTATCCCCAAGATTGCCGGTGATCGAACAGATTTTCGTCGCATCGATCACACGCCACGCATTCGCACGCTGCTCCTCACGCGTCTCGCCCTTCAGCTCGAACGACACAATCGCCCCACCCGCCTTCTGCTGCTTTTTGGCAATGGCGTACTGCGGATGCGACTCGAGCCCCGGATAAAACACCCGCTCGATCGCCGGATGCGTCTCCAGCCAGCGCGCGATTTCCAGCGCATTCGCCGACTGCTTCTCCACCCGCAGCGACAGCGTTTCCATCCCCTTCAACAACACCCACGCGTTGAACGCAGACAAGGTCGGACCGGCACTACGCACGAACGGGAACACCTTCTCCATGATGAACTGCTTCGACCCCACCAACGCGCCGCCGAGCACACGTCCCTGACCATCGAGGAACTTGGTGGCCGAATGCATGACGACATCGGCGCCGAGTTTCAGCGGCTGCTGCAATGCCGGGCTACAGAAGCAGTTATCGACGACAAACAGCGCACCCACTTCCTTCGAAATCTTCCCGATCGCCTCGATATCCGCAATCTCCGTCAGCGGATTCGACGGCGTTTCGAGGAAAAACATCTTCGTCTCGGGACGCACGGCAGCGCGCCATTCATCGAGATTGGTCGGATCGACGAACGTGGTCGTAATGCCGAACTTGGTGAATATCTGCGAGAACATCCCGACCGTCGATCCGAACAAACTCTTCGAACTCACCAGGTGATCGCCCTGCTGCATCGAGCACATCACCACCGACATGATCGCGGCCATGCCTGACGCCGTCGCCATGCACGCCTCGCCGCCTTCAAGCGCCGCCAGGCGGTTTTGAAACATCGCGACGGTCGGGTTCGTGAAGCGCGAGTACGTGTAAGCCTCTTCGGCGTTCTTGAAGCTCTCCGCGGCGTGCGCGGCGCTTTTGAACACAAAGCTCGACGTCAGGAAAATCGCTTCCGAGTGCTCGTTGAAATCACTGCGCAAGGTTCCCGCGCGGACGGCGAGCGTATCGAAGTTGAAGTTTTCGTCCATGTTCGTGTTTTCCATTCACATCTATTTATTTAGCCCGGCCAGAAAACCGGGACGCAAAAAAGCCCGCTTCTGCGTCAGCATGAGCGGGCTCGGTGCGGAAAAGCCTGTAGCGTCGCCGGTGCGTGGTCCAGATTCGCCACCGGTTCGCTTTAGCTGTTTCGGGTTTCGACTCAGGCTAAAACGCTAGCCCGTTAGTCAAACCCCGCGTCCGCAAGCTGATCTCAAATCGACGCAAACCCAATCCTATCACGACTGCCACGCGTTTTCGCGCGAGCTCACTCCACCGACAACTGCAAGTGCAACTGCGAACGCGATACGCCGCCTTCCATCGCTTCACTCGCGGCTTCGCGATCCGACTGTGCCTGCGGCGCAAGACGCGCGGTCTCCAGCCGATCCAGATACGCCGAATCAATATCGCCGGTGATGTAGTTGCCGTCGAAGCACGAAGCATCGAATTCACGCAGCGCGGGATTGATGTCGCGGATAGCCTGCTTCAGATCGGCCACGTCCTGATACACCAGATGATCCGCGCCAATCATGCGCGCCACTTCGTCATCCGTGCGGCCATGAGCGACCAGTTCGCCACGCGTGGGCATGTCGATGCCGTACACGTTCGGGAACTTCACCGGCGGCGCAGCGGACGCGAAAATCACCTTGGCGGCGCCGGCATCGCGCGCCATCTGCACGATTTCATGCGACGTTGTACCGCGCACGATGGAGTCATCGACGATCAGCACGTTCTTGCCCTTGAACTCGATCGCCATGGCATTCAGCTTCTGGCGCACCGACTTCTTGCGCACGGCCTGGCCCGGCATGATGAAGGTGCGGCCAACATAGCGATTCTTGAAGAAACCTTCGCGATACTCCACGCCCAGTTTCGCAGCCACTTGCATGGCGGCGGGACGCGACGAATCGGGAATCGGCATGACCACGTCGATGGGGACATCCGGCAGCACGCGCTTGATCTTCGCGGCGAGGTAATCGCCCATGCGCAGGCGCGCGTTGTAGACCGGCACGCCGTCGAGGCACGAATCCGGACGCGCGAGGTACACGAGTTCGAAAATGCAAGGGTTCAGGCTCGGGTTCTCGGCACATTGCTGGCTGTGCAGGTTGCCGTCGTTATCGATGAAAATCGCTTCGCCCGGCTCCACGTCGCGCACGAATTCGAAGCCGATACCTTCAACGGCCACCGATTCCGATGCCACCATCCATTCCACGCCGGTCGCCGTTTCCTGCTTGCCGAGCACCAGCGGACGGATGCCGAACGGATCGCGGAAAGCGACGAGTCCGTAACCCGCAATCAGCGAAACGATGGCATACGAACCCTTCACTCGCCGATGCACTCCGCTCACCGCCTTGAACAGCGCGGTCGGGTCGAGTTGCAAACCGGAGCTCGATAACTGCAGTTCGTGGGCGAAGACGTTGAGCAGGACTTCAGTATCGGACGCAGTGTTGATGTGCCGGCGATCGATCCGGAACATCTCTTCCTTCAACTGCGGCCAATTCGTCAGGTTGCCGTTGTGGGCGAGGATGATGCCGAACGGCGCGTTCACGTAGAACGGCTGGGCTTCTTCCTCACTCGATGCCGATCCGGCCGTCGGATACCGCACCTGGCCGATGCCGACATTACCCGGCAGGCTGCGCATGTTGCGCGTGCGGAACACGTCGCGCACCATGCCGTTGGCCTTGTGCATGTGGAAGTTATTGCCGTTCGCCGTCGCAATGCCAGCCGCGTCCTGCCCGCGGTGCTGCAGCAGCAGCAAGCTGTCATAAATCAACTGGTTGACGGGAGTCTGGGAAACTACGCCTACGATGCCGCACATGGCATGGTCCTTCAAAGAGTCGAAACGGGTCGAAATGGCGTATCGGCGCAACTCATGCAGGACACGTGATCAGACTGCATGGGTGTTGCGCCGAGCCGTCGCAAGATTCTCGGGTAGCGGGCCAGGGCGTCATTGCGCAGGGGTCGTCGACGGATCTTTCGAGCCGTCCGGCGTGGTGCGCACGTACGCGGCGAGCGTATCGGGAAGCAGCGGTTTCAGTTCTCGCACGCCTTGTTCGGCCGCGGGCCGGAACAAGGCGTTACGCCAGAAATCGTGTTGTGGCAGTTCGGTCAAGCCCGCGAGGGCGACCAGGATCACTACCAGAATAGCCCCTCTCACGAGGCCGAACAGCAAACCCAGCGACCGGTCGATACCGCGCAGCCCGACCACTTCAGTCACGCGCGTCAACAACGCGCCAGCCACGCTCGATATCACCAGCACTGCCGCAACGATCAGCAAAAACGCGATCAGCCACTGCGTAAGCGCCCCGCCCGGCCAGTGCGCCGGAATATAAGGCACGACCGCACCGACAAAACGCCCCGCGATCAACAGCGCCGCGATCCAGCCGATCAACCCGAACACTTCGGCCAGCAGACCGCGCCACATCCCGCGCAGCGCGGAGAGGCCGATCACGGCCATCACCGCGTAGTCGAAACTCGTGAACATCTACAGCTAGTTCGCCGACGCGTTGTTGCTGCCGCCGCCCAGTCCGGCTTGCCGCACCTTCACGAGTGCCGCCGATGCAGCCGCCCGGTCGGCAAACGGTCCTGCACGCAACAACGTGCGGGTGGTGCCGTCAGCCTGCTTCCGATGTTCGATATATGCGGGCACTCCCGCCGCCTTCAACTTCGTCACCCAGTTCTGAGCGGCGCTGTCGTCGTCGAAGGTACCAATCTGGACTACAAAACGGCTTCCGGCCGGGGATGCCGGCGTGTTCGGTTTCGGGGTTGCAGCCGTAGCGGGCGCAGGTGCTGGGGCGTCTGCCGGTGGCTTGGACGCTTGAGCGGTCGTTGTCGGCGCCGGTGCGGCCGGCTTCGCTTCAGGCTTCGGCGCAGCGGCTTTGGCCTGTGCTTGCGTTTCTACGGGTTTAGAAGCCGGCTTCGAGTCAGGCTTTGAAGCCACTGCTGCCGCGTTATCCGAAGCCGCTACAGGACTATCCGGCGCTACACCTGCTTGTGTATCGGCTGACGAATCGACCGCGCCGGCGTCCGTCGCGTCGCTATGACTGGTCTTGGGTAACGGTGCTGCGGGGCGCGTCGGGATGTCGATGGAGATGTCGTCGGTGACCGGCTTCGGATGCGAATCCAGCACCATCGGCAGGATGATCACCGCAGCCGCGACCAGAGCAAGTGCGCCGACCAGACGCCGCCGCGCACGCTGCTTTTCGGGCAAGGTGGGGTCGAGCATCATTGCGTCGGCCTCGGGACGATCGCTGCGGCGCGTCCGGCGTTCGGTACGCACGGTCTGACGCGAGCCGCGCGGGGAGTCGGAATATGCGTCGCGACCCGAAGGCGCGTCGTCTTTCTTGCCGAACGAGAAAAAGGACATGGTTGGCTTTTGCGAGAGGCTGGCCGGCCGTCCGTTCAATGACGCTGCGATTTACGGTAGGCCATCACGCCTGCCACCGTATGGAAACTGCCGAAAACCAAAATTCTATCATTTTCGGACGCTCGCTTTAACGCATCTTGAAAAGCGTCGGCCGGATTGTTGAATTGAGTAACGCTGCTGTCGGCACTGTCGTTGACGCCGGCCTCACGTAAAACGCCTTCCAGCATCGCGGCAGAGGCCGCGCGCGGGGTCGGCAGGCCGGTCACGTTCCAGTGATCGATCTCGCCCTTCAAATGCTCCACGACCCCGGCAATGTCCTTGTCGCCCATCGCGCCGAAGACCGCGTAGGTGTAGGGGAAAAAGCCCATGTTGCCGAGGTTTTGAGCCAGTACGGCGGCAGCGTGCGGGTTGTGCGCGACGTCGAGGATCACTTGCGGTTTGCCCGGCACGACCTGGAAACGCCCCGGCAATTCGACGTTCGCGAGACCCAGCCGGATATCCTGTGCAGACACCGGGATGCGGTCGCGCAACGCTTCGAGCGCGGCCAGCGCCGCCGATGTATTGATCAGCTGATTCGCTCCGCGCAAAGCCGGGTAAGCGAGTGCGGAGCGCCGCTGCGTCCGGCCGATGTAGCTCCACTGCTGGCGCTCGTTGCCGCCCTGCGCTTCGTAGCGGAAATCGCGGCCGACCAGCCACAAATCCGCACCGATAGCCGCCGCATGGTCGATCAGCGACTGCGGCGGCGTGGGATCGCCGCAAATGGCGGGCGTGTTCGCACGGAAAATCCCCGCCTTTTCGAAGCCGATTTTCTCGCGGGTGTTGCCCAGATATTCCGTATGGTCGATGTCGATGCTCGTCACTATCGCGCAATCGGCATCGATGATATTCACGGCGTCCAGGCGCCCGCCCAACCCTACTTCGAGGATCACGGCGTCCAGTTCCCGCGATGCGAACAGCCGCATGATCGCAAGCGTGCTGAATTCGAAATACGTCAGCGAAACCGGCTCGGCCAAGCTCGTGCGCGCTTGTTCGACGGCTTCGAAATGCTCGAGAAGCTCGGCGTCGGTGGCATCGACGCCATTCAGCCGCGCGCGCTCGTTGAAGTCGAGCAAATGCGGCGACGTGTGGCATCCCACGCTATACCCCGCGCGCACCAGGATGGTTTCGATGATCGCGCAAGTGGAACCCTTGCCGTTCGTCCCGCCGACCGTGATCACGGGGCACTTGAAACTCAGCCCAAGCGCATCGCGAACCTTGCTGATGCGCGTCAAACCCATGTCGATGCCGACCGGATGAGCAGATTCAAGGTGTGTAAGCCACGCGTCGAGGGTCGAAAAGGTGAACGATGAAGTCGTCATGAAATGGTGATGCTAGCCAGCAAAATAAGGGGAGATGCCGAAACAAAAACGCCGCGCGCTACCCTCGGCGGGTTCGCGCGCGGCGCCTCGGCCGTCATCATTTAACGCCTTCTGCGCGATCGACGCTCAGACGACGCTTTAAAAACACAAACCTCAGGCGACCGAATCGGCCGGTTGCAACGTCAGCAATGCAATCAGACGCGCGATTTCTTCGCGCATCTTGCGACGGTCCACGATCATGTCGATCGCGCCCTTCTGCATCAGGAATTCCGAGCGCTGGAAGCCTTCCGGCAGCTTCTCGCGCACCGTTTGCTCGATCACGCGCGGTCCGGCGAAGCCAATCAGCGCCTTCGGTTCCGCTATCACCACGTCGCCCAGGAACGCGAAACTGGCGGACACACCGCCCATGGTCGGATCGGTGAGAACAGAGATGAACGGCAGCTTGGCATCGGAGAGCTTCGTCAGCATGGCCGTGGTTTTCGCCATCTGCATCAGCGAGAGCAAACTTTCCTGCATGCGCGCCCCGCCGGACGCCGTGAAGCAGATGAACGGCGTGCGCTGCTCGAGCGCGTTGCGCGCGCCGCGGGCGAAGCGTTCACCGACCACCGAGCCCATCGAGCCGCCCATGAACGAGAACTCAAAGCAGGCCGTGGTGACCGGAATGGTGTGGATCGCGCCGCCCATGACGACCATGGCGTCGGTTTCGTCGGTGTCTTCCATCGCCTCTTTCAGGCGGTCCGGATACTTGCGGCTGTCCTTGAATTTCAGCGCATCGACCGGCAGGATTTCCTGGCCGATTTCATAGCGGCCTTCCGGATCGAGCAAACCGTCCAGCCGTTCGCGCGCGCCAATCCGCATGTGATGACTGCATTTCGGGCAGACATGCAGATTCGCCTCGACGTCGTTGCGGTACAGCACCGCTTCGCACGACGGGCACTTGATCCATAGCCCTTCCGGAATGCCCTTGCGGCTTTTCGGATCGGTTTGCTTGATCTTCGGCGGTAGCAGTTTGTCGAGCCAGCTCATCGTGTTTCCTTCTTGTTCGCGTGTTTTGCAGCCCTTCCAGGCCGCAAAAACGGGTTATTTTGCAGAATCGAGCGCAGAGCGAATATCGGCGATAAAGCTCGTCAGCATCTCCGCTGCCTTCTCTGGCGGCGCTTCTTCGAGCAATTGCACGAGACGGCTGCCGATCACGACGGCATCCGACACATCGGCCACCCGCCTTGCCGACGCGGCGTCGCGGATGCCAAAACCGACACCCACCGGCAACGCGACATGCGCCTTGATGGCCGGGATTTTACTCGCGATGTTCGCCACGTCCAGATTTGCTGAACCAGTCACGCCTTTCAGCGACACGTAATAGACATACCCGCTCGCCACTTTTCCGACCGCGGCAATGCGTTCATCAGTCGATGTGGGCGCGAGCAGGAAGATCGGATCGATGCCGGCGGCGCGCATGGAATCGCTGAATTCCACCGATTCCTCCGGCGGGTAATCGACGACCAGTACGCCATCTACGCCCGCTTCTTTTGCTGCTTTGGCGAAGGTTTCGGTGCCCATCCGTTCGATCGGGTTGGCGTAACCCATCAGGACAACTGGCGTGGTGGTGTTGGTCTCGCGGAAGCGTTTGACGTCGGCGAGTACGTGTTTCAGCGACACGCCGCGCGCCAATGCGCGTTCCGACGAGCGTTGAATCACAGGGCCATCGGCCATCGGGTCGGAAAAGGGTACGCCCAGTTCGATGACGTCCGCGCCGCCCTTGGCGAGCGCGTGCATGAGTTCGACGGTTTGCTCAGGGCTCGGATCGCCAGCCGTGATGAACGGGATCAGACCTTTTTTGCCCTGCTCGGCAAGCGCCGCAAATGTGCTTTTAATACGGGACATGAGTTATCTCTTTCGCGCGTAATCTGCGCCTTTTAGCATTTTTTAGCAGCAACTTAGGCGGCGTTGGCTTGATCGATGGAAGCAGTGTCAGCGCTTTCCGCTGCCGCCGGCTCAGCCCGGACCCCGACGGAACGCGTCTCAGCGACGCGCCTTTCGGCAATCGCGTGATAGTCGGCGTTGATCTCGTAGCCGATGAACTCGCGCCCATGACGCGCACACGCGACCGCGGTCGTACCGCTGCCCATGAACGGATCAAGGACGCGTCCACCACGCGGACAACTCGCCAGCACCATGCGCTCGATGATCTCAAGCGGCTTTTGCGTGGGGTGGTCGACGCGCTCTGCGTGTTGCCTATGCAGCCGCGACACCGACCATACGTCTTTCGGGTTGTAACCCAGCTCGAGCCACTTGCTGCCTTCGAACAATTTGCGCGAACGCGCCTTCTTCGTCACTGCGTCGTAGGGGATGCGGATGGGATCGAGATCGAAGAAGTAATCCTTCGATACCGCGAAATAACCGATGTTGTCGTGCACTGACGTATATCTACGAACCGTTCCACCCATGCTCGGCACGCGCCGGTCCCACACGATCTCGTTGACCATCATGAGGCGGCGCTTGAGGAACACGAAGATCTCCGGCGCATATTGCCACGTGCAAAAAATGTAAAGCGAACCGCTTGGCTTGAGCTTGGGGATAGCCAGCTCAAGCCAGCCGTAGGTCCAGTCAAGGAAGGCGTCGCCGGAACGCATGTCCGAGTCGTTGCCGTAATCCTTGCCCAGTCCATACGGCGGATCGGCCACGATCAAATCGATCGAGCCGTCCGGGAGGTTCGCTGCATCGGTGAGGAAATCGCGGTGATGCAGGTGGATGCCGCGGTCGATGCCACCACCGGCGGCATCGTGCGCGCTTGCATGATCGATTTCATCGCGCATCGGTTGCGGGCTCAGAACGTGATGCCGGTGCGCTCGGCGACCGTATGCATGTCCTTGTCGCCACGACCCGAAAGGTTGACCAGCAGCAGCTTGTCTTTCGGCAGCGTGGGCGCGAGCTTCGCGGCATAAGCGAGTGCGTGGCTCGATTCGAGCGCAGGAATGATCCCTTCGATGCGGCAGCAATCGTGGAAACCCTTCAGCGCTTCTTCGTCGGTAATGCCCACGTATTCCGCCCGTCCCGCATCCTTCAGCCACGCGTGTTCGGGGCCAACGCCGGGATAATCCAGCCCGGCTGAAACCGAATGCGTCTCGATGATCTGGCCGTTTTCGTCCTGGAGCAGATACGTGCGGTTGCCGTGCAGTACACCGGGACTTCCGCCGATCAGCGACGCCGCGTGACGGCCTGTTTCAATACCATCGCCGGCCGCTTCCACGCCGATCAGCTTCACATCTTTATCTTCGATATACGGATAAAAGATGCCCATCGCGTTCGATCCGCCGCCAACACACGCGATCACCGCATCCGGCTGACGACCAGTCATCTCAGGCATCTGCACCTTGCATTCATCACCGATGACCCGCTGGAAATCGCGGACCATCATGGGATACGGATGCGGCCCCGCCACCGTGCCGATGATGTAGAACGTGTTCTCGACGTTCGTCACCCAATCGCGCATGGCTTCGTTCAGTGCGTCTTTCAGCGTCTTGGAGCCGGATTCGACCGGCACGACCGTCGCGCCGAGCAGCTTCATGCGGTACACGTTCGCCGCTTGCCGCCGCACGTCTTCCGAGCCCATGTAGACCACGCATTCCATGCCGAAACGCGCGGCGATGGTTGCCGTCGCCACGCCGTGCTGACCCGCGCCCGTTTCCGCGATTACGCGCGGTTTGCCCATCTTGCGCGCGAGCAGCGCCTGACCGATCACGTTGTTAACTTTGTGTGCGCCGGTGTGATTCAGGTCTTCGCGCTTGAGGAAAATCTGCGCGCCGCCGAGCATTTCGCTCCAGCGTTTGGCGTGATAAATCGGCGACGGACGGCCGACGTAATGCTTCAGTTCGTACTCGTATTCCGCGATAAATGCCGGATCCTTGCTGCATTCAGCGTAGGCATCGCGGAGTTCATCGAGTGCGTGAATCAGCGTTTCGGCTACAAAAACGCCGCCATATGGACCGAAATGGCCCCGATCGTCTGGTAAGTTGTACATGTGTCACTCTCTCGGTACGTGGAAGCGTTGCGCTTTACCACGTTGATCATCCGGCATCCGCTTCGCGCACCGCGCGTACGAACGCCGCCATTCGGGCGTGATCTTTCACGCCCTTCGCCCCCGCTAATTCGATGCCGCTAGAGACATCGACTGCGTAGGGGCGCACGCGCCGGATGGCGTCAAGGACGTTTTGCGCGTTCAACCCACCACTCAAAACGGCCCGATGCCCGAGATCTGTTGGGATAAGTGACCAATCGAATACCTTTCCACCGCCACCGTAGCCGTCGACGAGGGTGTCGAGGAGCAAACCGCTGGCTGCTGAATAATTAAGAGATGATTCTACCAAATTGCGTGCAGTGGCATCAGGCCCTACCCGCACAGCGCGCCACCACGGCAAACCGGCCACTTCCGCGAGCGTCGCGCATTGCGCCGGGGTTTCATCGCCGTGGAATTGCAGCAGCGACAGCCGCACGTTCGACGTCACTTCGCGGATCCATTCCGGCGTGGCGTTGACGAACAAACCGACCGCTGAAACCAGCGGCGGCACGTGCTCCGCCAGTTCGACCGCCTGGCCCACGCTGACCGAACGCGGGCTTGGCGGGTAGAACACGAAACCCACGGCATCGGCGCCGAGTGCAACGGCGGTATCGACGTCTTCCGTCTTCGACAAACCGCACAGCTTGATTCTCGTTCTACGCAAATCGTTACTCATGCTGTTTTCCTTGCCAGACCGCGCTCCACGGGTAGCTTCCCAGGCGCGGCGCGGGCACTGCGAAGTTCTCAGGATAGCCGACCTCGGCCAAATACAGGCCGTCGGGCATGAACGTGGGCGCGGCGCGTTTGCGGTCGCGGGCTTCCAGCAATTCGGCCATCCACGACGCGGGATGCTTGCCGCGGCCAATCGAGACGAAACAACCCATCAGATTGCGCACCATGTGGTGCAAAAACGCGTTCGCCCGGAAGCGAAAGTGGATGAAATCGCCCTGCTCCACGATGTCAATCTGATGCAGGTACTTCACCGGCGTCTTCGCCTGGCACTCGGACGAGCGGAACGCCGTGAAATCGTGCTTGCCGATCAGGCAGGCGGCGGCTTCGCGCATCGCGTTGGCATCGAGTGGCGCGTAGCACCAGCCGGCGTGGCCGGTGATCATCGGCGAGCGCACGGGGTGGACGTACAGCGCGTAGTAATACGTACGCTCGAAGGCGCCGAAACGCGCGTGGAAATCGTCGGGCATCGGTCGCGCCCATTGGACCGCGACGCTCTGCGGCAAAAACGCGTTCGTGCCGCGCACCCAGGCGAAGTCGGTGCGCTCGAGTTCGGTATCGAAATGGACAACCTGGCCGAGCGCGTGCACGCCCGCATCCGTGCGTCCCGCGACAACCGTTTGCACGCGGGTTTGCGTGAATTTTCCAAGCGCGCGTTCGAGGACGTCTTGCACAGTCTCGACGTCCGATTGGGTCTGCCAGCCACTGAACGCCGAACCGTCGTACTGGATACCTAATGCAATGCGTTTCAAGGGCATATCAGGAGAGCGGCGCCAACGTCGATAACAGCGCGGCAGCGGGTTGACGCGTGGCCTGATCGTTCGATTCGATCACTTCCTGCAGCAGCGTGCGCGCCCCGGACAAATCGCCGAGTTCGATGTATTCGACAGCAAGTTCGAGCTTGTTGCGGGCTATCGACGAGATCTGCTCGGGCGTGAAGGCCGGCAGCGGCTCGGTCTGGCTCGCGGGCGAGTTGTAGTCGAAGTCGAGGCTCAACGGACCGAAACGCGACGCACCGAGGCCTGCTACCGATGCCGCGCCGGCCGTACCGGATTCAATTTGCTCGCTCGCCGATGTCGAGGTGGATTCAGGGAGGCGATGTTGCGCGTTCTGGCGATCGAAGACGGCCGGGTCGGCGATCGGCTGGGGCGTGGCGGGCGCGGAGGCTATGGGGGTTTCGGCGACAGGTGTGGTTTCGTCCTGCGCGGTGAATTCAGTCGGCGATGGGTGTTCGGTTGCCGAGGCTGCGGGGAACGTCGGCTGGTGCGGCGGTTGGATGTCCGAAGGCGAAGGCGCTTCCTGACGCGGCGGCAAACCGAAATCGAGCGCACTCAGGGCTTCGATAGCCTCTTGCGGGAATTTGGGCTGGGGGAAACGGGAAGCCGGTGAGGGTTCGTCGTCGTAGTCCGACGAGTCTTGCAGGCTGTGAGGCCGGTCGGTTGTGTGCTCAGGTGCGGATGATTGCGCCGATGCCCCGTGTTCTGCACTTTCATGCGTGCCAGACGCACGCGCCGCTTCTTCCAGTGATGCGGCTTCGCGGGCTGCGGCTTCGCGTGTCGCTACTTCACGGGCTTCGGCTTCACGCGCGGCGGCCTCACTTGCTGCGGCCTCACGAGTTGCAGCTTCACGTGCGACTGCTTCACGAGCCTCTGCTTCGCGCACTTCTGCTTCGCGCGCGGCGACTTCATTTGCCGCGGCCTCTCGCGCCTCGGCTTCACGTGCTGCCGCTTCACGCGCTGCGGCCTCGCGTGCCTCAGTTTCACGCGCCGCAGCCTCTTGCGCCACGGCCTCCCGCGTCGCCTGTTCCAACACCGCAGCTTCGCGCAGCTCCTGCTCCCGCGCTTCCATTTCCACTCGCAACGCCTCGGCGCGATCCGTCGCTGCCCGCTCAGCGGCCAGTGCCGCTTCGATCGCACCCGGCCGCGGCGGCGTGAAGTCGCGATGAAGTGCCGCGGGCGCGTCGGGCATGAACGGAGCGCGTTTGGTGTCCGCTTCACGAGTCGTATTTGCCGCGTGCTGCTCACGGCTCTCGGGCCCGCTCAGCGTTACTCGCGCATCGGCGGCCGCATCCTCGTTGATGGACTCGCTTCCGGCCGGAGGAAACGGCGCGTCTTCAGTTGGAGTTTCGAAGGACTGGGCGGCATCGTAGTTTTCGATGCTCGCCGCCACCACGTTCAACTCGCTTTGACCGCGCTGAACCGATGCGCCGTCAAGATCGGCGGCGCCTGTCCGAGATTGCGCGTGGCTCGCCGAACCGTCGTCAGGGAGAATGGCAGCCGTTTCAGGCGCCGTCGATAGTACCGGCGGTTCTTGCGGCGAACGGTCATCCTCAGTCACCGCAGACGCGGCGCTTGTGGCGCGGCGTCGTTTGCCGGCCCGCATAACGAGCAGAAGCAAGCCGACTATCACTACGACAGCCCCGGCGAGCCAACCGATCGGGCCGTTGACTGACGTGGCGAGGGAACCCGTCGTGGACGGCGCGCTAGCCGGCGCGGCAGTCTCCGCAGGCATGCTCGACGCCACCGCCGATGCCGGCGCAACTTCGCTGGCGCTCACAGCCTCGCTAGCATTCGCCGCTGGTTGAGCCTCCGAGGTGGGCAACAACGCGTTCGCCTCGCTCGATGCGTTCGGGGTAACCGCACCACTTGCCGCCATTGCCGCGCCGACGGTATTCGATGCCCCTTCAGCCGGGGCCGCAGCCCCTACCGAGCCGCTAGCCTCGACTGCCGGCGCCGACGCAGCCACCGGCGCGGAAGCAGAAGCCGCTCCCACGTCCTCAACCGGCGGCACGTTCAAAACCGATCCGAGTTTCAACCGGCTCGGATCATGACCCATGAACGCGTTGGGATTCGCGTCGAACAGTGCGCGCGCCATCTTTTCGCGCGTGGCGCGGTCGTTCGAGCCGGTCATTTGGGAGGCGATATCGCTAAGTGACTGCCCGGGTTTCACGCTGTACTGCGTGACCGCGCCCGCTGCCGACGCAGCATCCGGCGCCGAAGCCGCCGATACGGCTGACGCGCTGCTGGCTTGAGCGTTGGCGTCGAAGGAAACGATCGTCCCGAGCAGCACACTCGCGACGCTTGCCGCGACCAGCGCCGCGCGCCGCGAGCGGCTGAAGCGGCGAGGCTGTGAATGAAGTGGCCGACTCGGACGAACGATCATTGATACTCCAGGCGAGTGGACAGAGAACAAGAAACCAACAAAACGGGGCGACATCCAAAATCAGCCGCGGACCAGCCGTAGTTTGGCCACGACATAGCCGCAAAACCCGCAACGAGCCAACCGCAAAACGAAAAAGCGCCGCGCAAGCGCGACGCTTTTATCGAACTGCCGCGCGTCTTGGCGCGTAGTTTACTTTACTTGTCCAGCAGGATGCGCAGCATCCGGCGCAGCGGTTCTGCCGCGCCCCACAGCAACTGGTCACCGACCGTGAACGCCGACAGATATTCACCGCCCATCGCAAGCTTACGCAAGCGGCCGACCGGCACCGTCAGCGAACCCGTGACCACTGCCGGCGACAATTCGCGCATCGACGCTTCGCGCTCGTTCGGGACAACCTTCACCCAATCATTCCCCGATGCCAGGATGCCGTGCAATTCGTCCAGCGGCACGTCCTTCTTGAGCTTGATGGTCAGGGCCTGCGAATGGCAACGCATTGCGCCGATCCGCACGCACAAGCCGTCAACGGGAACCGAACCCGGCTCGCCCATGGCGGGAAGCCCAAGAATCTTGTTGGTTTCCGCGCCGCCCTTCCACTCTTCCTTCGACATGCCGTTGCCGAGATCCTTGTCGATCCACGGGATCAGCGCGCCGGCCAGCGGCACGCCAAAATGCTCGATCGGCATACGCTCGCTGGACATGGCTGCCTGCACGCGCTTGTCGATATCCAGGATAGCCGACGACGGATTCGCCAGATCTTCCTTAGCCGCGCCATACAGCACGCCCATCTGCTGCAGTAGTTCGCGCATGTTCTGTGCGCCCGCGCCGGAAGCTGCCTGATACGTCATGGCGGTCGTCCATTCGACCAGGTTCTGGTTAAACAAACCGCCCAGCGCCATCAGCATCAAGCTGACCGTGCAATTCCCGCCGATGAAATTCCGGCCGCCCTTCACGAGCGAATCCTTGATGACGTTCAGGTTGACCGGATCGAGGATGATGACTGCATCGTCCTTCATGCGCAGCGACGAAGCCGCGTCGATCCAGTAACCCTTCCAGCCGGCCGCGCGCAGTTTCGGGTACACCTCATTGGTGTAGTCTCCGCCCTGGCACGTAATGATGGCGTCGCACTTTTTCAGGTCGTCGATGCTTGTCGCATCTTTGAGTTTCGTCTCGTTTTTCGCGAACGACGGCGCATTGCCACCCGCATTGCTGGTGCTGAAAAACACCGGTTCGATCAGGTCGAAATCACCTTCCTGCTGCATACGCTGCATCAGGACGCTGCCGACCATGCCGCGCCAACCAACGAGACCTACGTTCATGACTAACCTTTTTTGTGGACACTTCCCCGCATCCTGACCCTTCGCCGGCGTGACCGCGCGGGGAAGATGAGCGGACACGACGAGCGATCAGCTGAACGTGATCGTTTTGAGGGAAATCGTTTTCGTAATGCGTTTGGACAGCGTGTCCGTGCCCAGACGCGTAATGGCGAGACGAATCGTGCGGGCGCCTTCAATGCCGCTGCATGAAATCGAGTCCAGAGAGATTTTAGAGATCTTCGCCATAACAAAAGAGTCTACACGATAACCCGCATATTCGTCCTTTCAAGCGAGCGTTCCACGCTGTTTTGACGCGGTTCGTGCGCTAAAAGCGACGAAACGAGATGAAATATCGCGATCGGCAGCATCCTGAAAAGACGTCCGCCGCGAGACGCTTTTCCACCGGAATTTTTCGCTGACGCATTTGGTCAACTCAACCGATGGAAAAGCGCGTTGCCATTTCTAACGTTAAAGCGCTGCGAGAACCGCGTCGCCCATTTCCTTCGTGCCGACCGTACGACCGTCCTGCGTCGCTATGTCACCCGTGCGGAAACCCTGTTCCAGCACCTTCTTCACCGCCGTTTCGATACGGTCAGCCTGCTCCGTCTTGCCGAGCGAGTAACGCAGCATCATTGCGGCCGAAAGGATGGTCGCGAGCGGATTCGCCACGCCCTTGCCCGCGATATCTGGCGCAGATCCGTGCGACGGCTCGTACAGGCCCTTGTTGTTCTTATCGAGCGAGGCGGACGGCAACATGCCGATGGAACCCGTCAGCATCGCGGCTTCGTCAGAGAGAATGTCGCCGAACATGTTGCCGGTCACGACCACGTCGAACGCTTTCGGCGCCTTCACCAACTGCATGGCCGCGTTGTCCACGTACATGTGCGAGAGCTCGACGTCCGCATATTCCTTCGACACATCGATCATCACGTCGCGCCAGAGTTGCGACGTTTCCAGCACGTTGGCTTTATCGACGCTCGTCAGCTTCTTCGCGCGCTTTTGCGCGGCCTGAAACGCCACATGCGCGATGCGGCGCACTTCCGGCTCGGAATAGCGCATGGTGTCGAAGCCTTCCTTCGCGCCTTCGAACAAGCCATCCGGCGATGACCGCACACCGCGCGGCTGGCCGAAATAGATATCGCCGTTCAGTTCACGGATGATCAGGATATCCAGCCCCGCCACAATCTCCGGCTTAAGCGACGAAGCCGCCGTCAATTGCGGATAACAAATGGCCGGACGGAAGTTCGCGAACAATTGCAGATGCTTGCGCAGGCCCAGGATGGCTTGCTCCGGACGCAGCGCGCGTTCGAGCGAATCGTACTTCCAGTCGCCTACAGCGCCGAACAGGATCGCATCCGATGCTTTCGCCAGCGCGAGCGTCGCTTCCGGCAGCGGATGGCCGCTCGCCTCGTAACCCGCGCCACCGACAGGCGCTTCTTCCAGTTCGAATTTCTCGTCGAGCGCGTTCAGGACCTTTACGGCTTCCTTGATGATCTCCGGACCGATGCCATCGCCGGGCAGTACTGCAATCTTCATGGTGTTTCCTTTTCTTTTCGTGTTGATCCGTCGCTAACCGTACTTATCCGACCAGGCGGTTATTCAGCCACGGCTGCTTCGCCAGACGCTCGTTTTCGAACTGGTGGATCTTGTCGGCGTGGCGCAGCGTGAGCGCGATATCGTCGAAACCGTTCAGCAGGCAGAACTTGCGGAAGCCCGGCACTTCGAACGGATATTCCGTGCCGTCGCCGGTCAGCACGACCTGACGCTCCAGATCGACCGTCAGCTTGAACCCGTTGAACGCATAGGTCTCGTTGAACAGCTTGTCGACCTGGCTTTCCGTCAGGGCGATCGGCAGCAGGCCATTCTTGAAGCAATTGTTGTAGAAGATATCGGCGAAACTCGACGCGATGATCGCGCGGAAGCCGTACTGATCCAGCGCCCACGGCGCGTGCTCGCGCGAACTGCCGCAGCCGAAATTCTTGCGCGTCAGCAGGATCGACGCGCCTTTGTAACGCGGCTGGTTCAGCACGAAATCCGGATTCAGCGGCCGGTTCGAGTTGTCCTGGCCGGGCTGGCCGACATCGAGATAACGCCATTCGTCGAAGGCATTCGGGCCGAAACCCGTGCGCTTGATCGACTTCAGGAACTGCTTCGGGATGATCGCGTCCGTGTCGACGTTGTCGCGATCCAGCGGCGCCACGAGCCCGCTATGTACGATGAATTTTTCCATGATGCGTTACCGGTTTGGTTTGCTTGACCGTTCTTATAGCCGCTTACTTGTCGGCCGCATTGCTGATCGAATTGCCGAGGTGACGCATGTCCTCGCCAAAGCCGTGGACCGTATTGCAGCCCGCAGCGCCGGCAACGACCGCGATCAACGCCAGCAGAATAAAGATGCGCTTCATGCCAGTTCGCGAATATCAACAAAATGACCTTCGATAGCCGCAGCAGCAGCCATCGCCGGACTCACCAGATGCGTACGGCCGCCCGCGCCCTGACGCCCTTCGAAGTTACGATTCGATGTGGACGCGCAACGCTCGCCCGGCTCCAGCCGGTCGGCGTTCATGGCGAGGCACATCGAGCAGCCCGGTTCGCGCCACTGGAAACCGGCGTCGAGGAACACCTTGTCGAGCCCCTCGCGTTCCGCTTGCGCCTTCACGAGACCGGAACCCGGCACGACCATCGCCAGGCGGATGTTCGGCGCCACGCGGCGGCCGAGCGTCTTCACCACGTACGCCGCAGCGCGCAAGTCTTCGATCCGCGCATTCGTACACGAGCCGATGAAAATCTTGTCCGGCTTGATCGATTGCATCGGTGTGTTCGGTTCGAGCGCCATGTACTTCAATGCACGTTCGATAGCGTCGCGCTTGACTGGGTCCTTTTCGCGCTCGGGATCCGGCACGCGGCCGTCGATGGACGTCACCATTTCCGGCGACGTGCCCCACGTCACTTGCGGCACGATTTCAGCAGCGTTCAACTCCACCACGCGATCGAACTTTGCGCCCGGATCGGAGGTGAACGTGCGCCAGTAAGTAGTAGCCTGCTCGAACTCAGCACCGTGCGGCGAGTACGGACGATCTTTCAGGTAGTTGATGGTGGTTTCATCGACGGCGACCATGCCTGCACGGGCGCCCGCTTCGATCGCCATGTTGCAGACCGTCATGCGGCCTTCCATCGATAACGCCCGGATGGTCGAGCCGCCAAATTCGATGGCGTAACCCGTGCCGCCCGCCGTACCAATCTTGCCGATGATAGCCAGCACGATGTCCTTGGCGGTGCAACCGCGCGGCAGCGGTCCTTCGACCTTGACGAGCATGTTCTTGCTCTTCTTTTGCAGCAGCGTTTGCGTGGCGAGCACGTGCTCGACTTCCGACGTACCGATGCCATGCGCCAGCGCGCCGAACGCGCCGTGCGTGGAGGTATGCGAGTCGCCGCAAACTATTGTCATTCCCGGCAGCGTCGCGCCCTGTTCCGGCCCGATGATATGAACGATGCCCTGACGCAGGTCGTTCATCTTGAACTGCGTGATGCCGAAGGCGTCGCAGTTGTCGTCGAGCGTGTCGACTTGCAGCTTCGAGATCGGGTCCGCGATGCCATGCGAACGATCGGTCGTCGGCACGTTGTGATCCGATACGGCCAGGTTCGCGCTGATGCGCCACACCGGACGTTCGGCGAGCTTCAGACCCTCGAACGCTTGCGGGCTGGTCACTTCGTGGAGCAAATGACGGTCGATGTAGAGGATGGACGTGCCGTCTTCCTCGGTGTGGATCACATGCGAGTTCCACAACTTGTCGTACAGAGTCTGGGCCATGGTCTTTTCAGGTTTGGTGACTGCGGGGTGTTTTTTGGTTTGATGATTATGCCACGCAGGACGGCGCATTGCGCTAGTGCTCAAGAAAAAACTGATATAAAACAGTGAGTTAGGGTGGTAGTGGAGCTACCTGTATGGGGAGTACCGGGATCGGTGGTTCGTCCAAAATGCAGAACAGAATCATCCGTTTAGCTGCGCCGGCGGTCTGTTAAGGATGCAAATCAGGAGAAGTGAGCCGCTCGGAATAAACGGCCTGACAGCGGTGCCTCGAATTCGGTATTCGCGGCGTCCGTGGAGGCCAACTGCTCGACAATGCTTGCGCTGGCGCATTGACTACACTTTTCGACGCACGCAGGAACGTGGCCCGGATGGCCGCAGTCTGCGAGGAAGCCGGGATCATCAATAGACATTCTTGGAGCTTTATTTTTGTCTTGGTCTGGCAAATTCGGGCTCTCCGGGACTTCATTTGGAAGCGTTACGCGGAGGTGAATATCCAGATGCAAAAAACGGGGCAAGTGCTGTCCGCACCGGCACCCATCGACTGGTATCGGCAACCGATACCTCAAAACTACAACGCCCGCCCCACGATCAACGGATCGACCGTTCCAATCGCGCGAACGTCCCGGTTCGCATACGGCAGCTTGTGCAGGATATGGCGCATCGCGTTAAGCCGCGCCCGCTTCTTGCAGTCCGAGCGGACCACCGCCCACGGAGAATCAGCAGTATCGGTTTACGCGAACATTGCTTCCTTGGCGTCGGTGTATTCGTTCCACTTATCCAGCGACGCAAGATCCACCGGGCTGAGCTTCCATTGCTTGAGCGGATGAATCTCGCGTTCCTTGAAGCGTCGGCGCTGCTCTTCCTGGCTCACGGAGAACCAGAACTTGACGACGTGCATGCCGCTGCGAACGAGTTGCCGTTCGAACTCGGGAACCTGCTGCATGAAGTCGTTGTATTCGTGTTCCGAACAAAATCCCATCACTCGTTCCACGCCTGCACGGTTGTACCAGGAGCGATCGAACAGCACGATTTCGCCCGATGTCGGCAAGTGCTGCACGTACCGCTGGAAGTACCATTGGCCGCGCTCGGATTCAGTCGGCTTTTCGAGCGCGACGACTCGCGCGCCACGCGGATTCATATGCTCCATAAAGCGTTTGATCGCGCCGCCCTTACCGGCAGCATCCCGCCCTTCGAACAGGATCACCAGACGCTGGCCGGTCTCACGTACCCACGCCTGCAGCTTCAGCAATTCGACCTGCAGCGCATACTTCTGCTTCTCGTACGCATGGCGCGACATCAGGTTCCGATACGGATACCCGCCCCCGCGCCAATCACGCGCCAGTTCGTCGTCAGGATGACGTGAAGCGCGAGCATGCCAAAGCGCCGGATCACCCTCCAGCATCACGCTGCGCAGGACGGAACTTTCATCGGGGGAGAGGCCGCTCATCAATGTCTTGATGGTGTCCATCAGCGTGCCTGGGTCCTGCGCGGCACCAGTCGACAATACATGTTGCAGGGTGCTTGAAATTTGCTCGTTGGCTGCCTGGACAGCGCGGCCGGTTTCATCGATCTGTGCGGCGCGCGGAGTGCCTGTCTCCAGGACGTCGCCGCGAGCGACGCTTCGCATGGCTGAATGGCGAGCGTCGGATTTGTCGTGCTGTGATGTCAAAATCTGTCCTTATAACTAGGCGCCCCTTATGTCATATTCATTCGGGGCACGGCCTGCTTAAGCCGTCGCAGCGGCTTTTTTCAAGACGACGTAGAGCTTGTCCTTCAGAAGGGGCTTTTCCTTCTTGAGCGTCTCGATGGCGCGGCCGTCCGCAGGTAGCGGCCCGACCTCCCTATTCTTGATCTCCTGATCCAGTTCGTTGTGGCGTTGAAACAGTCGGGCGAAGTGGGCATCTTCGGTCTTGAGCGTGGAAATCAGATCGCGAAATTCTGGAAACATCGGTAGCTCCTCTTGCGGTTCGCGGGCAAAGCCGCGGGGTCAGTAAGCCTGGTTATCTTGGCATTACTACACAAGTCCGATGTTGATATAGCTCGTGTTTGCGCGAGTTTTGGCTTGCTCAGGTTGGGTTTGGGACGAGCTTAAAAAACGAACAGCAGATCAAGAAACAATCAGGTCCAGAAACGCAAAAAGCCCCGGCAAACACCCGCCGGGGCTTCCTTCAAATCACTACTCAATGCAAACTACCGCTTATCAATCGCCTTCGCTTCGCGCGGCGTTTCGCCGATAAACAACTGACGCGGACGGCCAATCTTCTGCTCCGGATCGGCGATCATTTCGTTCCACTGTGCAATCCAGCCCACGGTCCGCGCCATTGCGAACACGCACGTAAACATGGCCGTCGGAATGCCCAGCGCGCGCTGAACAATACCCGAATAGAAGTCGACATTCGGGTACAGCTTACGCGACACAAAGTACTCGTCTTCCAACGCGATCTTTTCCAGCGCCATCGCGAGCTTGAACAACGGGTCATCATGCAGACCCAGTTCTTCGAGCACTTCGTGGCACGTCTCACGCATCAGCTTCGCGCGCGGATCGTAGTTCTTATAAACACGATGTCCGAAGCCCATCAGCTTCACGCCCGAATTCTTGTCCTTCACCTGCTTGATGAACTCAGGAATGTTGTCGACGGAACCGATCTCCTCCAGCATGTTCAGCGCAGCTTCATTCGCGCCGCCATGCGCCGGGCCCCACAGACAAGCAATCCCCGCAGCAATACAAGCAAACGGATTCGCACCCGACGACCCGGCCAGACGCACGGTCGACGTGGACGCATTCTGCTCATGGTCCGCATGCAGGATCAGGATCCGGTCCAGCGCGCGCACGAGCACGTCGTTGACCTTGTACTCTTCGCACGGGTTCGAGAACATCATGTGCATGAAGTTCGCGCTGTACGAGAGGTTGTTGCGCGGATAAACGAACGGCTGGCCAATCGTGAACTTGTACGCCATCGCCACCAGCGTGGGCAGCTTCGCAATCATGCGAATGGCCGACACTTCACGGTGACGCGGGTCGTTGATATTCAGCGAGTCGTGATAGAACGCCGACAACGCGCCAACCGCGGCGGTCAGCACGGCCATCGGGTGTGCATCGCGACGGAAACCACGGTAGAAGAAATGCATCTGCTCGTGGACCATCGTGTGCTTCGTGACGGTTTCAACGAACTCGGCCTTCTGCTCGACCGTCGGCAGATCGCCGTGCAGCAGCGCGTAGCAGGTCTCCATGAAGTCCGCCTTGACCGCGAGTTCCTCGATCGGATACCCGCGATACAGCAACTCGCCCTTATCGCCGTCGATGTAGGTAATTGCGGAATTGCACGCCGCCGTCGACATGAAGCCCGGATCGTACGTGAACTTGCCGGTCTGGCCGTACAACTTGCGGATGTCGATTACGTCCGGGCCCAGGGTGCCCTTGTAGATCGGCATTTCAACGCTCGGCGAGTTGTCGCTGAACGATAGCGTGGCTTTAACATCTGACGGGGTCATAGCACATCCTCAATCGAAGTATGGAAACAGGTTTTCGATAATTCGCACGACACTTGCACGACCGCGTGGGCTGACTCAGGCAGAGCGCAGCATCTCCAGCACGCGGGTCATATCCGGCGAGGCCAGTTCGCCTTCCGGTTCCTTGCGTGCCAGCAGCAAGTCCATCAGGTCGTTGTCGCTCAGTTCCAGCAGTTGCGTCAGAACACCAACGTCCGCGTCACTGAGGTCATGCTCATATCGGCTGAAAAAACGCTCGAAGATCAGATCGTTTTCCAGCAGACCGCGCCGCGCGCGCCAGCGAAGGCGTGCGCGGCGTAGAGGGTCGGACTGATGCCCGGAGTCATTCATGACACAAGTCCTTCTCAGACAGCGCGGCGCACCATCAGTTCTTTGATCTTGCCGATAGCCTTGGTGGGATTCAGTCCCTTCGGGCAGACATCGACGCAATTCATGATCGTGTGGCAACGGAACAGACGGTACGGATCTTCCAGGTTGTCGAGACGTTCACCCGTCGCTTCGTCGCGGCTGTCCGCAATGAACCGATAGGCTTGCAACAGGCCCGCCGGACCCACGAACTTGTCCGGGTTCCACCAAAAGCTCGGGCATGCAGTCGAGCAGCTAGCACACAGGATGCACTCATACAGGCCGTCGAGTTCATCGCGTTCTTCAGGCGTTTGCAGGCGCTCTTTTTCCGGCGGCGGCGTGTCGTTGATCAGGTACGGCTTGATCGAATGATACTGGTTGAAAAACTGCGTGAAATCGCAAATCAGGTCGCGCACGACAGGCAGGCCCGGCAGCGGACGCAACACGATCTTCTGCGGCAGGTCGTTCATGTTCTGCAAGCAGGCCAGACCGTTCTTGCCGTTGATGTTCATGGCGTCCGATCCGCACACGCCTTCGCGGCACGAACGGCGGAACGACAGCGTTTCGTCGACGGATTTCAGCTTCAGCAGCGCGTCCAGCAACATGCGCTCGTGCGAGTCGATCTCGATCTCGTACGTCTGCATGCGGGGTGCCGCGTCCTTGTCCGGATCGTAGCGGTAGATTTCAAAAGTACGCTTTGCCATTTCGATTCCTTTGCCCTTAGAAGGTACGCGCTTTCGGCGGCACTGATTCGACCGTCAACGGCGTCATGTGCACCGGCTTGTAGTCGAGCTTGTCGCCTTCGCTGAACCACAGCGTGTGCTTCATCCAGTTGTCGTCGTCGCGATGCTCGAAGTCGCTATGCGCATGCGCGCCGCGGCTTTCCTTGCGCGCTTCGGCCGAGATCATGGTCGCACGCGCCACTTCGATCAGGTTCGCCAGTTCCAGTGCTTCGACCTTCGCCGTGTTGAACACCTTCGACTTGTCCTTCAGGTGCACGTGCTTCACGCGCTCCGACAATTCCTTGACCTTGTCCACGCCTTCCGACAGCAGCTTCGAGGTGCGGAACACGCCGGCATGCGACTGCATGGTCGCGCGGATGTCGTTGGCGATTGACTGCGTGTATTCGCCCGATGACGACTTCTCCAGCACGGCGAGGCGTTCAAGCGCGGCGTCGGCGGCATCGGCCGGCAGCGGCTTGTGTTCCTTCATTTCCTGCGCATGCTTGATGATGTGGTTGCCGGCCGCGCGGCCGAACACCACCAGGTCCAGCAGCGAGTTCGTGCCGAGCCGGTTTGCACCGTGCACCGACACGCACGAGCATTCGCCGACCGCGTAGAAGCCGTTGACCGGCTCTTCGTAGCCGCCCTTCAGCGTGCCCACGACCTGGCCGTGAATGTTCGTAGGAATGCCGCCCATCTGGTAATGGATGGTCGGCACGACCGGGATCGGTTCCTTGATGCAGTCGACGTTCGCAAACTTCAGCGCGATCTCGCGGATCGACGGCAGACGTTTCATGATCGTCTCGGCGCCGATGTGCGACAGGTCCAGCAAGACGTGATCCTTGTTCGGACCCACGCCGCGGCCTTCCTTGATTTCCTGGTCCATCGAACGCGAAACGAAGTCGCGCGGCGCCAGATCCTTCAGCGTCGGCGCATAGCGCTCCATGAAGCGTTCGCCGTCCGAATTGCGCAGAATACCGCCCTCGCCGCGTACGCCTTCGGTAATCAGCACGCCCGCGCCGGCCACGCCAGTCGGGTGGAACTGCCAGAATTCCATGTCCTGCAAGGCGATACCCGAGCGGGCCGCCATGCCAAGTCCGTCGCCGGTGTTGATGAACGCGTTGGTCGATGCCGCGAAGATCCGGCCCGCGCCGCCCGTGGCGAACAGCGTGGTCTTGCCTTCGAGGATGTGGACGTCGCCGGTTTCCATTTCCATCGCCGTCACGCCGAGCACGTCGCCGTCGGCGTCGCGGATCAGGTCCAGCGCCATCCATTCGACGAAGAAGTGCGTCTTGGCCGCGACGTTCTGCTGGTACAGCGTGTGCAGCAACGCGTGGCCGGTACGGTCGGCAGCGGCGCAGGCGCGCTGCACCGGCTTCTCGCCGTAGTTCGCCGTGTGGCCGCCGAACGGGCGCTGATAGATCGTGCCGTCCGCGTTACGGTCGAACGGCATGCCCATGTGTTCGAGTTCGTAGACGGCGCCAGGCGCTTCGCGGCACATGAATTCGATCGCATCCTGGTCGCCGAGCCAGTCGGAGCCCTTGATGGTGTCGTAGAAATGATAATGCCAGTTGTCTTCGCTCATGTTGCCGAGCGATGCACCAATACCGCCTTGCGCTGCGACCGTGTGCGAACGCGTCGGGAAGACCTTCGACAGCACCGCGACCGACAGACCCGCACGAGCGAGTTGCAGCGACGCGCGCATGCCGGAACCACCTGCACCCACAATGACTACGTCGAAACGGCGACGCGGCAGGGACGTTTTAATTGCAGCCATTCTTTACACTCTCCAGAGAATCTGTGCCGCGTAGCCGACGCATCCGACCAGCCAGAGGATTGTTAGTGCCTGCAAGAACAGGCGCAGCCCCATGGGCTTGACGTAGTCCATCCAGATGTCGCGAATGCCGACCCACGCGTGATAGAAGAGCGAGAGCAAGGTCACGAAGGTGGCAAGCTTCATCCATTGCATGGCGAAAATAGATGCCCAGCCGTCATACGAAAAGTCACGTGCGCCGAAAAACCAGAACAGCAGGACCAGCGTGTAGAGGGCCATCACGACGGCGGTAATGCGTTGCGCGAGCCAGTCGCGCAGACCGTAGTGCGCGCCGACAACGAGGCGCTTGGGACCGATTCGATTGTTGTTGTTCGCTGCCATTCTTAGAAGGCTCCGAAGAGTTTAAGCGCAAAAGCAATCGTCAGAAGCGACGACACGACCAGAAGAACGACGGAAGTTTGCTTGCCGGCTTCCTTGGCTTCCTTGGCTTCCTTGGTTAACGCCGGCCAGCAGACGACGAGCCGGCAGCAGTCCCTTGGCCGGGATGTCGCTTACGCGGCGACCATAAGTGTCCCGACCTCGGACCTGGAAACCTCGACGAAAGCCCGCATGGCGCTCGAAACGTAAGAATCGTGTCGTCGAATGAAAAGCGTCTCGACGCGCGCCTTTTCAGGAGCGATCGCATGGATGGCAACGAGATCCTGTTGCACCGCGTTCGAGACGACACCTCGAGGCAGGAGCGTGATGCCGATACCGGCCGCAACGCACGCGATCATCGCATCCAGCGAGCCAAATTCGAGGGGTGTCGCCGTGAGTATGCCCATTTCAGCGAGGAGCGCCTCAAGCCGTTGGCGGTATGAGCAACCCAGACGAAAGACAATGGTTTTGAGATCCTGGACTGATCCAAGTGTCTCCAGCGAGCGCATGGTACACGCTGTAACCAGAACCAATTCCTCGTGAAAGACGGTCTCGGTGTGGAGGTCCGGATGGTCCAGCGGTCCGGCTATGAACGCTCCATCGAGTCGACACTCCACAACGTCAGCCGTCAGGCTGCAACTCGTGCCAGTTGCCAGGGACAACCGGACCTGAGGGTACGTTCTCGCGAATTTGCTCAGTATCGGAGAAAGCCGCAGCGCCGCCGTCGTCTCGAGCGTTCCCAGTGTAAGCGCACCGTTAGGAGGACCGTCATCCAGCGCAGCGAGCCTGGCATCCGCGACAAGCTTTGCGATACGCGCGGCATACGGGAGCATCCGTTGCCCCGCCGGAGTCATATTCACACCGCGTACATGTCTCTGAAAGAGTGCAACACCAATTTCCCTTTCCAAAGCGCGGATTCGCGCTGTCACATTTGACTGGACGGTATGTAGTTCGGCAGCCGCCCGGTTCATACTTCCATGACGGGCAACGGCTTCGAATACCCTGAGGTCAGCGACGTCCATGCTTTGCACCCCTATGAAATGATCAAAACTTTCACAAAGCCTGCACCACTACAAAACGCAACGCTGTTCACAGCCGATGTTCGATACGATCGATCTATTTCAGCGCCTGGCCAACGAGAGTAGACGACTCGATGCAGACCCTGCAGACTGCCGAAGTGACCGCAGCTAAACAACTATTCAGCGCCATATGAACTGCAGAATCGAGAATGATATCGATCGACGCCGAGCCCAGGTCGGCACACTCAAGCGGCACCGCGAATTTGACATCCATCCTACACCGTCGGGTGTTCAGCTAACTAAAGCTTGATTGCGCAGCGCCGCGATATCAGCCTGTCTTGGTCTCCTTGAAATCCTCTCCGTTGATGCGGCTGGAAACACTGATATTTTCAGCAGGATGTTCATGCAGAATCACGTTGATGATCTTTGGGTCCGACCCGATCGAATCGTGTGTGACCTGGATGATGTCCCTGATGAGTCGCTCACGACGCTCTTGCGTCAGACCAGCCCTGATATGGCATTCGATGAAAGGCACGATGATTCTCCAACAATCTTTATTTAAGACGACTGATCAGTTCTTTATCGTTCGCCGCTCCTTCGACATACTCCGGAAGGTGCTCGCCATGTTCGATGAAGTTGATTCCGCGTCCTTCGCGAATGACGAGGAAGATGTCATTCTTGGTTTCACCTGTTGCCGCGCTGACAACTCGCAGCAGTCCGGCGGCAAGTTGCCGCTTCTGCTCGTCGGATCTTCCGTACCGCATGTCACAAGAAATGAGGGCCATGTGAATCTCCTAAACTCCCGTACGGTTATTGAATGCCCGGATGCTTCGCCGGGAATTTTGGTTCGGTACTCACCTTCGCCAGGAGTTGCATCAACTCCTTGATCGGGTGTTCATCCAGCTTCGAAACCAGATTAACGATCTGGCCTCGAAGCTCTTCATCCGCGTATTGCTCGCTCAACCAGTTGAATTTTTCGACCGTACGCTCCCACGTGAACGGATTATCAAGGCCACCTTCGAAGCCGACGTGCTCCTTCGAGAACACGCGGCCGTCCTTGCATTTGATCGTCACTCTCACGTTCAACGCTTGCGGATACTGCGCCGTGAATTCTGCATCCGGCCGCACCGTCACCTTCCTGAGCAGCGCCTGTGCGTCAGCCGCCTGGACCCGCTCGGGTTCAAGTTGAGCAGGGCCCACCTGATCGTCAAGCAATGCCGCTGCAATCAGATACTTGAGGTTGTAGTCAGCCTGCTCCTTGGTATGCGGATCATCCTTTGGACCGAAGCTGCCGCCACCCGCAATGTCAAATCCGGTCTGGAAGATGTCACAAAGGATTTCGTCGATCTCATCGCTTTTCACGCTGTTCCTGCGCTTGAGATCGAGAGTCGCTTCAAGGACCGGCTGACCATGAATCAGCGAGCAGTACTTCTTCATGACCGTCTGGTGGATGATCTCCAGCCGGTGGTCATCCCAGTCCACATCAAGCGGCTGATCAAACATTCGCACCAGTCCATTGGGCCCTTCGAAGAGGCGAAGCGGACCGGTGAAACCACGTTTCGCGAGAGACGCAGAATAGACGGCTCGCATACCCGTAATGCCCGGTGAAAAACCCTTCCACTGCGAGACCGGCTCGGA
>JGI12635J15846_10000518_pt1 | contig 33046 bp, 35 predicted proteins | sample BlaSpr_A8_OM2_M2_FD_15846 | JGI IMG/M metagenome (IMG submission 15846)
GGCTGCCGTGCTTGTGGAACCCCCGGTTGAGGGCGAGGGCGACCCGGAAGCTGCGCAACTGGACCCAAGGCTGGGGCCGCTGTTGCAGTTGTAATGATCGCAACTGGCCAGGCCCAGCATTGCCGCCACGATCAGCATTAAACTGGCTCGAACTCGCATCGTCATGAAACTGCCTCCGCTTGAGCGTGACTCGGTCGGGCGTAATCCTGGACATATCCCTGACCTGAATTTCGGCTGAACTTCTGTGACTGGGGCGCGCCGTTGGCTGCAAAGCCCATGAGAAGACGTCACCCTTTGCCGATATTAGGAGGAGGGTAACGCTATGGCAACGTTACGAACGTCACTGGCACAAACCGTCGATGAGCCGGGGCAATATCGGATAGCGGACGGCCAAAGATGCCCTTTCGAGACTGAGCCGCTCTCTGGGAAGTTGAAAGTGGAACGGCTTCAGAGGGCTGGTCGGTGCGACTGGCTAGAAGCCTTTATTGCCCGTTGTCGGATTGAAGTGCATATCGAAGGAATAGCCCGGCAGGCTGACCGTGACCGAATAATCCACCGATAAATAAATCGCAGTAAGACCGGGGGAATTTATGTGCTGGACGGTTATCTGCTTGGGTTCGATCGGTAGGTCGTGTTCTCTGACTTTCTTCATCACATCGTTACGAATGTCGTCGTCGGTCTTTTGAAGATTAGTGGTGTCCATCAGACAGACGGTCTTGAGGTCGTCGGAAAAACCGTAATTGGCTAACAGGTGCGGGACCACCTGAAAGAGACAGACAACCACGGCTGCGATTACAAGAAATCCGATAATTGCTTTGATGATCCCCATAGTCTGCGTCTACGTTCAGGCCGCGAAACCAAGGCACAAAACTTCAGGCTTGGGCCCGCAACACTCCTTGAAAATATTCCACTACCGCCGAGATCGTAACATCGCGCACCTCGCGAGTCGAGCGTAGAACAACTTCGACAGTACCTTCGGTAACCTTCTTTCCGACCGTGATTCTAAAGGGGATACCGACCAAGTCGGCGTCCTTGAACTTTACTCCCGGCCGTTCATCGCGATCGTCAAGGATTACATCAAAACCTGCGGCTTCTAAACTGGCGCCTATGTCAATGGCGGCCTTCAAGAGGCTTTCATCTTTCACATTGACTGGAGTGACCACAATTTCGAACGGCGCAATCGAGGGCGGTAGCCAGAATCCATTTTCGTCGTTGCTTTGCTCGACGGCCGCGGTAAGAATGCGCTCAATGCCGATACCGTAGCAGCCCATGATGGGCATGACTTCCTTGCCATTCTTGTCGAGCACGCGCGCGCCCATCGATTCCGAGTACCGGTAACCGAGTTTGAAGATGTGGCCGATCTCGACTGCGGTATCGATGCGTAAAGGGCTCCCGCAATTCGGACAAGCTTCACCCGCCTTCACCGCGCGCAGATCGACATACGCCGCCGGATGGAAGTCTTTGCCGGGCGTTAGGTTCTTGACGTGGTAGTTCTCTTTGTTGGCTCCGGCAATCAGATTCGTGCGGGATTCCAGTGCTTTGTCGACAAGTAGGTAGGGACGAGGCTCATCATCAAGACTTTTTGCCCAATCGATTCCCATTGGGCCCAGATAACCTGCTGGAGACTTGAATAGAGCTTTGATCTCACCTTCCTCCATGGAGCGGGTCGCAGTTGCCACCGCCCCGTTGAGCTTGGCTTCGTTCAACTGATGATCGCCCCGCATCAGGACCACAATGGCTCGCGTCTTCGTCTTGCCGGTCTTTTCGTCTTTTTCTTCCGCCATCAGCGCCAGCGTCTTGATCTTGTTCTTCGGCGAGACCCCGAGAAACCGCGCCACATCTTCGATTGTCTTCTGTCCTGGAGTATGCACCTCCAGCGGTTTGCCATCCCCCTCGGCCTTTAAATCTTCCACAGCGTCCAGCTTCGACGTTGCTTTCTCCATGTTCGCGGCGTAGTTGCAGCCGTCGCAGCTCACGATTTGGTCTTCTCCCGCGGGCGTGCGCACCATGAACTCATGCGATTCCTTCCCGCCCATCGCACCAGAATCGGCTTCGACCACCATGTATTTCAATCCGCAACGGTCGAAGATGCGGCAATAGGTGTCGTAGTGTTTCTTGTAGGAAACATCCAGGCCTGCGCCGTCGATGTCGAAGGAGTATGCGTCCTTCATGATAAACTGGCGCACGCGCAGCAGGCCGGCCTTGGGGCGCGGCTCGTCGCGAAACTTGGGCGCGATCTGGTACCAGATCTGCGGCAGCTGCTTGTAGCTGCGCAACTCTTTCAAAGCGATGGAAGTCATGACTTCTTCTTCGGTCATGCCCAGGCACAGGTCGGCGCCCTTGCGGTCTTTCAGGCGAAAGAGGTTGTCGCCCATCAAATCCCAGCGGCCGCTGGCCTCCCAAATCTCCCGCGGATGCAGAACCGGCAGGTAGAATTCCTGCCCGATCTTGTCCATTTCCTCGCGGACAATGGCCATGATCTTGTTGAACGACCGGTTCCCGAGAAGAAGGTAGGAGTAGATTCCCGCCCCGAGCTGGCGGATGTAGCCCGCCCGCACCAGAAACTTGTGGCTGGCGACTTCGGCATCCGACGGGGCTTCGCGCAGAGTGGGGATGAAGAGTTGTGACCAACGATGCATAGAGTTTAAGTACCTAGTACCGAGTTGCGAGTTCAGAGTGAAGGACGCTCGCTGATCCCTGAGGGGAATTCATTATTGTAGCAGCGTCACTTTTGACTTCGTCGCCATGCCGATACCAGACTCGATGCAGACATATGGCTAAGGCACGGTATCATTTCAACATTATGCTCAGGCCCGAACCGGAAGGCGGATTCACCGCCATCGTGCCCGCTTTGCCCAGCTGTATTTACTTACGGGCGAACCCTGGCCGAAGCTCGAAAGATGGCCCAGGGCGCGATCGCGAGCTACATCAAGAGCTTAAGAAAGCATTAAAGAGCCAATTCCTACCGACGACGAAACCCTGGTCGCCTCCCTTGACTTGGAGTATTCGTACTAAGGCAACTCGAAGAGGTAGAACTTTCACCGAGATCAGGAGGAGGGCCGCGGAGGCATCAGGAAGCGAAGAATTGCGGCCCGGGGTCTACGTTCACATTGTCCAGCATTGCGTCGCGAATCGCCCGCCGAACCGCGGCCGCTACCGCATGCTTTTCGAAACCACCCCCGGTCGTCGCCGCCTGTTCCGCACGGGAGACCGTTACACCCCAATCGCGAAGGCGCCAAGACCGTCCCGGCCCGGGAGGATATTCCATTGAACTATGCCAATCTGCTGGATTGGTATCGCGAATGGAATAAGGACAATGCAGAGGACAGAATCAAGAGTGACCCGCTGCTGGGGTTACGCGGCTCAGGCAAACACATCTGGGCAGACGAACATGCCGATGAATACATCCGCCGCTAGCGCGAGGGTTGGGAATGAGCCGCATTTTCTGGGACAGCCATCTCTTTATCTACATCTTCGAGAACAATCTCGACTTTGCCCAGAGGGTTGAAGATTTATGGAAGAAGATACTCGAGCGTCGAGACCAACTCCTAACCTCGGCCCTTACCGTGGGAGAGATTCTAGTCAAGCCAACTTCAATGGGGGACGAAGCGCTTTGCCGCCGTTACGAGCGGATTCTGGCTAGTACCGCGGTGATCGTTCCTTTCGATCTGAAAGTGGCCCGTCGCTATGCTGCGGTTCGCAGCAGTACGTCGATAAAAGGGGCGGACGCCGTACAACTTGCTTGCGCCGCCGAGGCCGGGGTCGATCTTTTCGTGACCCATGACAATCACCTTCAAGGCAAACGCGTGGAAGGCATCCAGTTCATCGTGGCGCTAGATCGAGTTCCGATTTAGTGACAACGACTCCACCAATTGCCGCAGAATTTCTTTCCCCAGCTTCTGGGTCTCACCGAAACATTTCTGGTACTCGACGAACAGCCGATTCAGCTCCAGCGCTTTATCGGTCGACGGGTGCTTGCGCAGAATCATGTCGCGAATGTGCACCGGGTTGGGCAGGGTTGCGTCTTCCGTGAGTTCTTCGAGAGCGGTACTTGGATCGTAGTGGTACATGCACGTATTGTAGCGCCGGCGTCCCGCCGGCAGTCGGAAGCGCCCCGGGGAGCCGCCGGGATGGCGGCGCTACACAAGTTTCGTGGTCCACAGATCGTGCAGATGCACAACCCCTTTGAGTTTCCCACCATCATTCACCACCATCAGCGATGTGATCTTCTTTTCTTCCATCAGAGCCAATGCGGTCGCCGCAAACTCGCCGGGCGCAATCGTGCGCGGGGTCTTCGTCATGCACTCCGCCGCCGTCAGATCGAGCACATCTTTGCCGCGTTTCTCGAGTAGCCGCCGCAAATCTCCGTCGCTGATGATGCCCACGAGACTATCGACTTCCACCACCGCCGTGACGCCCAATTTTTTGCGCGACATTTCGTAAATCACGTCCGGCATCTTCGTGTGCGGCGCCACGCGGGGCAGCGCGTCGCCGGAGTGCATCAGTGTTTCTACTCGCGCCAGCCGCTTACCCAACTTGCCCCCAGGATGGAGGTTGGCAAAATCTTCTTCCTTGAACCCGCGCTTTTCGCTGAGCGTAACCGCGAGTGCGTCGCCCAACGCTAGCATTGTCGTCGTCGAAGCCGTAGGAGCGAGCCCCAGCGAGCAAGCCTCCTCGTCGATCGAACAATCGAGAGCGACCTCGGCGGCGGCGGCTAAAGTTGAAGCGGGTATGGCGCGGGCACCGGCGGATTTTGACTTGGCGTTTGACGCGATCATACTTGCGGTTCGTCTTGAATCAGACTTGCCTAGCGCAACGTTTTTATTTTTATTGCCGCCGGCATTCGCGGGCAGGAGTGCCCGCGCCACACAAATCTTATCTCCGGTCATGGCGATCAGCGGGACTTGAAGGCGCTTGATGGTGGCCAATAACGCCAGTATCTCCTCCGTCTCGCCAGACGCCGAGAGCGCCAGCACCACGTCCCCGCGAACCACCATACCCAAGTCGCCGTGCAACGCCTCTACCGGATGCAGGTACAAAGCGGGTGTTCCTGTCGAACTGAGCGTGGCGGCAATTTTGCGCGCGATTAATCCGCTCTTTCCCATCCCGGTCACAACCACGCGCCCCGCGCAGCTGAACATCAACTCGACTGCGCTCTGAAAAGCCCCCGCCATCGGCCCGCCGATGCGGTCGGCCAGCGCGCGTAACGCTTCGGCCTCGATACGCACTACGTTCTCGCCAATGTTTTTCATGCAATGAAGAACGGGAAGAAGAATGCTAGCACGCGCGCGCTGTAGTGCTTGACCAATGACGTTAGCGCGTTTCTAAATTCCCTCAGCGGATAAAGCCAGCTATGATTTTGAGGTAGTGGCCGCGGGGCTCGAAGCCGCGCCCCTTCAAAACAGCACTCCGATCGGACTTTTTCCGCAGCCTGTAAAGCCGACAATCCAAGAAAGCTGGTTATTCAGCGGGGAAGCGCTCGCCGCCCCAAATCGAATGCGCCATCTTGCATTCCGCAGAATGCGGCGCCGTATTCTACTCAGATTGCGAAGCCCCGCCCGACATCGATTCATGAAGCACTCCTTAAGGAATCAGAAATGGTCTTCGACGGCTTGCGGGTGGGCTGGCTTTTGACCAAGTATGGCAAGGCCTTTGGCTTGAATCGCGCGATCCCATGGACCACCCTGCCAGTTGTCTCGCATTTTTGCGGGATGCTGCCAAGGGGGCAGCGCAACCATCAGATGTCGGGCTGTCGATTGGATGTATGGTTCGTACATGCAACACAGTTTCGTCAGTTTCTGACGCGCTTCATCGGTGCTGCGCAATTTCAATCCCGCCGCGGCCAGCCTCTCCCGCAGTGCATTGAAATCGGCGTCCGTAAGCCGTTTGGCGGCCTGCGGATCGTAGCGGGCATTCACCACCTGGGCCAGATCCACGGCCGCGTGGCGCGCCATGGCGAAGGTCAGCTTGGCCTGCCCGGGATGGATGCCTTCGATGCCGGTGATTATCAGTGAAGTCACATCCAGCATGGTCTGAAGCGCTCCCAGCCACGACTCATTGCTGTGCTGCGAACGAAAGAAACTCAATACCGGATAAGAAATGTGACTCTCCAGCAGTTCCCCGCACCAGCGCTCCCAGTCGCGCAAAACCGCGTCGAGGACGATTTGGTCGATGGCCGGATTCTCCGAACTTCCCGCCAGCCGAACCAGCAACTCGGCCGCTGTCGGCGGCGATCCGGCGCGGGCGTCGAGCATGGAGATCTGGATCTCGCGCCGCGAGAACGACGCGTACACCACCGGCAGGTAGCCGATCACCACCCCGAGAAACGCGAAACCCATGCCGGCTTCGAACACCGAAAGTGCGCGCGCCAAACTCGATGTCGGCACAATATCGCCATAACCCAGCGTGAAGAAGGTTTCGCCGCTGTGGTAAATGATCCGGCCAAATGTAATCGGTTCGTTGGCCAGTAGTTCGTGACCGCCAATGCCATATTGCAGCAGGCCAAAACCGAAGATCAGGCTCGCGGCCCAAAAGGCCAGCAGCATGATCAGCGACAACGGCCCAAAGTATCCGAGAAAACTTTGCTGCCGGGTAAAATTCCGGATACGGCCGGCGACATTTCTCCACGGAATCCAGGTTCGCCGGTAGAACCACGCGGTCAGCTTGAATTGCCGCGTCACTCGCCGGGGCAACACCACGGTCTCGAAGGCATCGAGCAGCACCACGAGGATGATGACGACGCCAAAGATGATCGCGGGGATGCTCACGTGAAAGCTCATGCGGGAATGCTCAGTGGCAATCTTGATGCGAAAGAAGGGTAAAGGGTATCAGATTCGAAGCACCCGCCACCCCGGGGCCAGCGAACGTTTAAAAAGACGCCGCGATTTTCCCCCAGGCCCGACGAAGCGCTCTCCCCAAGGCGCTCTCCTTATTGAGACGGAGGTTTCGACTGCGCCGGAGTTGCCGGCGGGGTGGCCTGCCCGGGCGTGCTTGCCGCCGGAGGGTTGGTTGCCGGCTTTTTCGGCGCCGGTTTCTTCTTGACTACGGGCTTTTTCGGGGGCTCGGTATCGTCGACCACAATTTTTTTCGGAGGCGCCGCGGAAATTGCAGCCTGCGCCGTTTTCAGATCCGTGCGCAAGCGGAGGATCTCCTGTTCCTTTGAAGTCGCCAGGTGATTCATGCGGTCGGCCAGCTGCTTTCGGGTTCCTTCAAAGCTTTGCAAATCGTTCGACAGCGATTGAAAATCGTCTTTCGAGCCGAATGCTCCCGCGGATTCGACGACTCCGCCCAGCACGTCATAGAGAGCATCCAGATTGCGGTAGAGCTTGAAGGTCGCGGGCATGTCTTCCGGCGAGTTGCGCAATGGCTCAATCATCTCCGGCAGCGCGCTCTGCAAATTTCGCTGGACGGAATCCGCGTCAGCCAAGGACTGTTTTTTCGTGGAAGCATCGGTCTTCCAGCGTTCAATCCGCAGTTTTGCCAGATCGACCTGCGTATTCTTCGACGTTGCCTCGAGTTGCGCCAACAGCCCGTTCAGCTGGGTCACCGACGCATAAGAAACCGGTCCGCCTTGCGCGGGCGCGGAGTCGGCGCTACCCTGGACCGAATATTGGGGGCTCGCCTGAGCCGTAAGCGCCGCAACCGGAGCTTGACCGAAGGCGGTTGCACTTCCCAGCAGTAAACACAGCCCGAAGGATGAAGAGAAAAGTTTAGGGTTCATGGATTGTGGAATGAGTGGCGCGATCCGTGCACCAGAATATCGACTCGCCGAGGATACTACAAGCCGTGCACTCTATTGAACTTCCTCAGAGGAGCAGTTACAACCTACAATCGTCCCATGGAACGCAAAATCTTCTGGATCGTCTTTATGACGCTCGGTTTGCTGGCGGATTTCCTGCTGCCCATTTGGTGGGGTGTAGCCGCGACCATTCCCATCGTATTCATCGCATGGTGGGTCGCCTACCGCAGCGACTGGTTCTGAAAACCTGGAATGCCTCAGGTGGTGGTCTGCGTCATGGTGAAACTGCCGTCGGTGACGGCCACGCAACTGCTGCTACTGCCGGGAACCAGCGCCCAGGTACCGATGATGGAGCCGCCGCTGAGGATAAAGTTGTTGTTGGGATTCACCGTTCCTGTGACGGACGTGCCGGTGAGTGTGATGGCGTCGCCCGCCGACGAGGTTATGGTGAACGAAAACGTGCCGGTTACCTGGTCGTCTGAATTGAATGTCACTAACAACTTTCCAGTCGGCTCCTTGGTGATGGTGGACGACCCAAAACAAGTGCCCGAGTTCAGGAATTGAAAGCTCGAAACCGTCAGCGTGCCGTCGCTAGCGACGGTGAACTCGGTATTAAAGCTAAACCCGGAGGACGTGTGTGCTCCCCCTGCCATCACCGCTCCCCATATGTCGTTCGAGGAGGTCGAAACCGCGTTGCCGCTGCCGCAACCGTTCAACACAAACGCGGCCAGCAACAGGATTGCAACTGCCTTCATGAAGTGTCCTTGAGATCTGGAATGGTACGCAGAAATTGTACCGCAAGACTACAGAGATGCGCCGAGAGCGGTCAATGGATGTAAGGGAGGCGGCTCCGAGGCGGGTCGGGGTTCGACCTTCATGGCCAGTGCGGCGGTCTCGGGGCGCGAAGCGGCAATGTGAGTCGAAGTCGGGTTCGCTGCGCGAATCCCACTTCTCGCGCAGAAAACGCGCGAGAAGTGGGGCACCCGGCTATTTGATGTAATACCCGGAAACCCTCCACTTTCCATCTTTATCGAGCGTTGGAGTAACCCTCTCCACCGCCGACTGTTTGTGCTCGAAGCTGCTGTCGTACTGAATGACGGCGTACTCCCCATCCGGGGCGCCGGGCAAAGTTTTTGTATAGTGGGCACTCTTCAGCTTGCGGGACAGCGTTTTCCCCAAGGGGTCGCGGGTTGCCCGCAGCGCCCTTTGCCACTGCTCGCTGGTGACGTCTGCCTTGAAAACCGCCGCGGCCTCGTCCCAACTCTCGCCATAATTCCCGGAATCCACCAATGCCAGCCACGACTTCGCCGACGGTTGCGCAAGCTGCTCAGGTTTTTGCTGGGCTGGAACCGCCAGGCACATCGCCAGGACGAACGTTAGGAGAGAACAAACTGCCCTTAACCGGGATTGCATTTGCCCAATCCTGACTCGCATTTCAGTTCTCCTCGAACGCAAATTACGCTCCGCGCTTTCCCTTCAGCTCGGCCAGCAGCTGCTCGATGCGGTCCTCTTTCTCAAGCGCGGCCAGACGGTCCTCCATGTTGTCTCCGGCAATTTCTGACTTGGCTTGGCCCAGGGCTTCCGAGTGCGCCACTTTCCGTTTCATGCGGTCGAAGGCTGCGGCTTTCGAGCCATCGCCCGCGGCCAGGCGGGCATCGCTGGCCTTGCCTACCGCGCGGGCGCGGCGATGTTGCGCGATCAGCAGATCGGCCTTGGCTTGGGCCTCAGTCAACTTCTGTTCCAGACCGCGCAGCGCGGACTTCAGATTCTCCACTTGCGCTTTCTGGTCGGTCACTTGCTGCGAGAAGTTTTCACTCAGCTCGCGAAAACTCTCAACCCGCTGCAACGATGCGCGCGCCAAGTCGTCCTGTTTCTTGTCTACGGATAGTTCGGCCTTGCGCATCCACTCCGCTACTTTTTCTTCGTTCTCTTTTTTCTTTCTCTCGAGCAAGTGCTGGTCGGCGATGGCGATCGCCACCTGCGTCTTGACCTGAAGCAACTGGTTCTGCATGTCGAGAATTACCTGCTTGATCATCTTCTCGGGCTCCTCGGCCTTATCGATCAGGTCGTTGAGGTTGGCCCGTACTAATGTGGAAACACGCTCTAGTAATGCCATGGTGGACTCCTTGTTTTTTTAAGCTTCTAGCTTCTGGCTTCTAGCTTCTAGCTCTTCATTTCGTTTCGCCGCTTCGCAGCGGGCGCATGTTGTGCGGCGCAGCGTGCTGCCGATTGCGATGCCAATCGCCAAGCCGACTCCCAGCCACAGCGCGATGTGGCCCGCCATCACTCCTAGTACGATGCCCAGCGCTGCGCCTGACGCGATTCCTAAGCCCATTCCTTTCGGTTTGCTTGTCATATCCTCTACTCGATTCTTTCGCCTCGCCGCGCTCGGGGGACTGACCCTTCGGCTCCGCTCAGGGCAAGCTACGGGTCCGTCCCCACCTGAGCTACTTGCCGTCAACTGCTGGCGGCTTGGGTGACTTGTCGGCGAGCTGACGCACCTTGCCCAGCAACTCCGAGAGCGGCATGCCGGAGAGCGTCTCGAACAACGCGGGCACCTGCGCCGCCATCTTGGCGATGTCTCCGGTGATTTTGTTCATGCCGGAGGCGTCGCCGTTTCCGGTAGAGACAATGGTGATCTTGTCGACATTGGCCAGCGGGCTGGCCAGCGCCTTCACGATCTCCGGCATGGAGGTGAACAGCCGATCGATCACGGCCGCCTGGTTGTATTCCTGATAGGCCTCGGCTTTCACGTTCATGGCCTTGGCTTCGGATTCGCCTTTCTTGAAAATGATCTCGGCTTCGGCTTCGCCCTGCGCACGTATCGACGAAGCATGGCCCTCGGCTTCCGCGATCAGGCGCTGCTTTTCGGCGGCGGCCAGCGTCTCGATCCGCTGACGCTCGATCTCTGCTCCCTTCAGCACGGTTGCGATCAGCTCTTTCTCGCGGCGATTGATCTCGGCTTCCTGAACCTTGACCTGTTGCTCTTTCTCGATCTGCTGCACCTTCACCTGTTCGGCGATAACTTGCTGCTGCATGATGTTGGTCTGGATGTCATACGCCTTATCGGCTTGCGCCTGCTGGCGTTTTGTGACTTCCAGGAATTGCGCTTTCTTCACTTCGAGATCGCGCTGCGACTCGGCTTGTTTGGCGAGCGACAACGTCTCCGCCAGGACGCGCTCCTGATCGGCCTGCGCCTTGGCTACCGCGGATTCCCGTTGCAATGCCGCGCGTTTGATCGCCGTGTCGCGATCAGCTTCGGCGGTGGCAACGTCGGCGTCGCGCTTGATGCGGGCAACGTCCGGCTTGCCCATGTTGGTGATGTACTCGTTCTTGTCGCGAACTTCCTTGATGGTGAACGAGATCACTTCGAGGCCCATCTTGTTCATGTCCTCCGCACAAGTGCCGCGCATGCGGTCGGAAACCATCTCCGGCTGCTTGACGATTTCTTCCACCGTGAGCTGGCCGATGATGCCGCGCAGATGGCCCTCCATCACCAAGCGGATCAACGCTTCGCGCTCCTGATCGCTTTTGGTGAGGAACTGCTCGGCGGCCGTAAGCACGGATTCGCGGTCGGACTTAACCTTGATTTGCGCGACAGCTTCTACGGTCACGGCTACGCCTTGCTTGGTGTACAAATCTTGCTGCGGCGCAACGTCAAACGACATGAGTTCCAAAGACAGATCGCGACAGACCTGCACCATGGGAAGCACGAGGGTGCCGTGTCCCTGCACCACGCGCGTCCCACCAAGGCCGTACACGATGAGCGCCTCGTGCGGCCCAGCTTTGCGATATAGCCTGGCCATTCCGCTCATCAGGAACAGAAGGACCATCACTCCCAGCCCGGCGAAAATCCAAATCTCAACCATGCGTGACATCTCGAACATAACCCCTCCTGTTACGAATGCAGTTCTAGAGACTCAAGGTGCAGCCTGCTTTGGCGGCGTCCAGATTGCGAAACACAATCAGCTCGCTGAACGGCGCAGACGGCCCGTTAAGGTTGCGATCCACGATCCAGTTGTTTACGAAATAAATGGAACCGAGCGCGACATAAAAAACCACGACCATCGACGACCGGGATAAACTCGAAACGGCCGCGCTGCGCACCACGACATAACTGGCGATGCTGAAGATCACGAGCGGCAAGACGGTCGTGACCAGGGCAAGCGTTAGAGCGCCTTCCCGAGACGTCCAGCCGTTCGGTTGCCAATTGACATCGAAATGCACCGCCATGCGCATGGGCAGGCGATCCCAGGCACGCCAGTAGTTCAGCGCGGTCAGCGGCAATGCCAGCCACGTCAACCCAGCCGCTACTGGAAACCATTTTCGTTTCATAAGAGCTCCCGTCCGGCGAACTGCCCGACACACAATGACAACAGCGGTGGTTACTGATCCCCTGACATCTCGCTCCACAAGCGAACGTAGGCAAGTCCCTTTTCGTAGCGCGTGACCACCACTTCGGTTCCCTTTTCAATGGCGCTGCCATCGTCGCTACGAGCGCCGCATACGCGGCGTGTTCCCATCTGGGTATAGATCAACTCTCCGGTTCCGCCGGCGCGGATTGCGCTGCAGATTCGGCCGAGCACTCCCACCATTTCGTAGTCGGCCGGATCCATGTTCTCGTCGTCCGAGATCAGAACCTTGCTCAGGAAAAGGAAGACGACTCCTCCGCCTAGCAGGCCACTGATCATGGAAGCCAGCAAGCCAAAGCCAACCCACAGACCGGAGTAACGCGTCAGCAAATAGCCGGTGCCTCCGAACCAGGCTAGGAACGCGGTCAACGTGACAAAGTTGAAGGGCGAAACACTTCCAGCTTGCTCGGTATGCGTGCTGGGCGCCCGCGCGCCACCTGCAACTGGCGCGTGACCGGCCGTGACCGGACCATGCGCCGCCGGAACACCGGCCGAAGGTAGACGTCCACCGACGTGCCCATGGAAATGCGGCAAATGCAGCCTCGTGTGTAAGCCACCCAACGCGAACGAAAAGAAACTGAGGCAGAAGCCGACCGCGAAACAGATCAAATAGAAATCCGCCCAAGTTATGGTGTGGTTCATCTCGGTCGACTCCCTTCCGCACCGCGATTATCGTTATGATCACGACGATGCCGGTTCGCCATCAATTCCGGGCGTAGCGCTTCGAGCAGTCGCTCGGCCAACCCCGGCGTATCTAAAATCGCGCCCAGCAAGAGCAGACAACGGCGCGTGTCTTTTTCCCGCGCGGCTTTGATCAGCACTTCGCTCACCGCCGGATCGCTGACGAAGCGCTCCGAGCCTTGCAGCAGCCAAACATCAAGCTGGCCTTCCGTGGTGCGCAAGTCCGAAGTCAGCTCGGTGTGATAACCCTCAGGGTCATCCACGAGGAAGCCGGGATGCACCTTGAAAAACTTGGCCAGTAGAGCACGCGACGATTGCGTCATGTGCGGACGGGCCCCACTTTCAATCTGCGACAAATACGACTGGCTGATGCTCTTGCGCACTTCCCGGCGAAGCGCCTTCACAATTTCCTGCTGGGTCATGGGACGGCCCAGACCACGCAGCGAACCTTCCACCTCGCGCAGGTAACGGATTTTTTCGCCGAGCATCATATTGCAGATCGAAATATTTATATGGCAATATGCGATATGTGTCAAGAAATGTATCTTCCATGTTTTGAGGGGGTTGGTAACAGCTAGAGTCCGGCTTCGATGCGGGAGCGGGGGTCGAGGTAGTCGCGCAGGCCATCGCCGATGAAATTGAAGGAGAGCACGGCCAGCATCACGGCGAGCGCGGGAAAGAGCACAAGGTGTGGAGCGTCGAACAGATGGGCGCGGCCATCGTTGAGCATGGCTCCCCAGCTGGCGGTGGGCGGCGGGACGCCGAGTCCCAGGAAGCTCATGGTGGCTTCAGCGAGGATGGCTCCGGCCATGCCGATGGCAGCCTGGACGATTACCGGCTGAATAATGTTGGGCAAAATGTGGCGGACGACGATGCGCAGGTCGCTGGCGCCGAGAGCGCGGGCGGCTTCGACGAATTCCTTTTCGCGGGCGGCGAGCACCTGGCCTCTAACTAAGCGGGCGTAACCGACCCATCCGCCGAGCGAGAGCGCGAGAACAAGATTGAAGATGCCGGGGCCACGAAAGGCGACGAAAGCGATGGCGAGCAGGATTCCGGGGAACGAGAGGAACGCGTTCATCAAGACGACGTTGACGAAGCGGTCGACGGTTCCGCCGTAATACCCTGCCACCGAACCAATGATGAGGCCGAGACCGAGCGAGGCCAGGACGACGCAGCTTCCCACCAGCATGGAAATGCGTGCGCCGTAGACGATACGGGAGAGAATATCGCGCCCGAGTTCGTCGGTGCCGAACCAGTGAGCATGAGATGGAGCATCAAGGCGCACGGGAAGATTGATCGATGCGGGATCTTGGGGGGCGACCCAGGGTGCGAAGAGGGCGAAGATCAAGAAGGTGACGACCAGGACAACGCCTGTGGCGGCGAGCGCATTGTGGCGGGCATTTCCGGCAACCCGGCGACGGAACGAGATGGAGGCGGAGGACATGGTGGAATCTTGAGCGCGATTACTTGGCCTTGAGTTCGTTCACAGAATGTGTTTTCATAAAAGCAATGCTGGCCGCGTGGCCGCTCCACATGCGCGCCGTAACCTCCACCTTTAGCTTACCTTCTCAGGAGGAAAATCATGAACAAAGTTTCGTATATTCCCAAAGATTACCACTCCATTACACCGTACTTAATCGTCAAGGGCGCCGCGCGAGCCATTGAGTACTACCAGAAAGTTTTTGGCGCGACTGAGCTCTTTCGCATGGATGGACCGGATGGCAAGGTCGGTCATGCCGAGTTGAAGATTGGCGACTCGCACATCATGCTGGCGGACGAAAATCTCAGCATGGGGCAGGGACACACTAGTGCTGTCACCATCGGTGCAAGCCCGGTAAGCCTCTATCTATACCTTCCCGACGTCGATCGTGTAGTTGAGCGGGCGGCAGCGGAAGGCGCGAAAATCCTGAAGCCGGTTGAGGACCAGTTCTACGGAGACCGCTCGGGCTTCCTTCAAGATCCGTTTGGACACTTCTGGGGCGTCGCCACTCACGTGGAAGATGTGGCACCCAAAGATATGGAAGAACGGATGAAGAAGGCCAGGCAAGCAGCGTAGTGCAGATTGGGCTAGAGGCGGGGCGCCACGCCTCGCTTCTTTTGTTTGGCACCGGCGAGCGCTCACGATTTGTAAATCACCACACTTCCTGCTTGAACTTGCAATACGCATGGATAAGCTCGAAATCGCGACGGTTGGAGGTAATCAGCCGCGCCCGGTGGGAGCGAGCGGTTAGGGCGATGAGCACGTCGAAGTGCAGGTCCCGCAGTTTCTCACTGCCTGATCCTCGGGTTCGCCACCGAGTACAGCACATCCGTGAGGAAGTTTACCGCGACGTACGTCAATCCGATCGCCAGGATGCAGCCTTGCACCAGGTAGTAATCGCGGTTGGAGATGGCTTGAATCGTCAGGCGGCCGATGCCGGGCCAGGAGAAGATTGTCTCGGTTACGATTGCGCCGGCCAGGAGCGCGCCGAATTGGAGGCCTAGGACGGTGATGATGGGGATCATGGCGTTGCGCAGGGCATGGCGGTAGACGACGGTGCGCTCGGGCAGGCCTTTGGCGCGGGCGGTGCGGATGTAATCCTGGCTGAGCTCTTCTAGCATGGAGGTGCGGACCATGCGAGTGAGGATGGCGGCGAGCGCGCTGCCCATGGTGACGGCGGGAAGCACGATGTTGGCGAAGGAACCCGCGCCGGAGACGGGGAGCCAGCCGAGTTTGATGGCGAAGAGGAGAATCAGGATTGGGCCGAAGGCGAAGTTGGGGAATGACAGGCCGAAGAGGCTTACTACGGAGAGCAGGCGATCGTCCCAGCGGTTGCGGCGCTGTGCAGAGCGGACGCCGGCGGGGATGGCGAGAATGATCGCGACGAACAACGAGGCCAGCGTGAGTTGCAGGGTGTAGGGATAGCGCTGGGTTAGCAGGCGGGTGACGCTTTGGTTGTAGCGAAACGATGGACCGAGATCGCCGTGGAGGACGCCTCTCCAGTAGTGGAGGTATTGCTCGCTAAGCGGGGCATCGAGGCCGTAGGCGTGGCGGGTAGCGGCGATGTCGGCTGGGGGCACGCCTTCGCCGAGCATTTGCTGGATGGGGTCTCCGGGGACAAGATGGATTAGGAGGAAGACGAGGGAGACGACCAGCCAGATCACTGGGAGGGTGTAGAGGACGCGTTGAAGAAGGAGTTTCAGTTGCCGGTACCCAGTTGCCAGTTGCCAGTTCTTCTGGACTCTGAATAAAGCTGGGCAGACACGAGATAAGAAATGCGGGGCCGTGGTGTAAATGCCTTGCCCCGCCGATGACAGTGCGGGCATGCGAGGGGTCCTTCGACTTCGTGACTGCTTCGCTTGGCGAAGCAGTCACTTCGCTCAGGATGACAGAGAGTTTTGGGCATCTTAATCTCCTGCGTGCTTCGCGCTTTCCGCTTTGTTCTCGATGTTTTCTATTTGTTCGATTTTTACTTTCGCGATGCGGTGGGCTTCCATTTCTTCGACGGTGTAGCGGTGGGCTTCGTATTCGAAAGATTCGCCGAGATAGGGGATGTGTTGCAGGCGGGCCAGGACAAATCCGGCCAGAGTTTCGAAGCCGGCGTCACGGGGCAGAATCAAGCCATGCTGGGTCTCCAGGTCGAGTATGTTTACCGAGCCTTCGAGGAGAAGCACGGCTTCGTCCGCCAGCACGGGTTCGGGAGTAGCAATGTCGAATTCGTCTTCGATGTCGCCGACGAGTTGCTCCAGAATGTCCTCGACGGTGACGACACCGGCTGTCGATCCAAATTCGTCGACCACGACGGCGAGGTGACGGCGGCGCTGTTTGAATTCATCCAGCAGTTCGGACAAGACTTTGGTTTCCGGAACGACGAGCACATCGTGCATGATCTGGCCGATGTGGGTGCGGGCGATGCGCGAGGCCAGGGGCTGGCCGAGATTGACCAGCCGAAGCCGCACCCAACGGACGAGTTCCTTGTAATAAAGAACGCCGACGATGTGTTCGGGGCCGCGTTGCGGGTCGTACACCGGAATGCGTGAATGCTGGCCTTCGACTACACGAGTGAGAGCTTCGTCGACGGTGAGATCGGAAGGCAGGGAGAAAATGTCCGGACGAGCGACCATGACCTCGCGCACGGTGATGCTGTCGAGTTCGATGGCGTTGTGGATCATTTCTTCCTGCGACTCGGGAATTTGGCCGAACTGGCGGCTGGCGGTGACGATGAGTTTGAGTTCGTCGGGGGAGTGGATGGCTCCGGCCCGGCGGCCTTCGGGCGCGCCGAAAAGTTTCAGGACGAGGCCGCCGGAACGGCGCATGAAAAACAGTAAGGGCCTGGTCAGGGTGAGGAACGCTTCCATGGGAGCGGCGACGGCGAGGGCAATCTGCTCGGCCCGCTGCAAGGCCAGCGTTTTGGGGACGAGTTCGCCGAGCAGCACGTGCAGGTAGGTAATTACGCTGAAAGCGATGACGATGGCGATGCCGTGGGCATAGACGGCGGCGTGCGGAACTTCATGAACGAAGCGGAGGTTTCCTACCAGGTTGGCTACCATGGGTTCGCCGATCCAGCCCAGCGTGAGGCTGACCATGGTGATGCCCAGTTGCACGCCGTTGACGACTTCATCGAGATGCTGGTGGAGGCGCTGGACGATGCGGGCGCCGATGCGACCGGAGGAGATGAGCTGTTGAATGCGAGTGTCGCGGACGCTGACCAGGGAGAATTCGGCAGCGGCGAAAAACGCATTTGCCGCTACCAGGAGAAATATCAGAAGCACCCGGAGCAGCACAAAGGCGATCATGGATGGGTAATTCTACTAGAGGCAGTGGTTAGTGGATAGTGGTCAGTCGCCCGTATCGCCCGTAACGGGTCATAAGAGGATGGTTTTTATGAAATCGGCTTTGTTGGGCTAACCATTTGTCAGGGAGCACGGTCTAAGTAATAGATACGGGACGGACAGAGTGCCGCAGGTTCGCCGGCACGAATCGAAATTGCCGGAACAAAAATACCGCAAGCTGCGTACAAGAGAGTGCATAAGATCCTTCGGTCCGCAAAAGAGCGCGGTCCTCAGGATGACAAGCGAGAAACATTCCAGCGCGTATTCAGGAGGCGGTTGTGAACGGAAACGGAAATAATCGGAAAAAACGTCGCAAGCTATTTATTTATGGCGGCATTGGGCTGGCGATCGTGTTGCTGATTGCGGGCGGAGTGTTTGCAGCCACGCGCGGCGGCACCAAGATTGATCCCACAAAGCTGGCGAAAGTGGAAAAAGGCGACCTGGCAAAAAGCGTGGTGGCGACGGGGAAGGTGACGCCCATCACCAAGGTCGAAGTTAAATCGAAGGCCAGCGGTATTGTGAAGAAGCTGCTGGTGGATTACGGCGACAACGTCAAGAAGGGGCAGTTGCTGGCGCAGCTCGATAAAGTGGAGATTGAGGCCCAGGTGGCACAATCGCGCGCGGCGCTGGATGCCGCCCAGGCTAACCTGAGCAGTTCTGAAGCCGACTTCGAGCGGGCCAAGGTAGATGCGGAAGGACCGGACGTGCCGCTGCTGAAGCGCGCCTACGACCGGGCTGAGGGCATGGCGAAAGATGGGGTGGTTTCCGCATCGGCGCTCGACGATGCCGAGAAGAACTACGAGATGTCGCTGAATAAACAGAATGTATCCAAGGCGCAAGTGACGGTGCTGAAGGCGAAGATTGCGCAATCCCGGGCGCAGGTGGCGGAGGATCAGGCCAATCTCAAGCAGTTGGAGGAGCAGCTCAGCTATACCGACATTATTTCTCCGATCGATGGCATCGTGCTCTCGCGCGACGTGGAGATGGGAGACGCGGTGAGCTCGATTCTGGTGCTCGGTTCTTCGGCCACGCTGGTGATGACGCTGGGCGATACCAGCGAAGTCTATGTGAAAGGTAAGGTGGACGAGAGCGACATTGGCAGGGTCTACCTGGGGCAGCCGGCACGCATCAAGGTGGAATCGTTCAAGGACAAAACTTTTACCGGCAAGGTCACCAAGATTTCTCCCATGGGCGTAGAGAAGGATAACGTCACTACGTTCGAAGTGCGGGTTTCGATTCAGAATCCAGGCGGCGAACTCAAGGCCGAGATGACGGCCAATGCCGAGATTATCCTGGAAGAACACAAGAATGTGTTGCAGATTCCAGAAGGCGCGATCCTTTACGACAAGGACAAGAAAGCTTCGGTGGAGATTCCCGATCCCAAAGGGAAAGAGGGCAAGGATAAGATTGCCGTTAACATTGGAATCTCAAACGGCGCCAAGACGGAAGTTCTCAGCGGGTTGAAAGAGGGCGAGCAGGTCGTGCTGCAATAGAAGGCTTGCGACCTTTGGGTTCAGGCTGGCAGTTTCAGCCTCTACATTATTTATACGGAGCAATTGCGACATGGATGATCAGCGAGATTCGCACACTGGAATTTGGGATCGATCCCGACTTTCACTTCGCACGATCGGAGTGGCGGCGCTGTTTGTTTCCAGCGTGGCGTTCGCTTCCACTCCGCAAGGTACGTTCGACAGGACGTTCCAGGTGAGCGGACCGGTTAACTTAGAGGTCGAGACTCATTCCGGCGACATCACGGTGCGGAGCGGGCCAGCAGGATCGGTTTCCATTCACGGGAAGATCTTTGTGGGAGATCATTGGCTATTCGGAAACCGGCACGCCGATGTAGGCGACATCGAACAGCATCCTCCGCTGCGGCAGGAGGGGAATAACATCCGCGTCGACTACGTGGATGCCCACGACATTTCCGTGGACTATGAAATCACGGTGCCTGCGGACACCACCATCCGCGCGCACAGCGGATCGGGCGACCAGATCATTGAAGGGACTCGCGGCAATGTCGACTTGAAGAGCGGGTCGGGGGATGTCAAACTTTCGCGGATTACCGGAGAGGTTCAGGTGCAGACGGGTTCGGGAAACGTGCGTGCGCGTGAAATCGCGGGCGCCATGCGAGGCGGAGCGGGTAGCGGCGACATCGAGCTGGAAGAAACGGGATCGGGAGATATCGATCTGCATACCGGTTCCGGCAACATTACCGCGCGCGGCATTCAAGGGGCATTCCACGCCGAGGCGGGAAGCGGGGATATAACCGGCGGGGGCACACAGACGGGTGCGTGGGAAATCCGCACAGGTTCGGGAAATGTGCACGTCCGGTTGCCTGCGAATGCGGCGTTCGATGCCGATTTAACGACCAGCTCCGGCACTGTTGACGTGGGGCCGGCGATTACGATGACGGTGCAAGGGCGGGTGCAGGAGACACGAAAGCAGATCGCGGGTAAAGTGCGCGGCGGCGGGCCGATGCTGACGGTGCGCACGGGGTCGGGCGATATACATATTGAGTAGGACGGGCTAGATCGAGCAGGCACCATTACCTGGTAGTGGCGCAGCTTAGCTTGTGCGCCAGGCGGTTAAGCGGGAAGATCCCTTCAACTTCGCTCAAGGGCAGGCTCCTCCCTCCGCCTGAAAAACGGCTTTCGCTCGGGATGACGCCTCAGTGCAGAAAACCAAACTGCACCGTTATCCATTACCTCCGTGCCTTGACGTCCGCGCGATCGGCGATTACTTTCGATTCTTGGGGAAGATTCTGTCTTCCACCCGAGGCAGCCTTGGCTCACCGTCCGATTATCACTCTGACCACCGACTTCGGCAGCAACGATCATTTTGTGGGCGTCATGAAAGGCGTCATTCTGGATATCGTTCCCGAGGCGGAGATCGTCGATATTTGCCATTCCGTGCAGGCTTTCGATGTGCTCGATGGCGCAATCACCATTTCGCAGGCGTATTCCTACTTCCCTACCCGAACGGTACATATTGTAGTGGTCGACCCCGGCGTGGGAACGGCGCGGCGGCCGATTCTGGCATCGAGCGATAAATATCACTTCGTAGCGCCTGACAACGGCGTACTTTCGCTGGTTTACGCGAAAGAGAGCCGCATGCACGTGCGGCACATCACTGCCGAGCATTATTTTCTGCAGCCGGTGAGCAACACCTTCCATGCGCGCGATATTTTCTCTCCGGTGGCGGCTTATCTGGCGAAAGAAGTTGACGCGCTCAAGTTTGGCGAAGAGGTTGAGGAATACGTTCGCTTTACCGCGCCGAAGCCGAAGGCGGTAGATGAACATCGTTTGCGAGGCGTGGTTCTGAAGGTTGACCGGTTCGGAAACCTGGTCACGAACATTACGCCGCAGGATGCCCCGATGATTTTCGGGGCCTCGGCGAAGAAATTCAAGATCGTCATCGGCAGCCGCGAGATCACGGAAATCAACAACGCCTACGCCGAGGGAGCTCCCGGGGAAGTGATTGGAATTCTGGGGAGCATGGGTTTTCTGGAAATCGCGGCCAATCGCGGCGCGGCGGCGCAATTGACCGGCGCGGGCAAGGGCTCCGAAGTGAGTATCATCGTCGGTGATGCTGCCGCGGCCGGCAAGGGCGCTTGACAACTTTCTAGAGATTTTTGGGCTTGGGATGGGCATAGCGCTCCATCTCAGCCGTCCACTTGAGAAAGCGCCAGAGGCTGGTGCGCTCCCGCCACAGAAATTCCCAAAATTCCAGGAAGCCGATCTGCGTCATCTTGACGCCGCAGTAAGTCTCAATGCGCCACAATAGATAAGGACTGCGCCACGGAGCCAAGCGATGGCCCTTGGTGGCGTTCAGCAAAAAGCGCAGACAATGGCGCATGGATACCATCATAACTACAAAACCCGCTCTTCGACTATGCGCTGACTAGGTTCGCCGCAAGACAACTGATTCCCTTCTGCATGTTAAAATCACCAGGAAACCCTCTGCCCATGCCCGACCCCAACGCCCACCAGAAAGCTGAAGATCATTACTATGCCGCGCTCGATTTGATGGCGGATGGAAAACTTGAGGAAGCAGTCACGGCCTACCGGGAATCGCTGGCGGTCGATCCTTCGTTTACCGAGGCCATGCACGGACTGGCGCGCGCATTGCAGGATTTGCAGCGTTATGACGAAGCGATAGTCGTGGCGCAGAAAATTACGGAATTGGATCCGGATGATGTGCTCGCGCATACAAGCTTGTCGGTGCTCTACATGAAAAAAGGAATGATTCCGGAAGCAGAGGGTGAGGGTGCGAAGGCGCGGGTTTTGGGCTGGAAGCAGCAGTTGAAGAAAGGCAGCTAACTACCTCTAGATACTAAGCTTCAACCTTCTACTTTCTAGCTTCTAGCTTGGAGCTAAAGACCTCAGAAGCTAAAGCTTGGCCTTTTGGGGATTGCAAACGGGCGACTGGAAGTCGCGCCCTTCCCAAACCATCCACAAGATGACATCGAGGGGCGAGGAGCAGGAGCTAGAAGCTTTCTTCTACAGCTCGTACTTCTTCATCAAATGGCGGAAGGAGCGGTAGGAGATGCTGAGCAGATCGGCGGCTTTGGTCTGCACACCATTGGAGCGGTCGAGAGCATTTTGCAAGAGCGTGCGCTCGATACTGGCCACATAGACTTCCATGCCCACACCTTCTGGCAGCACTGCACCGGAACCTATCTCGGATACGCCTCCCGAAACTCCCATACCTGCGGCCGCGGCACGGGCTTTTGGCCGCTCCGCCGGCAACTCGACGTGTAGTTCTTCTGTCATCTCAAGCGCAACCGCACGCTCGACTGTGTTTTCCAACTGACGAACGTTGCCCGGCCATTCGTATCCACAGAGAGCGTTAAGCGAATCTTTGTGCATGCGCAGAATGCTTCGGTTCGCCGCCGCTGCGTATTTTTTGAGGAAATGATTGGCCAGTAGTGGAATGTCTTCCCGGCGTTCGCGCAAGTTGGGCACCCGGATGGGAATCACACTGAGGCGGTAGTAGAGATCCTCGCGAAAAATGTTCTCGGCAACGGCTTTGTCAAGATCGCGGTTGGTTGCAGCGATGACACGTACATCGATGGAAATCTCGCTGGTGCCGCCGACCGGCCGCAGGCTGCGTTCTTGTAACACACGCAGGAGTTTTACCTGCATGGCCAGTGTCATCTCACTGATTTCATCGAGGAAGATGGTACCGCCGCAGGCTACTTCAAATAACCCGCGTTTGTTCTGCGTGGCTCCGGTAAAAGCTCCCTTCACATATCCGAAGAGTTCACTTTCCAGAAGAGTTTCCGGAAACGCCCCGCAGTTCACGGATACAAACGGGTCAGTCGCGCGCGGCGAACAAATGTGGACGGCGCGGGCAACCAACTCCTTACCTGTGCCGCTCTCGCCGTGAATCAGGACAGTGCTGGCAGTAGAAGCGACGGTGCGCACCGTTTGTTTTAACTTCTCCATGGCCGGGCTGGAGCCGATGATATTGTCCAGCGAACTATGTGAAGCAACATCACGGCGAAGAGCGAAGTTCTGCCGGCTGAGTGTCTGGTTTTCCAGTACCCGCCGGATGCCGAGCTTAATTTCGTCGACCAATCCGGGACTCTTGCGAATGTAATCCGAGGCTCCACCGGCTTTCACGGCTTCCACAGCAGCTTCATAGTCATCCACCGCGGTGATGAGGATCACCGGGGAGTCGGGGGAAACTCGATGGGCGTGGCGCAGAACTTCGATGCCGTCGATGTTCGGCATCTTGATATCGGTGATGATGAGATCGTAAAGAGCGCCATCGATTTTATTTTTGGCAGCCTGACCGGATTGCACGGTTTCCACGCGGTGACCCTCGCGGCGCAGGGCGATGTCAAGCATTTCGCAGATGGAGCGCTCATCGTCGCAGACGAGAATGTTAGCCATGCCGCCTCCCGTCTACCGCAGCAGTTGCCAGTTCGGCCGGTGCGGTGGTTTGTAACGGAGTGGAAAAGAATGCGGCGGAGCGCTCCGAGTCGAGACACCGCAAGCGCAATACGAAAGTGGTTCCCTGCCCGGGTTTCGACCGGGCCCAGACTTTGCCTTCATGCGCCTGTACGATTTGGTAGACCACCGCCAAGCCAAGGCCTGTGCCGCCTTCAAAGTTTGATTGAAACGGTTCGAAGATGTTTTCCGTCTGTTGCCGCGTCATTCCAGTGCCGGAGTCCGCAAAACTCACTTGCCAGTCGTCTCCAATGGCTTCGATGCAGACCTGCAAAGTGCCGCCGCCACGCATGGCGCGTACCGCGTTTTCGCCGAAGTTCCAGAAAACCTGTTTGATCTTGTCTCCGTCTGCCAGCGTCCGCGCCTCAGCCACGGTAAATTGGCTCTCGATTCGAATGCCGGTATTCTCCACGGTCATCCGGTTCCGCATGAGAGTGAGCGTGTCCTCCAACAGCGGCACCAGGTCGACCTTTTCGAAGCGGTATTGTTTGCCACGAGAATATGCCAGGAAATCGGTGATGATTCCGTTAAGGCGCTGCGATTCGCGAGTGACGATGTCGAGCAACTGCCGGTGTTCGGTGCTCATCTCGGGAATACTCGAGAGCATGCTGACCGAGCCTGCGATGGAGGTGAGTGGGTTGCGAATCTCGTGCGCGATGGCCGCAGCCAGGCGACCCACCGCCGCCAGCCGATCCTGCATGCGGACTTCGCGCTCCAGTCGCCGAATGTCGGTAAGGTCGTCCAAAGCGTAGACATAGCCGAGCGCGCCCCGCCCTGGCACGTTCAGCGTCGCCACTCTTACCCGCAGAGTTTTTCGGATCGTATTCGGCGCCTCAAATCGCACCTCAGCATGAGCCTGCCGCGATTCCGGGTTGGGCAGCGGATCCAGAAAGAGCTTATTGACTGGCTCTCCCAACAGCTTGTCGGGCGTACATTCCAGAAGCTTTTGAGCAGCACTGTTCACCAGGGTGATGTGACCATCCAGGCCGGTGGTGATTAGCCCGCTGCTTACGGATTGAATAATGTTTTCATGGAGAATCTGAAGGTCTTCCAGTGCGCCGCTGGCGTGTTTCAACTGCACGCGAGCCTGCCGCAGCTTGGCATTCAACAGGCCAGCCAGGTAGGCCAAGGCCAGGTAGGCGAACAAGTTCACAAGAATAATCGCCTGTAGCGCCTTGAATCCGGGATGAGTGGTGCAATACGACTTGACGATGGCGTAATAGTTGAGTTCAAGAACCGTTCCGTAAAGGATGAAGGCGAGGGCCGCGATCAGATGAGCCCAGACTTTCGGGAGCAGAATGCTGGCCACGATAATGAGCAGGGGATAAAGGAAATTCAGCGAACTGTCCCAGCCTCCCGTCTCATGCACGACCAAGCTGACTAAAACCAGGTCGGTGAGAACCTGCAGGGAGGCTTGTAAACGGTGCTCCTGCCAGAAGGAAAGGAGTAGTGCGTAGAAAATCGAGAGGGCAAACCACAAGAGGATCGTGCTAATGAAAAGGCGGACGGGGAGACGAGTGGGCGCAAGATGCGCCACCGCCAACTGGATTCCGAGCAGGAAAGTCAGGATGAGTATGCGTACTTTGACCAGCCAGGCTAGCCAATTCCGCTCGTCGAACGTCGATTGCATTGAGGTCCTGATGACTGAAAATGAGCATTCGGCCGAGGTGTTGGTTCGGCCGAACCGTTATTTGCGTCCGCAAAGAGGCGGCTTTCACGAGAGGACTTGCAAAGAACAAATGCGGCCCCTCGTCTCGATGATTTCTTAGCCCGCCAGTTTAGCGATCATGGCGAACAACGGCATGTACAACGAAATCACGATGCCGCCGACCGTGACACCGAGCACACCGATGATCGCCGGCTCCAACATGGCCAGCATGTCCTTGGTAGCTGCGTCCACTTCTTCTTCATAGAAGTCAGCAATTTTCTGCAACATGTTGTCCATGGCGCCGGTGGCTTCGCCGACTCCGATCATCTGGGTCACCATGTTGGGAAACACGCCGCACTCCCTGAGTGGATCCACGATCGTCCGGCCTTCCTCGATGGCTTTCCTCACCTTCATCAGCGCTTCTTCCAGGACAGCATTCCCGGAAGTCTTCGCCGTAATTGCTAGTCCTTCCAGGATGGGAACGCCGGATGTAATCAAGGTGCCCAGGGTGCGGGTAAAGCGCCCCACGGCGATTTTGCGTAGGAGACTTCCAATAACCGGCAAGTGGAGCAGCGCTTTGTCGAAATAGTAGCGTCCGCGCGGATGCTTGCGGATTTGTTTAAGGCCAAAGATCAAGCCCACAACGCCTGCGATGACAACCCACCAGAAATTTTGAACGAAGCCGCTGAGCCCCATGACGATGCGAGTGGGAAGAGGAAGAGTAACTCCCAGGCCAAGAAAAAGATTGGAGAAGATGGGCACCACCCACTTGAGCAAAGCGGCGACAATGAGCGTCGCAATGCTTATCACGGAGACGGGATAGATGAGCGCCGACTTAACAGCGGCTTTCAGGCGAACGGCTTTCTCTACATAGGTTGCCAAGCGCTGTAGAATGACGTCGAGAATACCGCCGGTTTCGCCGGCTTCAATCATGTTGGTAGTGAGGTCATCAAACACAAGCGGATACTGACGCATAGCGTTGGCCAGAGTCGCACCGCCTTCTACAGTAGTACGGACGCCGTTCAGCGTCTTTTGGAAAGACTGGCTTTCCTGGTTGGCCGCAAGGATTTCCAGACACTGCACCAGCGGCAATCCGGCGTCGATCATGACCGAGAACTGGCGGAAGAAAATTGCGATGTCCTTGGTCTTGACCTTACCGGAGCCGAATGTGGGCATGGCAAACTCTTTGCCCTTTTCTCGAATTGCGCCCGGAGTAATCCGTTCGCGCCGCAGCTGCTGTCCCAGCGCTGCCTTGTTCGCTGCATTCCGTTCCCCGGAAATCTTCTGTCCGGAGGCGTCCTTGCCGGAAAATGTAAAGACTGGCATGTTTAATTTCTCCTGAAGTCGTCGTCGCTAATTGCTGAATTCCTTTGCCCACCAGATGGCTAGTTGTGCGCTGTCGTTGCCGTCAGCGGATTTAGCCCTTCGAGGGAACTGCCCCTCGCGCCATAGACCCTGAACCGCCTCGATTTGTCAAAGTGGCACCCCGATTAATCATTTCCTGCAGTTCCTCTGGATTGCTCGAGCGCTGTAGCGCGGTCTCCAGTGAAACCAGCTTTTGGGCATACGCTGTGGCCAACGCTTGGTTAAAAGTTTGCATACCGAATTTATCCTGCCCGGACTGCATGGCCGAATAAACCTGGTGGATCTTGTCCTCGCGAATCAGATTGCGGACCGCGGGATTGGGGATCAGAATTTCCATGATCATGGCGCGGCCCTTGCCGTTTACGGTTGGCAGCAGGGTTTGACACATGACACCTTCCAACACCAGCGAAAGCTGCGCACGAATCTGCGGCTGCTGGTGCGCAGGAAATACGTCGATGATACGGTTGATGGTGGACGTGGCTGAATTGGTATGCAAGGTGCCGAAGGTCAAGTGGCCGGTTTCGGCGATTCGCAGTGCCGATTCGATAGTTTCCAGGTCGCGCATTTCGCCGATTAGAACCACATCGGGATCTTCACGAAGAGCGGCGCGCAAGGCATCGGTAAAACTCTTGGTATCGGCATGCAGTTCGCGCTGATTGACCACGCAGTTCTTGTTCATGTGCACGAACTCGATAGGATCCTCAATGGTGAGGATGTGGTCGTGGCGCTCGCTGTTAATTTTATCGATCATCGCAGCCAGGGTCGTCGATTTACCGGAGCCGGTCGGTCCCGTCACCAGCACCAAACCGCGCGGTTTGTCGCACAGTTTGCTGACTACCGCAGGCAAGCCAAGCTGGTTGAAGGACTTGATCTCAAAGGGAATCAGACGGAAGACGGCAGCGGTGGCACCGCGCTGATTGAAGACGTTGGCACGGAAGCGAGCCAGGCCTTTCAATCCGAAGGAAAAGTCGAGTTCGAGGCTCTCCTCGAAGCGGTGCTTCTGCGAGTCGGTCATGACACTGTAGGCGAGTTGCTTGGTCTCGGCTGGTGTCATCTGGGGCAGATCCAGAGGCACCAGGTGCCCGTGAACACGAATCTGGGGCGGCGAATTGGTGGTGATGTGGAGATCGCTGCCACTCATCTCCAGCATTCTTTTGAGCAGATCGCTTAACGACAAACCCATAATTGTTCCCTTCCTGTAAATCGCGAATCAACTAGCGGTTCGCGAATCAATAACTCGCAGATACGTGAATCACAAATCAGTGAATCGTTTCGCGGGCAACTTCTTCAAGCGTGGTCATGCCCGCCGCCACTTTGATCAATCCGCTGCGGCGCAGCGTAATCATGCCGCGCTCGATCGCTTTCTTTTTCAGTTCCACGGCGGATGCGCCCACCAGAACCAGTTCCCTGATCTCGTCATCCACTTCCATGACTTCGTACAAGCCGCAGCGGCCTTTGTAGCCGGTGTTATTGCAAACGCCACAACCCTTGCCTTTTTGAATCTTCACGGTCTTGGCTTCTTCGGGCGAGAATCCTTCCTCGATCAGCGCCTGCACCGGAACCTCAACGGTCTCGATGCAGTCCTTGCAAATGCGCCGGATCAGGCGCTGGGCGCAGATCAAGTGAACCGAAGTAGCGACCAGGAACGGCTCAATTCCCATGTTCATCAAGCGGGTGATGGTTTCAGGAGCGCCGTTGGTGTGCAGAGTGGAGAGCACGAGGTGTCCTGTGAGCGCGGCCTTGATGGCGATTTCCGCCGTTTCGAAGTCGCGGATTTCTCCGACCAGAATGATGTTGGGATCCTGCCGCAAGAAGGAACGCAGAGCGGCGGCAAAATTCAAGCCGATCTGCTCTTTCATCTGCACCTGGTTGACACCAGCCAACTGAAATTCGACCGGATCTTCGGCGGTCATGATGTTGGTATCGGGCTGATTGAGGCGCGAAATGGATGAATAAAGAGTGTTTGTCTTTCCGGAACCCGTCGGTCCGGTGACCAGCACCATGCCGTACGGTTTGAGAATGGCCTTCTCGAACTTAACCAGAGATTCAGGCTCGAAACCTAGCTTCGTCATATCGAGGCGCAGGTTCTCTTTGTCGAGCAAGCGGAGCACGATTTTTTCGCCCCATAGCGTGGGCAGGGTGCTGACGCGGAAGTCGAGCTGCTTTTTGCGGCCGCCGATGTTCATCTTCAGCATGATGCGTCCGTCTTGCGGCAGACGCTTTTCGCTGATATCCAGCTTCGCCATGATTTTCAAGCGGGAGGTGATTGCGTCTTTGAGTTTAAGCGGCGGCGACATGATGGCCTGCAACACGCCGTCAATACGGAAGCGGACGCGAAACTCTTTTTCGTACGGTTCGATGTGAATATCGCTGGCGCCCCGCTTGACTGCGTCGGTAAGAATCAGATTCACCAACTTGACGACAGGGGCTTCATCCGCAGCTTTTTCTAGCTGCGAAAGTTCCATCTGCTGTTCTTCGGCCTGCACTTCGACGTCGCTTTCATTCAGCTCCGACATCGACTGCATCACGGTTTCGAGGTCTTCTTCCTTCTCCTTCGGTCCCCCGTAAGACTTATCAATACCCGCTAGAATCGAGCTCTCGGATGCCACTACCGGCTCAATATTGAAGCCAGTCATGAACTTGATATCGTCCATGGCGAAGACGTTGGTGGGATCGACCATCGCTATGGTGAGCGACGCGCCCACGCGGCTTAAGGGAAGAATTTGATATCGCTTCGCGGTTTCAAATGGAATGAGTTTGACGACAGCCGGGTCGATTTCAAAATACGAGAGGTTGATGGCGGGAACACCGTACTGGCGGGAGAGAAAATTGGTGACGTCCTCATCCGTGAGGAAGCCGAGCTTCACCAAGGCAGAGCCCAGGCGGCAGTTTTGCTCCTTCTGCGCCTTCGTCGCTTGTTCCAACTGCTCTGGGGTAATGATCTTCTCTTTAACGAGAAGATCTCCCAGCCGTTGCGACATACGTCGATCTCCTATCCACCGAGTGGAACGATGCCTGCCGAAATCACGGGCATTTTGCACAAAGCGCCGCTTTACTGATGGGAGAAGAGCGATGTCTTTGTGTTGACACAAATTGTCAACGCAAGTCGATTACCGTACCAGTTACCGTAGTGCTTGAACTTTTCGCAGATGTCAACACGGTGGAGAGAACATTCGGAAAGCCGCGCCAGATGAACCTTTTCCCGCGCAACCGCCAAATTTTGGGCCGGAGTACATGCACTTCGGTAAGGACCATAGGTTCCATCGACGGTTGATTCCGCTTGGATAACGGCCAGCGTACACTCGACAGTGAGGGCGATGTACCTTTGCTCGACGAGTCCAACCAGAACCAACTTCGCAGCTACTACGGCGCCTTATCTAAGGTCTGGGGGCCACAAAACTGGTGGCCGGCCCGGTCGCGATTTGAAGTAATCGTTGGCGCCTATCTGACACAGAACACGGCGTGGACGAATGTGGAGAAGGCTTTGGCGAATCTTCGCTCGGCGCGTGTGCTCAGCGTGAAAGGGATCCGGCAGGTGCCGCTACCTGAACTGGAGAGACTGATTCGCTCTTCCGGGTATTTCCGGCAGAAAGCCCATCGGCTGAAAACGTTCATCCGTTTTCTGGACCAACACTACGGCGGTTCTCTGCATCGATTGTTTTCCCGGCCTACCGCGGAGCTTCGGGCAGAGCTGCTCGAGTTGAACGGAGTTGGTCCCGAGACGGCGGATTCGATGTTGCTATACGCCGGCAATCGTCCGGTATTCGTGGTAGATGCGTACACGCGGCGCATTCTGGTGCGACACGCGATTGCGTCTGACGAGGTCGATTACGAGGATATTCGTAGATCATTCGAGCACGCTCTATCGCCTTTGGCTGAACCTGTTGCTGGATCGCGCCAACGTTCAACGCAAACCCTTGTGGCAGGCCTTCCCGGGACGCCGCACCCTCCGTCGCCCATGAGCTCGGCGAAGCGCACGGCCCTGACGCAGGTTTATAACGATATGCACGGGCTGATTGTTGGCGTCGGAAAGCACTATTGCCGAAAATCACAACCGCTTTGTGACGGATGTCCTTTACAACCTTTTCTGCCTCGTCTTAAGTAAACCAGCACGGTTCCAGACTAAACGAATGAGAGTCTATTTCACTATTCTGACACTCTTAGTTGGCGGGTGCATTTGCATTTTCAATGCAAGGCCAAAGCTTGCGCCAGGCAGCAGAAAACGACGGACTACTGGTGGGCTCTGCCGTTCGCCCCTCGCAACTTACGGAGCGCGCCTATTTCGTCTACTCTGGCTCGCGAATTCAACATGGAGAAGCTGAAGATGCGATGAAGCGGTGGGGGCTGCGGCCGGATCAAAATAGCTTTGACTTTCGCCAGGACGACGAATTGGTTGGCTCTGCCCAGGCGCATCCAATGAAGGTTCGGGGCCATTGCCTAATCTGGGACCACAACAACCCGGATTGGCTAACGCACGGCCAGTTCACGAGCCCGCAGCTCTCGCGACTTCTCCACGAACACATCAACCGCGTAATGAAACACTATGCAGGCCGGGTTTTCGCGTGGGCTGTGGTCAACGAGGCTCTGGAGGAGAAGGGAAACATACGGGAATCGATCTGGTATAACCGGCCGGGCATAGGATTTTCCGAACAAGGAACAAACTACATTGCGCAAGTATTCCGCTGGACGCACAAGGCCGACCCGACGGCACTCCTCTTCTATAACGAGGCGGAGGGCGAAGCACTGAACCGGAAGTCGGACGCGCTCTACGCCATGGTCAGGGATTTTGGAGAGCGTGGAGTCCCATCACGGTGTAGGGTCGCAGATGCACCTACCGCTGCTCGATGCGGATATTGCGGCATTCGCCACATCACGGAGCTGGACGTTTCTCTGCCCGTGCTCGCGACAGATCTGCCGGCTTCCGATCCGTTGCCGCAGTGCGATCTTGACGCCCTCGAAAACTCGCATCATGCACCAGCATCTATAATGGATTCCGGCCAATTCGCCGCATGCACAAGGTAATGAACTGCATCGGCCGGGTCGCTGACGCGTGGTCCAAAACGTTCCAATCCGACGTGCGGAAAATTCCAACCGTAAGCGCCTGATCGTTTTGCTTGCGATCGCCGTTTTTCTGTTGTTCGCTATTTTAGTTTCGCAAACAGCGTTCAACCAGACCATACTGCGTCCCAATACCAACCAGCAGGTCGTAGTTTTCTACGCTCTTTCTCTGCTGATCTCTCTGCTCTTCGTTGCGCTCACGTTCGTGCTGGCGCGCAATCTCCTCAAGCTGTTTGCCGAGCGGCGTCTGGGAGTGCTCGGTTCGAAGTTCCGCACGCGGATGGTGGTGGGAGCCCTGCTGCTTTCCTTCGTTCCGGTCATGGTGATGTACTGGTTCGCCTACGGCCTGATGAATCGCTCGATCGACAAATGGTTCTCCGCTCCAGTGGAAGAGGTGCGCGCCGATACGGATGCGATGGCTTCCCTGCTGGCCAGCTATGCGGCACAGAACGCGCGTTCGGAAGCGCTTGCAATCGCGGTCGCGCCTGAGACACAGAGAGCTTTCGAGGGTCATGGATTCTCCGGTATCGTCGAGCAATTTCGCCTGCACGAGCCGACTCTGCAGGGGGGATTTAGCCTCGCGATTCAAAACGGAGTGGCGGAAGCGAGCCTCGACGCTCCCGCACCCTGGGCGATTTTGGAGCAGAAGCTTCCACTCAGCCAGGCCGCCGCGGGACAGCCCGCGCGTTTCACATGGGAGCAAACCGAGTACACCCTGGGCAGCGCGCCGGTGGGAAACGACGGGGCGATCCTGGTGGCCATGCCCTTGCCGGCGGAGTTCTCGAAGACGGTGAAGCAGATCGAAGCCAGCCAGCTGCGCTATCTTCAGCTCAGCCGCGAACGCAAGCACGTCCGCCAAACCTACATGGGCTTGCTCCTGCTGCTGACCATGATGGTGCTTTTCGTGACCACGTGGCTAGCGTTGTTCCTCTCGAAGCTGGTGACACGTCCGCTGGCCGCGCTGGCGGAAGCCACGCAGGAAATTTCTCGCGGGCGCCTCGATTACCGCATCGACGTGAGCGCGGCCGATGAAATTGGAGACCTGGTGCGCTCTTTCAACCGCATGGCGGAGGAACTGGAAACCAGCCGGCGGCAGATCGAAGCTTCCAGCCGCGACGTGAGCGCTGCCAATGCCGAACTTGACCAACGCCGCCGGCAAATGGAAACCATCCTGGAGAGCATTCCCACGGGAGTGTTGTCGCTCGATGCCGGACGGACGGTCACACACGCGAACCAGGCCTTGCAACGAATGTTCCACCCCGAAGGATATGGCAACGAGGAGCCGATGCTTCGGGGAGCGCGCCTGACGGATATATTTCCGGTTGAAGTGTTGGACGATCTGGACCCGCTGCTACGCCGCGCCGACCGTATGGGAATG
>JGI12635J15846_10000519_pt1 | contig 32991 bp, 34 predicted proteins | sample BlaSpr_A8_OM2_M2_FD_15846 | JGI IMG/M metagenome (IMG submission 15846)
GTGAGACGCGCCGCCACCGGCGGTCGGCGGGCTGGTTGGGCTCGAGCCGGTGCACCGCGCCGTCGAAGATGGTCAGCACGGCGCCGCCGCCCACGTCGAGGGCGACCGGGATGACGATGGGTCCGCCGAGCAGGGCGGGGATGCGCCGCGCAAGCGTCGTCTTGCCGTTGCCGGGCGCGCCGTAGATGAAGATCGAAGAGCGCGAGTTGACCGCTGCGCGGACAGCTTCCATGACGCCGGGCGCGAGCTCGATCCCGCTAAGGGCAAGGCTGACCTTGACCAGGTCGAGGGTCCCGGGCTTCGCCGCCTCGGCCAGCACGGCCTTGTACTCCGCCATCGAGACCGGCGCCGGACCCATGTAACGAGTGCTGGCGTCGGCGATCTGGTCGCTCCGCGTGCGGCCCTGCTTCGTCAGCGAGTAAGCCATCCGCTCCGGCAGCGGGCGGCCGAGCCACGGACCTTGCTCCTGGGCCAGGCCGAGCGCGTCGAGGAAGTTGGCGCTGGTGAGCGCCTTGAGGATGGGTTCGATCGCGTTGAACGGCAGGGCCAGCGCCTCCGCCACCTCGAAGCCGGTGACGCGTGTCGCCGTCGCGGCAAGGCGGAGCACCATGCCCTCGATCAACGTCCGGTTGATCTCGGGTGGCGGGGGAGGCTCGATGAGGTGGCCGGTCGCCGGAACCGCCGACGGCACCGGCCGCGGCGCGTCCACATGCTCGAGGATCGCCGCGAACAGCTTCTTGCCGAAACGCGCGCGGTCGGCGTGGTCCGGCGGCTCGCCCTCGCGGCGGCGGCTGATCCAGTCGGGGACCTCCTTGAACACCAGCGTGTTGCCGATGAGCAGCTGCACGATGTCCGGCTCGTTGGCGGCGACACGCACGGCGATCCGGATCAGGTAGCCCTGGCTCTTCAGCGCCGCCCAGCTCCGCTCCCACGCCACGTCGTTGCGGCCGGACCACGTCTGCCGGACAGTGCGGTCGCGCGCGATCGTGACGTCCTTGCGGCTCTGGTAGCGGCGGCGGACGAGCTCGGTGACGTCCTTGTCGACGTCCTCTGCGACAAGCGCCGCGAGCGGCAGCGCGCGGTCATCGACCGCGGGCCGGTTCTTGATCTCGAAGATCGTGTTCGCAGTCGGGGCCAGGGCGCGGATCACACTGGCGTGTCGCGGACAGAACGGCGTGCGCTCGATGAACTGGATGTGCCGCCTGCACCACCAGCTGTTGCACTTGCGCCCGGTCAGGTCCGTGTAGGCGCACGCCCAGCCACGCCGCTCGTTGCAGTCGCTGTAGGTGCAGACACCGGCCGGCTTCTGGCCGTCGGTGCGGGTGGGCAGGGGCCTGGGCTCTTCAACCTCTTCCTCGACCGCCAGCTCGGCCGAGATCGCCTCCGCCGGCGGATGCGCGATGGCGGCTTTCGGCATGTAGTGGAAGGCGCCGGCGAATTCCTCACAGGTCTGGAAGCGCTGCGTCCGGTCCTTGGCCGTCGCCTTCCAGATGATCTCCATGATCGGCGAGGGGATTGCGGTTGACGCCCGCGGCTTGTCGAACACCTGGGAGTGCAGCACCGTCGGCAGCGCGCCCGTGAACGGCGGCTCGCCGTGGAGCAGCTCGTAGAGGATCATGCCGAGCGAGTAGATGTCGGCCGTCGCGTCGACGGGATCGCCCTTCACCTGCTCCGGCGCCATGTANGCGGGCGTGCCGACCATGCTCCCNGTGGCGGTCAGCCGGTGCTTGTCGTCGATCAGCTTAGAGATGCCGAAGTCGAGGATCTTGGTCTTGCCCCGGTTCGAGATCAGGATGTTGTCCGGCTTCAGGTCGCGGTGGACGATCTGGTAGTCGTGCGCGACGCCGACCGCGGAAAGGAGCTGCTGGATCAAGTCAACTGAAACGTCGACGCTGAAGCGCCCGTACTCATCGAGCCACGACCGCATCGAGCGACCCTCGACCCACTCCATGACGATGAAGAGGACCGGCCCGTCCTCGTCGAAGTCGTAGACGCGAACGATGCCGGGGTGGTTCAGCGAGGCGACCGTCGCCGCCTCGCGGTGGAAGCGCTGGCGGAAGGACGGATCGCTCGAGTACTGCTCCGATAGGACCTTGATCGCCACCGGGATCTCGAGCCGGGGATGGGTCGATCGATAGACCACTCCCATGGCACCTCGCCCCAGCTCGGCCTCGATCGGATACCGCCCTAACTGTGTTGTGCTCACCTTTGAATCTATGGGCATGTCAGTATGCCGGAGCGCGCCCGAGGGTCAGCCCAGTTCGCGGGCCTCGGTGGGCCTTTAGCTGAAGACGCTCAGCGGCAGGTAGAAGGAGACCCCCCAGTTGGGCTGGTCGACGATCTGGCTGATCCGCAGGTCGCCCGCCAGGCTGCACAGGATGTAGGCGTCCTCGCGGCTCAGCCCGTGGTCGGCGTGCAGCCAGTCGATCGAGTAGCGCACCGCGTTGCGCGCGTCCTCCATCAGGTCCGGACCCAGGGCGCACACCGAGTGATACCCCGCCGCGTCGCTGCGCGGCTGAAGTGGGGCCGCCGGAGTCACGAAGTGATAGCTCCAGGGGCGTGGCGAGCCACCCTTGACCACTCCAAATCGGAGTGAAAACGTCATCGGGCATTCGATCCCCGTAACGCAGACTTCGCCGTCTCCCTGCGCCGCGTGGCAGTCTCCCGCGGAGAACAGCGCGCCGGGCACGAATACCGGCAGGTAGAGCTTGGTCCCCGCAGTCAAGTGCCGGGTGTCGACGTTCCCCGCGCCTTTGGTCGGCGGCAGGACGTCGATCGGTCCCGCCTGATCTGTCGCGACGCCCATCGTGCCGCAGAACGGCGCGATCGGGATGTGGATGTCGTGCCGCAGCTCCGCCGCCGTCCGATCGCCAAGGTCGAAGTAGCGCACGTATGGGTCGGGGAAGTCGGACGCAAGGAGGCCGAGACCAGGCAGGAGGGCGGTCCATCCCCACGACCCGGGCTTCAGCTCGAGGATCTCGACCTCAAGCGCGTCACCCGGCTCGGCGCCGCGGACGTAGACCGGCCCGCCGAGCGGATAGAGGCGGTTGAAGTCCAGGCTGCCGAGGCGTGAGGCCGGGTCGCCCTTCTTCAGCTGGCCCGCGGTGACCTCCTCTGTGTCGAAATGGACGACGTCCCCGGGGTCGATCTCGACTGCCGGCGGGAGCGAGTTGTCCCACTTGAAGTGGAACCGGTCGCGCCCGATCCGGTGCTCGCGGACGCCGGCGCGCGCACTCACTTGTGCGCTGCCTGCGTGGCGCCTTCCTTGATTGGTACGGCGCTTGCCCGGAGCACCTTCTTGTCGAACTTGCCGACCGACGTCTTGGGCACCTCGTCGATGAAACGCACCTCGTCCGGCAGCCACCATTTCGCGACGCGGTCCTTCAGGAACGCGAGCACTTCTTCCTCAGTGACCTTGTCCTTGAACTCGGGCTTCGGCACGGCGAACGCGACGGGGCGCTCATCCCACTTCGAGTGCGGAAGCCCGATCACCGCCGCTTCCATGATCTTGGGATGGGCCATGACCGCGTTCTCCAGCTCGACCGAGGAGATCCACTCGCCGCCTGACTTGATCACGTCCTTGGTGCGGTCCACGATCTGGATGTATCCGTCAGGTGTGACCTTGGCCACGTCGCCGGTGCGGAACCATCCGTCCTCGGTCAATTTGTCCGGGTCGTAACCGTTGTAGTAGGCGCGCGCGATCCATGGGCCGCGGACCTGGATCTCCCCGAACGCGACGCCATCCCAGGGCAGCTCCTGGCCGGTTGCCTGGTCGGTGATCCGCAGCTCGACGCCTGGAGAGACGCGGCCTTGATACAGACGGACCGTCAGCTCGTCTTCAGGCTTCGTTCCCGAGCGCACGTATCCGATGCTGCCCAGCGGCGAGGTCTCCGTCATGCCCCAGGCGTGCAGGATGTGAAGGCCAAGAGAGTCCATCGTCTCCATCAGCGATCGCGGGACGGCCGAGCCGCCGCAGACGACCCGGTCCACCTTCGGCAGACGTTTCCCGGTTTCCATCAGGTAGTTGGCGAGCGCAAGCCACACCGTCGGGACGCCGGCGAGGAAGGTGACCCCCTCCTCCTCGGAAAGCTCGACCAGGGACTTCGGGTCGCCGGAGAAGCGGCCGCCGAAGACCATCTTCGAGCCGGCCATCCCCACGCCGTAAGGCAGGCCCCAGCTCATTGCGTGAAACATCGGCACGACCGGAAGCAGGACCGCTCTTTCGGTCAAACCGAGGCTGTCGCCCTGCAGGGTCCCCATCGTGTGGAGGAACACCGAGCGATGCGAATAGACGACGCCCTTTGGGTTGCCCGTCGTGCCCGACGTGTAGCACATGGCGGCGGCCATCCGTTCGGAGAGCTTCGGCCACGGATAGCTCTCGCTCTCGGCCGCCAGCAGGGTTTCGTAATCGAGCGCGCCTTCGAGGCCCGCCTCTGCGCCGGCCTCGGCTCCCTGGTTGGTGTCGCTCATCACGACGAAGGTCTGGATGCTCGGGATCTTGCCCAACAGAGGCTTGATCAGTGGAAGAACCGACTGATCGACAAATAAAACCTTGTCTTCCGCGTCATTGATGATGAATTCGAGGTGTTGAGCGAACAAACGCAGGTTCAGCGTGTGAAGGACGGCGCCCATGCACGGGACGGCGTAGTAGAGCTCGAGGTGGCGGTTGTTGTTCCACGCCAGGGTGGCGACTCGATCGCCGGGCTTGACGCCCAGCCGTTTCAGCGCGCCCGCAAGCCGGTTGATGCGCGGCACCATCTCACCGTTGGTTGTGCGGTGGATGCCATCGTCACGCTTGGTCACCACCTCTTTCCGCTGGTGCAGTCGCTCAATCCGCCACAGCACGTGCTGCAGACTGAGCTCGTAGTCCTGCATCAAGCCTTCCACGGCCGCCACCTCCACGTTTCTTTACCCCAGAGGGAGGTCTTAGAAGGTCGATGGTAAGCCCGGCGGGCGTAGCATGCACACCCATGCCTTCGCGAGGTCGTGCAGACCTCCATATGCACACGACGTTCAGCGACGGCTGGCCCTCACCGCGTGAATTGGTCGACTACGCGAGCGCCGCGGGATTGAACGTGATCGCGGTTACAGATCACGACACAATCGAGGGAGCCGTTCGTGCGGCCGATCACGCGGCGCGACGCTCGAAGCTGCAGGTGGTCATCGGCGAGGAGATCTCGAGCCGCAACGGTCACATCGTCGGCCTGTTCCTCGAACGGAGAATCCGTCCGGGAATGTCGGCGGCCGCGACCGTGCACGCGATTCACGACCAGGGCGGACTCGCGGTCGCGGTGCATCCCTTCTGGCGGACGCAGCGCCCCGCGCGCGGAGGGATGGTGCATGGCGTCGGATGGCTGGCGGCCGAGCTGGACTTCGACGCGGTCGAGGTCGAGAACGCAACGCCGGGTTTCTATGTTTTCAACCAGATGGCGCGGCGGCTGAACGTCGGTCTGGCGTCGGCCGAGCTCGGCGGGTCGGACGCGCACATCCTCGACGCGATCGGCCGCGCGTACACAGAGTTTCCAGGCAAGACGCCGAAAGCGCTGCGGACGGCGATCGAATCAGCCACGACAATCGCCGGACGGAGGCGCTACCGACCCATGGGTCTCGTCCGATACGCGGCCTGGGGCTTGAACCACGAGCGATACGCCGTAGGCTGAGACAGCGCGGGTGAGGACTGCGTCCTCCCCCGCGGGACCCCCTCGTCATCTGGTCGCACGAGACGAGTGGCGGTGTCTTAGGAGTGGACGTCTGGGTGACGGCCGGGGTGAACCCGGCCTGCCGGCAGCGCTTGGCATCAATATGAAGGTGCGCCCGCTTAGCTCAATGGATAGAGCGCCTGACTTCGGATCAGGAGGTTGCGAGTTCGAGTCTTGCAGCGGGTACCAGGATCAGCAGCTTCCCGGGACAGATACGGCTTTCGACGAGACCAGGCGCGTGGCGGCGGCCGCATCCCACCACATCCGTCGCGGCACTGAACCCTCTACCCCGACATGGCCGAACCACTCCGTCACCAGGAACACGAAGAGGCCTACCCATCCGGTGAGAAAGACGATCGCGGTACGCAACAGGGCGGGAACCAATCCCGGCTGGCGACCATCCTTCTGCACGACGCGAATCCCTGTCAGCCAGCGTCCGACCGAGATTCCGAGAAACGCGGTCAGGACCACATCGAGGACGAAAAGGAATCCGAGAGCGTAGTAGACAGAGCCGACCGCGAACACCGCCCCGAATACAATCCACGCCGCGAAGAACACGAAGAAATCGATGAATACCGCAAGCATTCGGCTCACATTGGTCGCCGGCAACGGGGCCACTGACATCGGCGACGAGTTAATCCGGTTTGGTGACCGCAGTCAATGCCCCAGCACGTAGTCCTGCTCCGCGGCATCAACCTCGGATCACGAAATCGAATCGCAATGTCCGAGCTTCGCGCGTGCCTCGAGAAAGCCGGATTCAAGGAAGTGGCGACCTATCTCCAGAGCGGCAACGTCCTGCTCAGCAGTGGGTACGGACCTGACAGGGTCGGCACGAAGGTCAACGCGCTCATCAAGCAGCGTTTCGGCATCGACGTCGCGGTGCTCGTCCGGTCGAGGGCCGAGCTGGCCGAGGTCGTCCACCGCAACCCGCTGGCCGGCGTCGCGGTCGATCCGAAGCGCTACCTGGTCACCTTCCTGTCAGGCATATTGCCGTCCGGGTATGCCGACGGGCTGGGTTCGGTGACCGCGCCTCGAGAGCCCTTCGCGGTGATCGGTCGCGAGGTTTACTCGTGGCACCCCGATGGAGTCGGCCGCTCGCCGCTGTGGGAAAGGCTTGCGGCGAAGACGGCTGGAATCACGGCGACGTCGCGGAATTGGAGCACCGTCACGAGCTTGCTGGCGATGGCGGACGCCGCTACCTCTCGGTAGAATCAACCGGCTAAGCCGGGCGGCTGGCGGAACTGGTAGACGCGCACGTTTGAGGGGCGTGTGGGGTAACCCATCCGGGTTCGAGTCCCGGGTCGCCCACCAGCAAGAGGCATCAAGGCGGTTTGCCAACGTCTTGCCACAGTCTTGACATAACCCAGCCCTAGACTTCTGGGACATGGCGTCTGTCGTCGAGGTCGAGCGGCTTTCCAAACACTTCGGCCGCGTGCACGCCCTCAACCAGATCTCATTCGACGTCCAGGAGGGCGAGGTCCTTGGGTTCCTTGGGCCGAACGGCGCCGGAAAGACGACGACCATCCGCATCCTCCTCGGTCTTCTCCACGGGGACGGCGGCACCGCGAAGATCGGCGGCCATGATTGCTGGACCGACCATGTGCGCGCGTCGCGTTTCTTCGGGGCCACACTCGAGCAGCCTGGGTTCTATGGATTTCTTTCGGGCCGCGATAACCTTCGACAGTTCGCGCGGATGTTGGGACCCGTCGACGAGAAGCAGATCACCGAGCTCCTCGACACCGTCGGGATGACTGAACGCGGTGACGACAAGGTCAAGCGATACTCGATGGGCATGCGGCAGAGGCTGGCGCTCGCCCAGGCCCTGTTGGGCAAGCCGCGTCTCCTGGTGCTGGACGAACCGACCAACGGGCTCGACCCGAACGGCATCCACGGCCTTCGCATCCTTCTTCGCAAGCTCGCCACCGAGCAGGGCTTGACGATCTTCTTCTCCAGCCACCTTCTTTCTGAGGTCGAGGAGCTGTGCGATCGCGTGGTCGTGCTGCACCGCGGCGAGGTGAAGGCATCAGGACCTCTCAGCGAGCTCATGAACGTGAAGGGCTTTCGCTACCGGATCGATGTTTCGGACGTCGACAAGGCGCTGGAGGTCGTGCGAGCGGTCGACGGCGCGAAGGCGGAGCCGGGCACGATCAAGGACTCGATCAACGTCACCGCGGACACCGACATCGCTCGGCTCGTCAATTACGCCCTGGTCAAGGCGGGGATAGGAGTCGATCAGCTCGTGCGGTCGGAACAGGGACTCGAGGACGTCTACATCCAGCTGACCGGAGTTCCGGTCGCAAGCCCCCTCAGCTCGCCGGTTCCACCGGCGCCACCCGTGCCTCCGGTGGCACCGCGGTGAGCATCCTCGCCAGTCTGATCCGCAACGAGTTCGAGAAGACGTGGCGCAGCCGGTGGATCGTGTTCGCGGTGCTCTTCGGGTTGTTCCTGCTGATCGCCGTAGGTCTTTACGCGTACTTCGTCTATCGCGAGCACCGCTGGACACCGCCGCCGTCCGTGGCGTGGCAGGCGCAATTGCGCGACGAGATTGCTTCCAACCAGCAGACAATCGTGAATCTCGAACAGGTCAAGCAGCAAGCCCAGGGCCAGGGCGGCACGGTCAGGGTGGGCGGCAGAAACGGACCAGGTCTCTCCATCGATGATGCCATCGCCCAGACGCAGCAGGCGATCGCGGACGACCAGTACCTGATTGACCACAACATCGCGCCCGTGCAGTCATTCGCCGTGGCGCAAGCGTCGCTGTTTGCGCTGGGCGGAATCGTCATGTTCCTCCTCACCCGAATTTTCGGATGGCTGGCTTCTGAACAGATCGCCGGTGAACGCTCCGACCGTACGATCACGATCCTTCTCAGCAGGCCACCAAGCCGAAACCAGGTCCTCTTCGCCAAGGCCTTTGCCTCGTTCCTCATCAGCCTGGTAGTCGTCCTGCTGGCGCTCGTGATCATCTACGCGATGTTCGCGTTCTTTCTCGGCTCGCCCGGTTCGCTGACCGACCAGGCCGCCGTCGCGATGGACGGCGCGAAACCTCTCGGCCCCGGGAACCTGCTGCAAATGCCGATCTACCTATTCGTCTTCATGTGCATTGGCGCGGCCATGCTTGGAGTCTTGTGCGTGCAAGGGATGAGCCTCCTCATCTCGGTTGTCACGGGCCGGTGGGCGGCGATCGGGATCACCCTCGCGCTGCTCTTCGGAGCACCACTGGTAAGCACTGTCGTCGCCGGGATCCTCTTCCTGATCAGCGGGAGCCTGGGCTCGGCGCATTTCCTCAACTACCTCTTCTTCAACGTGCTTGCCCCGGTCGGTTCCGTCGCACCGGCATTCGGCAACAGCACGGCCGCGGCTGGATCGGGCATCAACGAGTTCACGTTCGAGCTCGAGACGCTGGCCGTCTGGACGTTCGGATTCTTCCTCGCCGCCTGGTTGCTGTTCCGCCGCAAGCAAGAAGCCGGCTAGCGACGAGGACATCGCCTGTCGAATCCAGGCATCGCCCTTCGTCGTACTTGGTGACACCGCTTATCACGCGAGGAGAGATTGAATGGCCAAGTACATATTCCTTCAGTACGTCGACGAGTCCAAGGCACCGAAGTACGGCTCACCCGAGCTGCAGGCGGTGATCGACGCTTTCGCGACCTACCTGGAAGAGGTGAAGGCGGCGGGCGCCTTCCACGACGGCGACCCATGCCAGCCGTCGGCGGCAACCTTCAGCGTCACGGCGCACGGCGGCCAAGCGAAGACCAGTGACGGGCCCATGTTCTCCGCATCGCCGTGGCTCAACGGCTACTTCGTGCTGGACTGCAAGGACCGCACCGACGCGGAATCGTGGGCGGCCAAGAACCCGGCGGCGCGGATGGGTACCGTCGAGGTTCACCCCATCCTGAAGCTGAGCTAGAGAACCCTCTTTAGCCGGTCGATAAGCGGAGCCCAAGGCCGCGGCAGCCATCACACTTACTGCTGTGACCGAGGGCCCGCTGCTCGATCCGAAAACTCAGTTTCGCCAGCTGTACGACCAGGAGTATCGCTCTGTCTTTCGCGCGATCCGCGCCGTGGTCCTGGACCCGTCCGCGGCCGAGGACCTGACACAGGAGACCTTCGTCCGCGCCTACCGGGCTCGCAACCGGTACACGCCGACCGCCCCACCCGGAGCCTGGCTTCGCCGGATCGGCATCAACCTCGCCATCTCGCACCTCCGCCGCCAGAAGCTGGCCCGCTTCCTGCCGGCCCGCCTGTACGTTGCCCCGGACCGTCGGGACTACGATCGAGCCGAGGCGCGTGACGTCGTCGAGAAGGCCCTGACCGCTTTGAGTCCTAAGCTGAGGGCGACTGTGGTGCTCCACTACTACGAAGGGCTGACCCGGGAAGAGATCGCTCAAGTGCTGGGCGTGCCTGCCGGCACGGTGGCCTCCCGGATCGCCAAAGCGGTGGCGATCATGCGAAAAGCCATGGGGAGCGACCAGCACCTCGACACCGCGCGTTCGAGTAGTGAAGGTGCCCTACGTGGAAGATAAAACCACAGCAGGCGGGCTAAACACGCCCTCCGAAAGTGATGTCAGCCGGATGATCCGGGCAGAGGTGGAGACCTGGCAGCCGCGCCGGGGCCCCGACTGGGCCGACTTCACCACCCGGCTCAGCAAAGAGCCGCCTCCCTGGGTGATCTACAGCTCGGCCAGCGTCGCGCTCGTCTTCGTCCTGTTTGCGGCGTTTTTCGTCCTGTCTTGGCTTCAGGTCGGCGCGTTTGCGCCCCAGCCGAGCAGCCTGACCGGCCACTAGAGGCGCTCAGAGAAGCTCGATCTCCTCGAAGCCGCCGCGCTTGCGGGCATTTTCGACGACCACCGTGGCCGCGGCCAGATCCCACAGCGCGAGCCCGTGTGACTCGAAAAGGGTGATCCCGGGCCTGTCCGGCCGCTCCCACCGCCCCGCGACCACCGCACCCAGCTCGACCGCCTGGTCCCAGCCGAACCGGCCGGCCTCGTGGGCCTGGATCAGATCCCCGCACTCGAGCTTCGCCGCCGCCAGCTGATCGACGACCACGGTCTGGGCCCGCTCGACGAGCTCGATCGGCACCTCAACCCTGTTGCGGAAGTTCGAGCCGACCGCCGCCACCAGCGCATGAGGTTCCACCCAGGCGGCTTCGATGACCGGCGTGTGGCTTGTGGTGATCGTGACCACGATGTCCGCGCCCCTGACGGCCGCCTCTGCGGTGGGCGTGTCGACGGTCCGAATGCCCAGCTGGCTCTCCTGCTCGGCGGCGAAGATCGCCCGCTTGTCAGCGTTGCGGCTGAAGACCCGCAGCTCCTTGATCTCGAGGACTTTGGAAAGCGCCAGCGCCTGCGTCGAGGCCTGCCAACCGGTCCCGATCAGGGCCACGGTCGCCCTGCTGGGCATGCCGAGGGCCCTGGCGGCGACCGCTGTCGCCGCGCCGGTTCGGTAGGCGCCCATGAAGTCAGCCTCGACCAGCGCCTGGAGCGCGCCGTCCAGCCCAAACATGACAACGAGGAAGCGGACGTGGCCGTCCGCCACCGTGTACGCCTTGAGTCCGGTGACGTTGCGCCCGGGGAAGGCGGCGAACATCACGTTGAGGAGCCCGCCCGGGGCGAACGCCCGCCGCCGCGGCTCGTTGTGCGCGTCGCCCTCCCCCAATTCCCGCATCGCCTGCTCGACCGCCGCGATCACCTCGTCCATCTCGATGAGCTCCTGGACGTCACTCTCGCGCAAGATCAGGGTCACGGCAGGGAGAATACCCGCCTAGTGATGTCACGCCTCCGATGCTCCTTGCATATTCGCGACCTAGGCGGCCGGGCGCCTTCGGCGCTGAAGCCTGCGTCAAGGGGCCTGGCGCTGCGTCGTCACGCATCTGCCGATGCGCTCCTAGCCGCGCCACCCTTTCCTTGGCTCCGGCCGCCGATGTCGCGAAATATGCGGCGGAGCACAGAGTCGTGACATCAGGCGCCCGCCCCGTCAATGTCGGCCTGATCGGCCTCGGCACCGTCGGATCGCAAGTCGCCGAAAGGATGCTTTCGTGGCAGACGCAGCTGTCGCGTCGCGCCGGCGTCGAGCTTTGCCTGCGCCGAGTCCTCGTCCGCGACCTCGGCAAGCGCCGGACGATCGAGATCGAGCCCGACCTCCTGACCGCCGAGCCGGCCGATGTGCTCGAGGACCCCGCGATCGAGGTCCTGATCGAGGTGGCCGGTGGCGACGAGCCGATGCGCTCGTACCTCGAGCGGGCGATCCAGGCCGGGAAGCACGTGATCACTGCGAACAAGGTCGTGATGGCCAAGCACGGCCCGGAGCTGCTCGACCAGGCGGCCGAGAAGAATGTCGACATCTACTTCGAGGCGGCGGTCGGCGGCGGCATCCCGCTGATCAGCACATTCCGCACCGACCTGCAGGCGAACCGGATCGAGAGCGTTTCCGCGGTGATCAACGGGACGACCAACTACGTGCTCGGACGCATGGCGTCGGCGGGCCTGTCGATGCGGGACGCCGTGCGTGAGGCGCAAGAGGCAGGTTATGCGGAGGCCGACCCGACCGATGACGTCGAGGGTTTCGATGCGACCTACAAGCTCGCGATCCTTTCCTCGATTGCGTACGAGATCAAGGTGCGGCCCGACGAGATCTATCGCGAGGGTATCGACGGCATCGAGCCCGTCGACTTTCGCTACGCGCGCGAGCTGGGGTTCGCGATCAAGCTCATCGCCCACAGCCAGCGGCATCCCGGACGGGTCGAGGCGCGCGTCCATCCGGCCCTGGTTCCGCTGGACCATCCGCTCGCGCGCGTCGAGGGCGCGGAAAACGCGGTCTACGTGGAAGGCGACCTGGTCGGCAAGGTGCTGCTCGTCGGCCAGGGGGCCGGTGGCAGGCCGACCGCGTCGGCTGTGGTGGGCGACCTGATCGACCTCGCGCGATCGATCCGGCGGGGTGTGCAGAGCCGGCCGTCGTTCAGCTTCGATGACCGGATCAGCGTCATCCCGATCGGCGAGGTGACGACGCGCGCTTACTACCGTCTCCGCGTCGACGACCGCCCCGGGGTGCTGGCCGCGATCGGTCAGGTTTTCGCCGAGGAGGGCGTGAGCATATCGAGCTTCATCCAGAAGGATGCTTGGTCGCACGATCAGACAGCCGAGCTCGTCGTGACCACCCACCCGTCGCTGGACGCGAGCCTGCAGAAAGCACGCGAACGCATGGCGCGGCTGGAGGCGGTGCGCGCCGTGTCCTCGTTCCTGCGCGTCTTCTGAATAAGTCGCGAGATGGGCGTCATTGCGCGGTATCGCGAGCGTCTGCCTGTCGGGCCGTCCACGCCCGAGGTTGACCTCAACGAGGGCTCGACTCCGCTCATCCCGAGCCACAACATCGCGCAGGCACTCGGTCTTAAGCATCTCTACTTCAAGTACGAGGGCCTGAACCCGACCGGCTCGTTCAAAGACCGCGGCATGGTCGTCGCGGTCGCCAAGGCTCTCGAAGCGGGCAGCCGCGTATTCATGTGCGCGTCGACCGGCAACACGTCGGCGTCGATGGCGGCGTACGCGGCGAGGACGGGCGCGCGCGCGATCGTCGTGGTGCCTTCGGGCGAGATTGCTATGAACAAACTTTCGCAAGCGCTTATGTATGGCGCGAAGGTGGTGGCTCTCAAGGGCAACTTCGACAATGCCCTGGACGCCGTCCGCGATGTCACGAGCCGCTACCCCGTCGCGCTCATGAACTCGGTCAACCCCCACCGCATCGAGGGCCAGAAGACGGCCGCGTTCGAGATCGTCGACGAGCTGGGCGACGCGCCCGACTATCTGCTCCTGCCCGTGGGCAACGCCGGCAACATCACCGCCTACTGGAAGGGATTCCGCGAGTACCACGCCGCCGGCCGCGCGACGCGCCTGCCCAGGATGGTCGGCGCGCAGGCGGAGGGCGCGGCGCCCATCGTCAACGGCCACCTGGTGGAGAACCCGAAAACCGTGGCGTCGGCGATCCGCATCGGCAACCCCGCGTCGTGGGAGGGGGCGACCACCGCGCGTGACGAATCCGGCGGGATGATCGCGGCGGTCACCGACACGGAGATCCTGTCTGCGCAGATCCGGCTCGCCGGCAGCGAGGGCCTGTTCGCCGAGCCTGCGTCAGCCGCTCCGCTGGCGTTGCTGTTCAGGCTGGTGCGCGACGGGANGATCGACAAAGACGCGACGGNGGTGGTGGTGCTGACGGGTTCCGGGCTGAAAGACCCGGACGCGGCGCTGAAAAACGTCGAACCACCCATCGAGATCGACGGTGACGCGCGCGCACTCGCTAAGGTCTTGAAGCTGTGAGGCGTCTCGCCCTGTGAGAGTCAAGGTCCCGGCTTCGATCGCCAACATCGGTCCGGGCTTCGACTGCATGGCGATGGCGATCGACATGTGGCTCGAGGTCGACGCCACCGAAGCCGACAGGCCGGCGTGGGACTACGAAGGCGAAGGCGCTGACTACCTCTACGCGCACGAGAACCCTTTCACCCGGCTGAGCATGAAAGGACGGGTCCGCAGCGAGATCCCGATGGGCGTGGGCCTGGGCAGCAGCGCGGCTGCGCGCCTGGCCGCATCGGCGTTGAGCAGCCCGTGGGACGTGAAGAGCCACGTGGTCGACGCCGGTGCGGATGAAGGGCACTTCGACAACGTCGCCGCATCCGCCGCGGGCGGTATCCGCATCGTGTCGGAGAAGGTGGACGAGAAGCTGCCCAACCCTGGCTGGGGCCTGGCTCTCTTCATCGCGCACCAGCCTCTGCCCACCGAAAAGGCGCGTTCTGTCCTGCCGGACACTGTGCCGCTAGCCGATGCGACATTCAACGCCGCCCGCACCGCGCTGCTGGTCAGGGCGATCATGTCCAAGCGGTCGGCGGCGCTCGGCGAGGCACTGCGCGACCGGTTGCATCAGCCGCACCGCCTGCACCTGTACCCCTGGGCGGAGGAAGTGATTCGCGTCGCCGAGGCTGCCGGCGCCTACGGCGCGGCGATCTGCGGCGCGGGACCCAGCGTCTTTGCGTTCTGCGCTCCGTCGCAGGCGAACCGCATCGCCAACGCGATGGCGGAATCGCATCCGCTGCGCGGCCGCGCGCTCGTCACGAAGATCACCGACAAGGGCATGTTTCGCACGTTGTGATCGTCCAGAAGTTCGGCGGCACCTCGGTGGGCTCCGCCGCGCGCATCCGGCGAGTCAGCCAGCGCATCGCCAACACCCTCAAGCAAGGACATCAGGTGGTCGCGGTCGTCTCGGCCATGGGTCACACGACGGACCGCCTGATCGCGCTCGCCCAAAGCATCAACCCGGAACCTCCGGCGCGCGAGCTCGACATGCTGATCGCCAACGGCGAGACCATCACGGCGCCGCTCGTGGCGATGTGCCTGCAGGGCATGGGGGTGCCGGCCATCTCTCTGTCCGGCGCGCAGGCCGGAGTGCGGACGAGCGGGCCGCACTCGCGTGCGCGAATCCACGACATCAAGCCCGATCGCATCCTGGAAGTCTTGAGCCGCAATCAGGTGCCTGTCGTCGCGGGCTTCCAGGGCGTGACCGAAGAGCTCGAGATCACGACGCTTGGGCGCGGGGGCTCGGACACAACCGCAGTCGCGCTGGCCGCAGCTCTGCGCGCCGATTCGTGCGAGATCTACACCGACGTGGACGGAATCTTCACCGCCGACCCGCGGGTCGTGAAGTCGGCGCGCAAGCTGAGCCACATCCAGTACGACGAGATGCTCGAGCTGGCCGCCGCCGGCGCTCGCGTGATGCATCCGCGCGCCGTCGAGATCGGTGAGCTGTACAGCGTGCCGATTCATGTTCGGTCGAGCTTCCGCGACCGCGTCGGTACGATGATCGTCGCTCAGGTACCGATGGAAGACCGCCAACGCGTGCGCGGGATCGCGCAAGAAAGCAACGTCGCGAAGATCACCGTCGTCGGCGTCCGCGACAGGCCCGGCGTAGCCGCAGCGATCTTCGAACCACTCGGCGCGGCCGGGATATCGGTCGACGTCATCGTGCAGAACATCGGGCGCTCAGGCCGCACCGACCTCACTTTCTCGGTCGCGGAGTCCGACCTGAAGGCCGCCGAGAAGCTCGTCAAGGTTGCGGCCAAGGACGTGGGCGCTCAGCGGGTCGTGTCAGCAGGAGGCATCGCCAAGCTCTCCATCGTCGGCACAGGCATGCTCGGCATGCCGGGCATCGCCGGGCACATGTTCCGAGCCCTGGCCGATGCGGGGATCAACATCGAGATGATCAGCACCTCGGAGATCCGCATCACCTGCCTCGTCTCGCGCGACCAGGTCGACCGAGGTGTGCGCATCCTGCACAAGGCCTTCCAGCTGGACCGGGACTAAGACTAGTGCCCGTCAACGTTGCGATCGTCGGGCCGGCCGGGGCCGGCAAGACCACACTGTTCAATGCGCTGACCGCGGGTCGCGGCGCGGACGGGGTCGGGATGGTCGATGTTCCCGACGAGCGGCTGACCCGCCTCGCCGCCGCGGTGAAGCCGGCGAAGACGACGCCGGCCCAGGTCCGCGTCGAAGATTCGCCACCCGGAAGCCGCGCCCAGCGCGTGGCGTTTGCGCGGCAGGCGGACGTGCTGGTCAGGGTGGCGCGCTGCTTCGGGCCCGATCCCGACCCTGCCGCCGAGCTGGACGAGTTCGCCCTGGACCTGGTGCTAGCCGACCTTGCGTCGGTCGAGAAGCGGATCGAGGTCGTCGCCAGGGAGGCTCGCGCCGGCAAGAAGGACGCGGTCGCCGAGGCGGAGATCCTGGCCGCCGCAAAGGAACATCTCGACGCGGGCAAGGCGCTGCGCACGCTGACCCTGGAGGCGGACCAGGGCGCCGTCCTGCAGGGCATCTTCCCGGTGACGCTCAAACCGTACGTCTATGTCGCCAACGCGGCGGAGCAGCTGCTGCCGGGTGGGGGAGAGCCGGCGGCGAAGGTGGGGAAGCTGGCGGAGGCGGACGGGGCGCCGGTGATCGTTCTTTCCGCGCGCCTGGAGTCCGAGCTCGCCGAGCTGGAGCCGGCTGAACAGGCAGAGATGCGGGCCGGCTATGGCATCGACGAATCCGGTCTCGGCCGGATCGCCCGCGCCGTGTGGGAGGCTGGGGGTCTGATCACGTATTTCACTGCCGGGGAGCCTGAGGTCCGCGCGTGGCCGTGCGAGCGCGACGCGCCGGCGCCTATCGCCGCGTCGAAGATCCACACCGATTTCGAGAAGCACTTCATCCGCGCGGAGGTCACCTCGGTCGATGAGCTCGTCGCGGCGGGGTCCATGGATGCGCTGCGCGCGGCGGGCAAGCTTCGCGTGGAAGGACGCGACTATCGCGTCCAGGACGGGGACGTCATCTTCTTCCGCATCGGCAGGTGAGGTCCGCCTAGGAGATTCCGTAGGCCTGCCGCGTCGGACGCCGCAAGAGAAACACCAGGAGCGGGATGCCGACGATGATGAGGGACCAGCCCCCGGCCACGACCACAGCCGCGATCCAGCCCCACGCGCGCATCCTGCGCAAACCGTAGTAGGCAGTCGCATGGGCGGCGACCAATGTCGCAAAGATGAGCAGGAAGAACGCGGCGTAGACCACGAGGATCGTGACGAAGTCGTGCGTGATGCCGCCCTTGATGAGCGTCTGCTGGAACTGTTCGCGTGCCACCGGCGCGGCGAGCCAGGCGGCGAACTGCGTCATCTCGATCAGCCAGAAGACCGCCCCAGCGCCGAACAGGTAGGGGAGCCAGCGCAGCCGCGGATTCGTCGCGGGCGGTGAAGGGGGCGGGGTGTTTCTCACGACGCCTTTTCAAGAAAACCCTTGACAATCACTACATTCGGGGTTATAACTTCGCCCGGGACACAACATATCGTACTCAACGTCCAAGCAGGTTGAGTCCCACGGCCCAACGACAGGCAGGCGGATTCCTTCCCCAGTCGCACCCCACGACGCAGAACACGCTTCCCCTGCCGCCTGCCTGTCCAGATGCTCCTCATTTCTCGTCCTTAGACTTGCAGATCTATGAGTCGCAAGGGCAAGAAGCGAGGCAAGGGCGCCAAGTACCGCCAGCCGATGAGGCCGCCCGGGCCCCTGACCCCGGTGTCCACGTCGACGAGTGGTGGCGTCACCGCCACGGCCGGCACTCGCACCCCGCAGCAGGTTCGCGTCGGTGGCGACCAGGCGCTCGTGCGGGCGGTCGAGATGTCGCTCGGCGCGCGCAACCAGGTCGTGAAAGGGCGCGGCGGCCGCTACATCGTGGACTCGGGCGACCCGTCGATCCCCCTCGACCGCGTCCCGTACTTCACCAAGGACCTCGTCCGGCTCCTGGTGGTCGGCGCGGCCATGATCGTCCTGCTCGCGGTGGGCTCCGTCACCGTCCCGCTGATCGTCAAGTAATAGACACGGCCGGGGCCAAACCCTAGAGTTCGCCTCGTCATGTCAGTACGAACCAGCGACACCGGACTGAACGCGCTCAAAGAGAGGCTGAGCCGCCACAAGCTGAGCGTCGACGAGCCCCGCCACCCCGTCAACGTCATGCATCACGAAGAGGCGACCTTCGGCGAGCGGATCGCCGACAAAGCGGCCGCCGGCATCGGGTCGTGGCGCTTCCTCATCATTCAGACCGTCGCGGTCATCGCGTGGCTGCTTTTGAACATCATCGGCCTTGTGAAGCACTGGGACCCATTTCCGTTCATCCTCTTGAACCTCCTGTTCAGCGTCCAGGCCGCCTACACCGGCCCGGTGCTGCTGCTCGCGGGAAACCGGCAGGCGCAGAAGGACCGGCTTACGCTGGAGCACGCCGCGCAGGAGGCCGACAAGGCCGACGTGCAGAACGTCGAGATCCTCAAAGCGATCCTCAAGGACACCGAGATGACAGAAAGGAACACGGAGTTGACCCTNCAGATCCTCCAACACCTACAGGGCCAGCTCGCCGAGCACCTCGGGGCCGACGCCGCCGCGGGCATGAGCTCGAGCGCGGCGCAGGAGCCGACAGACCGCACGTAAGATCTCGGCGTGAGGGTCGTCCTTTTCACCGGAAAGGGTGGGGTCGGTAAAACGTCCGTTGCCGCCGCGAGCGCCGTGCGGTGCGCCGCCGCCGGCCAGCGCACCCTCGTCATGAGCACCGATCCTGCGCATTCCCTCGGCGACTCGTTCGACATGGAGCTCGGCAACGAGGCGACAAAGGTCGGGGACAATCTNTGGGCGCACGAGGTCTCGTCGCTGCACGAGATGCAGCGNCACTGGGCGAAGCTTCACGAGTACGCGGTCGAGGTGTTCTCGACACAGGGCCTCGACGAGGTCCTGGCCGACGAGGTGGCGAATCCTCCGGGCATGGACGAGGTCGCGTCCCTGATGTGGATCAAGCACTACGCCCAACGCGATCAGCACGACGTGTTGATCGTCGACTGCGCGCCCACCGGCGAGACTCTCCAGCTCCTCACCTTCCCTGACGCGGCGAAGTGGTGGCTGGACAAGATCTATCCCTGGTCGCGCAGGGCCATGCGCGTGGCGAGGCCTGTGCTTCAGCCGATGATGCACATGCCGTTGCCCTCGGACGAGGTCTACGCGTCGCTCAAGGACCTGCTGATGGATCTCGATGGCATGCGCAAGGTCCTCACCGATCCCGAGACGACGACCGTGCGCATCGTGCTCAACCTCGAGAAGATGGTTATCAAAGAAGCCAAGCGTGCGTACACGTACCTGAGCCTCTTTGGCTACGTGACCGACGCGATCATCGTCAACCGGCTTCTGCCGGGCGAGCTGCGTGACGAGCTCTTCCAGAAATGGCAGCGCATCCACGAGCGGTACCGGGCGGAGGTCGAGGAATCGTTCGCGGGGATCCCGATCCTGAACGTGCCGCTGTTCGACCAGGAGGTCGTGGGACAGGAGATGCTGTCACGTATGGCCGCCGCGATCTATGGCGAGCGCAACCCGGCGGACCGCTTTGCCACGTCCAACCCGCAGCGGATCGACAAGGACGGTGCGGAATACGTCCTGACGCTCAAAGTCCCGTTCGTGGATCGCTCGGACATCGACCTGAGCCGGCACAATGGCGAGCTGTTCGTCACGGTGGGCAACTACCGGCGTGAGATCGCGCTGCCGCGCGTCCTGGCGAGGCGCGACACGGCGGGCGCGTCGATCCAGGACGGCGAGCTGCGCGTGCGTTTCGCCCGCCGCCCGGAGACAGTCAAGCCCGAGGTGGTGAAAGAATCGTGAGCGGCGACCGGGAGCGGGTCATCGAGCTGGTCAACGAGCTCGGCTCGCGTGTGAGCCACGTCCTTTCCGACATGGTGCCGCCTTCGGCGCAGGTGCACCTGATCAACGCGCAGCGCGAGCTGATCACCGCGCTGATGCTGATCTACGAGAACCGCGTCGCACCGGGACCGACCACGTCACGCGTCAAGCGTGCCGGCGCGAAGCGGCGAACGACGAAACGCGACCGCAAGATCCCGATCGATTGAGAATCCCTCCAAGATGAGCACCCTGCTCCTCTTCATCCTTGGGGTGCTCGCGCTGGTCCCAGCACTCTTCATTGCGATTCCAGTGCATGAGATGGGACACGCCGCCGCCGCGTACCTGCTCGGCGATCGGTCCGTGCGGTACTTCGGATACTTCTCGCCCGACCCGCGGCGCTATATCGATCCGCTCGGCGCGCTCGCCGTCTTCCTCGTCCTGGTCGGTTGGGGGAGGAAGGTCTCTGTGCAGTCGGGCCGGATCAACACGACGCGGCAAAAGGTCCTGTTCGAGCTCGGCGGACCGGCTGCCAACCTGCTCGTGGCGATCGGCTTCGGCCTGCTCCTGCGCGCGATGGGGAGGTTCGGCCTGTTTCCGGGCTTCGAGCTCGGGCCCGGGTTCCTGTGGGCTTGCATCTATGCGATCTGGTTCCTGAACCTCTCGATCTTCGCCTTCCAGCTTCTTCCGATCCCGGGCCTTGACGGGTGGGGCATCATCGAGGCGATCTTCCAGAGGCGCAATCCGCGTTTCTTCTTCGACGTCCACGTGAGGCGGCGCGAGGTCTGGGCCGGCTGCTTCATCGTTCTCTTCGTCTTCAGCTTCCTGCAGCGCGTGAACCTGCTCGACTACGTGATGACTCCTTTCTACCAGCCGGCGAGCCTAATCTCATTAGGGCAATGCAGCGGCTACGGAATACCAGGACTGCTCGGCCTGAGTCCCTGCCTGCTGTAGGGACGCTGATCAACGAGCCCGCCTACGCCGGGCTCGCCGGCCAGTACGGGCGCGAGAGGGTGGTGGAGGCGATTCGTGATCAGCTCGCCGCCGAGCGAAAGGGCGGTGTGGAAGCCTCGGAACGCCTGGCTGCGGTCGCGTCGCGGCTGCGCGCGCTGGTGACGCCGAAGCTGCGTCGCCTGATCAATGCGACGGGCGTCGTGCTCCACACCAACCTCGGCCGCGCTCCGCTGTCCCAGGCGGCCATCGACGCGCTGGGGGTGGCCGCCGGCTACAGCAACCTCGAACTGGATCTCGAGAGCGGCCGCCGCGGGGAGCGGGCTGCGTTGGTGTCCGGCCATCTCACCGCGCTGTTCGGCGGCGAAGCGGCCCTGGTCGTCAACAACAACGCGTCGGCCATCCTGCTTGCGCTGACCGCGCTGTGCAAGGGCAAAGAGGTGGTGGTGTCGCGGGGCCAGCTCGTCGAGATCGGCGGCTCCTTTCGTATGCCGGACGTGATGCGGCTCTCCGGCGCGCGGATGGTCGAGGTGGGGACGACGAACCGCACCCGCGCGGCCGATTACGAGGAGGCGATCACGCCGCGCACGGCGGCGCTGCTTCGCGTCCACACGTCGAACTTCAGGGTTACCGGATTCACGGAGGCGGCGCCGCTCAACGCGATGGCGGAGGTGGCGCGGCGCCACGGTGTGCTGCTGATCGACGACCTGGGCAGCGGCGCGACGGAGGCGATCGCCGACGAACCAACCGTCGCCGAATCGCTCCAGCATAGTGACGTGGTCACCTTCTCGGGCGACAAGCTGCTGGGCGGTCCGCAGTCTGGCATCGTGCTCGGCCGCGGTGAGACCGGCGAGGCCGCGGTCAAGAAGATGTCGCGCCACCCGCTCGCCCGCGCGGTGCGTATCGACAAGCTCACGCTCGCGGCGCTCGAGGCCACGCTCCGGCAGCGCCTCACCGGCCATGCGCCTGACCTGCCGGTCGAGCGCATGCTCCACGTGAATGCCGGAGATCTGCGGCGGCGCGCCGCCATGTGGGTGGTCAAGCTTGCGGATCGCGGCGTCGATGCCACGCTGGTCGGGGGAGAGTCGGCGATAGGCGGGGGTTCAGTGCCGGGGCATGGTTTGCCGACTGTGCTCGTCGCGCTCAGAGGCCCCGCCTCTCGCTTGCTCACCGCGCTGCGCCGCGGCGACCCTCCGGTGATCGCGCGCATAGAGAAGGACGCGTGCTGCATCGACCCGCGGACGGTCTTGAGAGGGGAGGACGAGACCCTGATCGACGCCGTGGAGGTGGCCGTCAAAGGCATCGCCAGGTGAGCTTCGTCGTCGGCACCGCCGGCCATATCGACCACGGGAAGTCGACGCTGATCACCGCGCTGACCGGCATCGACCCCGACCGGCTGGCGGAGGAGAAGCGGCGGGGGATGACGATCGACCTCGGCTTTGCCAACCTGACCCTGCCGAGCGGGCGCGAGATCGGAATCGTCGACGTGCCCGGCCACGCGCGGTTCATGCGCAACATGCTTGCCGGCGCGCACGGCCTCGACGCGGTGCTGCTTGTCGTGGCGGCCGACGAAGGGGTCATGCCGCAGACCCGCGAGCACCTGGAGATCGTCGACCTCCTGGAGGTCCGGCGCGGCATCGTCGTGCTGACGAAGGTCGACCTCGTCGACCGCGAGTGGCTCGAGCTCGTCAAGGCCGACGTGCGCGAGGCCATCAAGGGAACCTCGATCGAAGGCGCGCCGATGATCGCGGTGTCCGCGGTGACCAACGAAGGCATGGCCGATCTTTTGACTGCCCTGGACGACCTACTCGGGCGGACAGACCCGCGGACCGACCTGGGCAGGCCCAGGCTGCCAATCGACCGCGTCTTCACGATGACGGGGTTCGGCACCGTCGTGACCGGGACGCTGGTCGACGGATCGCTCAAGGTCGGCGACGAGATGGAGGTCGCGCCCGGCGGCCGCGTGGTGCGGATTCGCGGTCTCCAGCGGCACAACAAGGCGGCCGAGGAGGTCGGGCCCGGCAGCCGCGTCGCGGCAAACCTGAGCGGAGTCGACAAAAGCGACATCGCGCGCGGCGACGTCCTCGCGCGGCCGCAGGCCGTGCAGCCGGTGCGCAGGATCGATGCCCGCCTCCGGGTGCTTGGCTCCGCAGCACCCCTGCGGCACGGCGCGGAGGTGCTTCTGCATACGGGCACGGCCGAGGTTGGGGGCCGCGTCATCGTCCTCGACGGAGATGCATTGGCTCCGGGCGCAGAGGGTTGGGTCCAGCTCTATCTCGAGCGACCGGTCGCGGCGGCGGAAGGAGATCGCTTCGTGTTGCGGGTGCCCAGCCCCGCGACGACCGTCGCCGGTGGGACGTTCGTCGACGTCAATCCGCGCAAGCACCCGCGACACGACTCGGCGGTGCGCGAGTCACTGGTCCGTCGCGCGGCGGGAAATGTGCTGGATGAAGAGCTGCGCAAATATCCGCGCGGCGTCACCGTGACGGCTCTGCTCAAAGCAACGGTGGGCCCCGAGTCCGATGTCGGCCGCCTGAACGCGCGCCGATTCGGGGATTGGATCTACAGCGTCGACGCGTGGGGAGCGATCGCGAGCCGCGCAACCGACGAGCTGCAGTCCTATCACGGCGCCTATCCGCTTCGCTCAGGGATGGCCCGCGAGGAGTTGCGGAGCCGCCTCGGTGTGCCTGCCGCGTCGTTCGGCGCCGTGGTGCAAGGGCTCGTCGAGGACGGCCTGGCGGTCGAGCGCAACGGTTGGCTTGCCGCGCCAGGGCACGAGGTGGCCCTCGAAACGGATGCCGGACCCGCCCCGGCGCTGCTGGAGGTGCTCGGCCGTCAGCCGTTTGCGCCGCCGTCGCTGCCGGAGGCGATGCAGGAGACCGGCGCGACTGCCGAGATCGTGCGCGCCCTGGCGCAGCGCGGGGACATCGTGCGGGTGAGCGATGACATCGCGTTCACCAAGGACGCGTACGAGTCGGCGGTGTCGCTGGTGAGGGAGATCGTCGCCTCCTCCGGCTCCGTCACCGTGGCCCAGCTGCGCGACAGGATGGGCGCAAGCCGCCGCCCGGTGCTGGCATTGCTCGAATACCTCGACGCGCAGCGGGTCACCCGCCGGGTAGGGGACTCCCGCCTCCTGAGGTAAAGTTCGCGCCACCATGCGAATTGCCGACATGCTCGGGCGGGGGCGGCCCAGCATCTCCTTCGAGTTCATGGCCCCACGCGACGAATCTGAGGTCGACGTGCTGGAGCGCACGGTCGCCGCGCTCGCCGGGCACACGCCCGATTGGGTCTCGGTCACGTACCGCGTCCGCACTGGTGAGAAGACGCTCGAGCTCGTCACCAAGATCAAGCGCCAGTACCACATCGAGGCGATGGCCCACCTCACGTGCGCCAACACCCCCGACAGGACGCGCCAGATCCTCAACTGGATGGAGCGCGAGGGCGTCGCGAACGTGCTCGCCCTGCGAGGGGACGCGCCCGCGAGCGGTGAAGCGTTCGTGCCCGCCGACCCGCGGCTCGCGCACGCGAGCGACCTGATCACGCTCGTGCGCGGGAGCGGCTACCGGTTTGGCATCGGCGCGGCGTGCAGCACCGAGAAGCACCCCGAGAGCCCCGATCTCGAGCACGAGTTTCGCTACATGAAGCTCAAGGTCGATGCGGGCGCGGACTTCTTGATCACGCAGCTGTTCTTCGACAACCGGTTTTATTTCGATCTCGTCGCGCGCGCCCGAGCAGGGGGGATCAAGGTGCCCATCGTGCCCGGCCTCATGCCGGTGCCCAGCCGCCGGTCGCTCGCCCTGATGACAGCGATGTCGGGCGCGACGGTCCCCGCCCGGCTGCAGGCCGCAATCGACGAGGCGGAGAACGACGAAGCAATCCGCGTGCTGGGTGTCGAGCACTGCGTCAGGCAGTGCGCTGAGCTCCTCGAATCCGGCGTGCCGGGACTTCACTTCTACACGTTCAATCGGGCCCGAGGGCCGATCGAGATCCTGGCTGCGCTTCGCGGCCAGCAGCTTCTCGCGTCCTGAAGTGCTAGCAGGAATCGATCTAGGCGGGACCCAGGTCCGCGTCGCGCTCGCGCGCTCGGACGGTCAGCTGGTCGCGAGCATCAAGACCAAGACGCACCTCGTGCCGACCCCGCAGGCGATGGTCGACTGGGCCGCGTCGGAGATCGACCGCCACCGCGGCCGGGAGAAGGTGCGAAGCATCACGATCGCCGCGCCCGGGCCGATCGACATCAAGCGCGGTGTGCTGGTCAATCCACCCAATCTCCCGTGGAAGAACGTGCCGCTCGAAGCGTTGATGAGCCGCGCCACCGGCGCGAAGGTGACACTGGCCAATGACGCGGACATGGCCGGGCTCGGCGAGTTCCACCGCGGCGCGGGGCGCGGCACAAAGAACATGGTCTACATCACGTGGTCGACCGGTGTCGGCGGCGGGCTGATCATCGACGGCAAGCTGCACCGAGGCGCGCACGGCACGGCGGGCGAGGTCGGTCACATGATCATCGACCCGAACGGACCCCTCGACAACTGCGGACAGCGCGGATGCCTGGAGGCATTCGTCGGCGGCGCCAACCTTGCCAAAGAAACCGGCCACACGGCCGCCGTGCTCTTCGCCGAGGCGGCGCGCGGCGACCGCCACGCACGCATGGTGGTCGAGCGGGCGGCGCGTTACATGGGCATGGCGCTGATCAGCCTCACCAACATCCTGGATCCGGAGATGTTCGTGATCGGCGGCGGGGTGTCCCGCTCCTGGGCGCTGGTCCAGCCGACGATGCTCGAAACCCTGCGCTCGTCGCCCTTCATCAAGCCCGCCCGCCGGCCTCGCGTGCGTCGTGCCCGGCTCGGCGACCGCGCCGGCCAGGTGGGAGCCGTGGAATGGGCGCGGATCAACCAGTAAGCGATGAGGAGCTACTAGCCCTCCTCGCGCGGGCCGGGGCCGACCTCGGCGTGAAGGCATGGGTCGTCGGCGGCTACGTCCGCGACAAGCTGTTGAACCGGCCGCACCCCAATCCGGACGTCGTGGTCGAGAACGGCGACGCGCTCGCCCTCGCGCGACGATTCGGGGAGCTGGCGGGCGCGCCCCCGCCAGTCACCTTCGAGCGGTACGGGACCGCTCAGGTCACCCTCCCCGGCCATCTCGTCGAGTTCGTGACGGCGCGCGCCGAGTCGTACGCGCCCGACTCCCGCAAGCCCGACGTGCGCCCGGCGACTCTCGACGAGGACCTCCGCCGCAGGGACTTCACGATCAACACGCTGCTCATGGACCTGGGCGGCACGATTCACGACCCGCTTGGTGGGCGGGCCGACCTCGAGGCAGGCCTGCTTCGCACGCCGGCCGACCCGTTGCGCACGTTCGCCGACGACCCCCTGCGGATGCTGCGGGCGATTCGATTCGCGGCCGAACTCGGGTTCAAGCTTGCCCCGAACTTGATTCCCGCGATGCGGGAGATGCGCTCGCGGCTCGCGCCTCCGGTGATCTCGGTCGAACGGATCGCCGACGAGCTTCGCCGCATGCTCGCGTCCGACCGGCCGAAGCTCGCGCTCGAGCTGCTCGACGACGCGGGGCTGCTGGAGGTGATCCTGCCCGAGATCGCCGCGTGCAAGGGTGTGGCTCAAAGCGGCTACCACACCCACGACGTGTTTGGCCACACCCTGCTCACGGTTGCGGCCACGCCTGCCGACCTGCTCTTGCGGGTGGGGGCCCTGTACCACGACGCCGGCAAGCCGGCGACGGCCAAAGGCGACGGCACCTTCATGGGACATGAAGAGGTGGGCGCGACCATCGCCAGGGAGGCGCTGGAACGGCTGCGCTTCGCCCAGAAGGAGGTCGAGGTGGTGGTCGGGCTGGTCCGCCTGCACCTGAGGCCGGTGTTCTACCGGTCTGAGTGGACGGATGGAGCCGTGCGCCGGCTGGCGCGAGACGCGGGACCCCTGCTCGACCGTTTGATGGCGCTCGCGCGGGCCGACATCGCCGCGTCCGCCTATCCCGAGCCCGAGAAGCTCGACGAGCTGCAGGCGAGGCTGCAAGCCGTCAGGACAGAACGTCCGTCGCGGCTGGCGCCGCTCATCTCCGGCGAAGACATCATGCGGATAAAAAGCATCGGCCCCGGGCCGGAGGTCGGGCGGATCAAGCAGCGGCTGGAGGAGCTGGTCATCGACGGAGAACTTCCGCCCGATCGCGCGGCCGTCCTCGATTACCTGACGGCGAATCACGACTTGTTGCGCTGACGCCATCAGCAGCTATGCTGCCTCAGGAGGAAGCCGCCCACTGGGGAGAGGAGGCGGCATGGGAGGTTTTTTCATGACTGATGTTGGGGTGGATACGGCTGTTCCGGCGAGCACGAATGGGGGGTCCGATCTTTTCGGCTTGGACTCCAAGGCGACGACGATCGCCAAGGAGGATTCGCTCTCGGGCAGGCTTGAGCTGAAGGGCAGCGGGCAGGTGCTCGGCAACTTCAGCGGACAGATCGAGTCCGACGGTGAACTTGTGATCGGCAACGAGGCGCATGTCGAGGCCGACATTCATGGTTCCCGGGTCACGATCGCGGGGCTTGTGCGCGGCAACGTCGTCGCGACGAGCCGGCTGAAGATCATGAGCACCGGACGCCTCGAGGGCGACGCCACCGTGGGAGCCCTGGTGGTCCAGGAAGGCGGTGTTCACTACGGAGTGATCCGCGTCCATCCGGAAGGGGTTCCGGACGCGCCGCCAGAGCGGGTTGTGCACGCGCAGGAGACCGCAACAGTCGTACCTTTGAAGCCCGTGCCGAGCCCGGTCGGGAAGGTCAGAAAGTTCTGGGGTGAGTTCTTCTAAACGACCGTCGAAGAAGCCTTCACGGGCGCGAGGCCCAGAGCCTCGCGTCCGTAAAAGGGCAGGGTCGCCAGGCCAACAGGCTCGCGCCCGCAAGGTGGCCAAGGCGCCCCGCGTCCAGAAGGCCGCCAAGCCGGCCCGCAGGTCCGTCAAGGTGGCGAAGCGGGCCCCGGTGAAGGTGAAGAAATCCAGGCCCCAGGTGGCGCCAAAGGCGGTCTCTCGGGTCGCGGCGATCAAGCCGGCGGCTCCCAGCCCTGAGCCGGCGTCGAAGCCGGCAGCCGCCCCTCCCAGGCCCTCGATCAGGCTTGCCGGGTCGGCCTCATCGCGGCTGACGATCAAGCCCAGCCCGCCGACCGGCCCCCGCCCGCAGCTCGAGCTCTCCACCAAGGTCAGGCCTGGCGGTCCGCGCAGGCTCAGTGAGGTGGAGCTCGACGAGGACGAGGTCCTGATCGACGGCTTCGACGCCACCCTGGACGGCGCGAGGGTGCGGATAACCGCGGTCCTCGAGCGGACATGCGTCTACGTGCACCCGGGCGGAGACAGGCGCTTGGCGCGCAAAGAAGATCTCTGGGTGGAGGCGGACAAGCTCCCGATCAGACGGCGCAGCCTTTCCTGAACCGTAAGTTACCCTTCGCCTAGAGTGTCGCGGCTCCGAAGTTCCTCGCATCTTCGCTCGCTAGGCGGCCGGGCGCCGTTGGCGCTGAAGCCTGCGTCAGGGGGCCCGGCGCTGCGTCGCTGCCCCCGCGACCACGACGCGGGGACCCCAGCAGGTGATGCGCTCCTAGCCGCGCCGCCCCTTCCTTGGCTCCGGCCGCCGATCGAGCGAATCTGTGTCGGAAGTCGGAGCCGCGACACTCAATGATCGACGAGCCGAAGATCAATCGCAACCTGGCCCTCGAGCTCCTCCGCGTGACCGAAGCTGGCGCCCTGGCTGCGGCTCCGCTGCAGGGACGTGGCAACAAGGCAGCGGCGGACGCCCGCGCCGTGGAAGCGATCCGCTCGTCCCTCGCGACGGTCGACATGAAGGGTACGGTCGTGATCGGCGAGGGCGAGAAGGACGAAGCCCCGATGCTCTACTTCGGGGAGAAGATCGGCAACGGCCTCGAGCCCGAGGTCGACGTTGCGGTCGACCCGATCGAAGGCACGAGCCTCACCGCCGCCGGCCTGCCGGGCGCGATCTCCGTCGTGGCTCTCGCCGAACGCGGCACGATGTTCACCACCCACGTCCACTACATGAAGAAGCTCGTGGTCGGCCGCAAGGCACGAGGCGTGATCGACCTCGAGATGCCGGTCGAGTGGAACCTCCGCCGGATCGCCAAGGCGGAAGGCCTGCCGGTGCAGGAGCTGACCGTCGTCGTGCTCGAGCGGGATCGCAACAAGGACGTGATCGCGGAGATTCGCTCGGTCGGAGCCCGCATCAAGCTCATCAGCGCAGGTGACGTGGCAGGCGCGCTCGAGGCAGCTCTCGAAACGCGCTTCGGAATCCATTGCATGATGGGCTCGGGAGGCGCGACCGAGGGTGTGCTTGCCGCGTGCGCCATCAAGACGATCGGTGGCGACATGCAGGCAAAGCTGTTCTTCCGCGACGACAAGGAACGCGAGTTGGCGATGGCGGAAGGCCACCGGCCGGACAAGGTCCTCTGTCTCGACGACCTGTGCTCGGGCAAGGACATCTTCTTCGCCGCGACCGGGATCACCTCGGGTGAGCTGCTCAAAGGCGTCCGATATGAAGACGTGTACGCCTATACGCAGTCGATGGTCTTGCGCTCCGCCTCGGGCACGATGCGGATCGTCGACGCTTACCACCCGATCGACAACTTGCGGGCCAAAGGCTTGCTGCCGGAACAGGTCGCAATCCGCTGAGCGCGACCGAAGCGGGGCAGTTTCTTGCCGCGGCGAGCAAGGCGATGAGCCAATCGCAGTGGGAGTGGATCGCCACCGCCCGGGTGCTCTCGCGGCAGCGACCATCCACGGCGGCGGTGGAGCAGGTGCTCGACGGGCTGCTCTCCGATGCCGACCAGGCGATGGTCAACGCGTTCACGACAGGGTTTCGAGTCGCGCAGACGCAGAACGCCATCAATCGAGCCCTGCCCGACAGCGCGACCGCGTCCGCCGCGCTCGAGTCCGCGCAGGTCGTCGCGCTCGGCATCCTGGTGCGCGAGAAGCTGGACCCGGCGCAGTTCCAGGTGATCTACCGGCCCTTCGCGACGATATTGCCCGGTCCCGGGTATCAAGCTCCGCCGACGGTCGACCGCCAGGTCGCCGCGTTCGTCCGCTGGCTTCCGTCCCTCAAAGGCGAGATCGAGGCAGAGGTCGCCGCGGTGACCAAAGCGCTCAGCCTGCAGCCCAAGACGGCCGCCGCAACCGCCGCGGCGGCTGCGGCGCCGGCGTACGCCGCCGCCGCCGGCCTCGACCCGGCGGCCAACTACGCCGCGGCGTGGAAGCTCGTGATCGCAACCGCCAACCAGGCCGGGCGAACACAGACCTTCCGCGCGATGCAAGACGGCGCTGAGCACGCCGCGCCGCACGACGGGCTCGGCATCGTGGGCTTCGCCGGTGTCGCCGCCGGCGCGATCTTCATGCGTGACATGTTGCCGATCGAGAAAGTGCTCCTCTTGTACGAGCCTTTCGCCGCGGCCCTCCCCTACGAGTCCCTCAGCTAGGAGCTCGCGAAAAAAATTCCAACCCTCTTGACTTTGTCGCCTGATCGTCGCACTGTGGAGTCAATTCGTTCTCCGTCCGGGGCCGCTGACAGTTCACGCAAGGTTGGCCTCCACAAGCAGGCAACGGCCGTAAAGCGGCGCAGAAAACCATCGCGTGTCACCCAGTGGCAACCCGGTCGAGGCGGTGTCCGCTGCAGGCGCCGCCTCGTTTCTTGTCTCAGCGGACGGACTTCACGCGGCTCACGAAAATCGTTCCCAGGAAGAGGAACACGATCGCGCTCGAGAACACGACCCGGTAGCCGCCATTCCCATGCGCGCCGTTGAGCAGGTCGATCAGCACACCACCGATCGCGGTCAGCAGCGCTTGCGGCAGGGTGAGGGCGATGTGGAAGAGGCCCATGTCCTTGGCAGAGTTGCTCTTGTCGGGGAGCGTGTCGCAAGCAAGCGCCCAGTCGACCGCGTAGTAGAGGCCGTAGCCGATCCCATACGCGATCCCGAGCGCAAAAACGAGAGGCACCGCTTTCGGATAAAGCGCGATGAAGGTCAACGCGACGAAGCCCTGCGCGGCGCCCGCGATGTAGACAAAGATCTTTCGCCGGTGCAGACGGTCTGACAGGAGACCTCCAACAAAGCCGAACGGCGTGGCGACCAGGACGACGACGAGGAGCCACTCGTTGGTGAAGAGCTGGATCGCCGAAGCACTTGTGTTGGCGGGCAAGACGACATCGCCGAAGAAGTTCAGCAGGAAGTACAGCACCACGGTAATTCCGGACGAGACCATGAGCCGCGTGAAGATGACCCAGGCGAAATCGCCTTCGTGAAGGGGCCGCAGAAACTCACGCACCGTCGCTCCGAGCGGCTTCCTTGGTCCGAGGGTGATCGGCTCCTTGCCCTCGCCACTCGCCGCCCAAACCGTTGGGATCAGGCTGAGCAGCGCGACCAGGCCGAACACTAAGTACACCGCCCGGTAGTTGCCGAGGAAGGCGGTCACACCCAGGCCGCCGCCGATTCCGAGCTGAGTCATCGTCGCGAGGTAGCCGCTCGCCCGACCGGTTTGCTGCGCCGGCACGACGTCCGGGATGATGCCGGCGTAGGCCGCGTTGGCGGCGTTGAAGAAGAACTGGATGATCAGGTATCCGATCAGGACCGTCGGATAGTTGCCCGCCACCATCAGGATTACCAGTCCTGGCATGGTCAGGAGGGATGCCCCGATCATGATTGGGCGCCGCCGCCCGAACCGCGTGTTCAAGCGATCGGACCAGTAACCGACGAGAGGCGGTACGGCAGTGGACAGCACTCCGCCGAGGCCCACGGCCAGGCCGAGGGCGGAGTTCTTGAGTCCCGATGGAACCACCGACTTGATCTCGGTCTGGATCAAAAGCGTGGTCACCGGGATCCAAAGGAAGTTGCTTCCAAACCAGAAGGCGCTGAGCGCAGCGTGCCTTAGATGCCCGAACCCGGCCTCTTCACGGCTGCCCAGGGCGGCTGTCGTAACCACCGGGTGCAAGGCTACTGTTAATCGGCTTCTCTCGGCGGACGGAAAGCTGTAGGCTTTGGCGGCCCCCCATGCCATCCATCCTTTCGCGGGCAAAAACGATCCTGTTCGATGTGCCGAGACACGGCAAGCTGGCCTATTGCCTTCTGCGCGACGAACGAATCCCGCGGGCCCCGAAGGCGGTGCTGCTCGCGGCGCTAGGCGTCATCGTCAGCCCGCTGGACCTCCCGGCCTGGATCCCGGTCGTGGGCGAGCTCGACATGCTCGCCCTGGCGATTCTGGCGGTGGAGACTTTCATCGAAGCGTGCCCCGAAGAGATCCGGCACGAGCATGAGGCCGCGTTGGAGGCCAAGCAGAGCGTTTGGGACCGTGACGTGCGCGACACCGTTGGTGCGGCGCGCCATGGGCTTTACCGTTTGATCGACCGAGTCCGTTCGCGAGTCCGCCACCGCGACGAATATCAATCCATGTCGGAGGTCGGGTGAATTGCGGGTCTTGCTGACGAAGGATGTTGAAAACGTCGGTCATGCCGGCGACGTCAAGGAGGTGGCTGACGGATACGGCCGCAACTTCCTCCTGCGTCGCAAGCTGGCCGTGCCGGCGGGAAAAGGCGCTGAGGCGGAGGCGAAGCGGCTGCGCGATGCCGCCACCAAGCGTGAGACGAAGGACCGCAGCGAGGCACAAGTCGTGGCGGACCAGATCGACAACAAGACGGTCGTGGTTCGCCTGAAGGTGGGGGCCGAGGACAAAGCGTTCGGCTCGATCACCAACCAGGATGTCGCGTCGGCCCTTAAGGCGCAGCACCGCGTCGAGATCGACAAGCACAAGATCGATCTGAAGGAGCCGATCAGGACCTTGGGCGAGCACCAGGTATCGCTCAAGCTGCACCGCGACGTGAACGCGCACGTCAACGTGATCGTCACGCAGGACCGCTAACCGCAACCAGCATGGCGACCACGCTTCCACTCGCCGCAGGGCGGATACCACCGCACGACCTCGATGCCGAGATGTCGATCATCGGATCGATCCTGCTCGACCCGCTTTCGATCGCCAAAGTGCTTCAGTTCCTGCGCCCCGACGATTTCTATCGAGAGAACAACGGGCAGATCTATCGCGCGGCTCTTGACCTGTTCGCCGCGGGCGAGCCGATCGACAACGTCACG